>Ga0224512_10000916_pt1 | contig 29706 bp, 30 predicted proteins | sample SF_May12_sed_USG_4_FD_169103 | JGI IMG/M metagenome (GOLD analysis project Ga0224512, IMG submission 169103) | Sediment microbial communities from San Francisco Bay, California, United States - SF_May12_sed_USGS_13 | ecosystem: Environmental > Aquatic > Marine > Sediment | place: USA... | reverse complement strand
TCGCCGTGCGCCGTATCCTGCGGGCAGCGGCGTTCACCTACGTGGCCAGTTCGCTCGCCAGCCTGCTCAACCTGGCCCGCTGGCTGGCCTTCCTGCGCCGGGCGTAAAAACATCAACCATTACCGTCTTTCCGGACCTCGACCGGCTTGATCGACTGTGATGCCCTGGACGCTGATATCGTCCTGCAGATCAGCGCTAATATTTGCCGAACAAGGGCGTGTTCTTCAGCCGAATATTTTGAAAATTGCTTTCCCTGCCTGCTGGGGTACCATTCTTCGCTATTCTCCCCGCCGTTCTTGCGGGCAAGGGAAACATTGTCCCGGCGTTGATACGCGGGCGATAAGGAGACTGAACATGCGAGTGAGATTGACGGGAATCCTGCTGTTTGTCGTTGCGCTTGCCGCCTGCAGCGAACCGCCTTACACCAACCTGGACAATGCCCAGCTGCAGGCCCTGCTGGCGCAGGGCATCCCGATCGTCGACATCCGGCGCCCCGGCGAATGGACCCAGACCGGTGTGGTTGAGAGCAGCCATCTCATCACCTTCGTGGACGACAGGGGGCGGCCGATGCCCGACTTCCTGCCACGGTTCTCGGAAGTGGCCGACAAGGATGACCCGGTGATCCTCATCTGCCGTACCGGCAACCGCACCGACGTCCTGGGGCGTCAGATGGTGGAAAAACTGGGCTACACGCAGGTCTACAATGTACGCGACGGCATCACCCGCTGGATACGTGAAGGCCTGCCGGTCAGCCGGATTTGAACCTGTGGAATCCCGGGGGCGGACCGGTTGAGTAACGTGCAGCTCACCGGGATGCCCTATGTGCCGGGAACCGCGCACGGTATCCTGCAGCGCGGACTGACAGAAAGCGCCACCGGCAGGCTCGTGCTGCTCGAGGGGGCGCCGGCGGGACCGGTCGACCCGGCACCTGCCGGCTTTGTGGTGGTCGACGGCGCGCCGTTCTCGCACGCCCTGGTCCCGCTGCTCGGCAGCGGGGTGCCGACCGTCATCATCACGCCCGATCAGGCCCGGGCGTTGCATGAAGGCCAGGAGCTCGCGCTCGATGGCGCCAGCGGCCTGATCACGAGCGATCTAAAACGCATCATGCCGGCGACGGCGCCGACCATGTCCGCCGCGGGTTGTACCACGGCGGACGGGCAGGGTGTTTGCCTGCGCGTCAGCGCGCGCGATACCCGGTCGGTGCGCCGGGCCGTGGAAAAAGGGGCCGAGTCCATCGGCCTGGTGCGCAGCGAGTTTCTCGTCCCGGGCGACGGCCGGCCGCCGGATGCGGCCTTTTACCGGCGCGCGTTTCGCGATGCCTGCGAGGCCGCGGCCGGCAGGCCGGTGACCATTCGCCTGTTCGACCTGGCGGCCGACAAGCGACCGTCCTGGCTGCCGCGGTCGTTCACAGCGGGTGTACTGGGACTGCAGGGGGTGCGCCTGTACCGGGAGGCGCCGCTGCAGGGTATCTACCGGGCCCAGCTGGAGGCCATCGACGCACTCGCCGGCGAGTTCAGCCTGCGGGTGCTGCTGCCCTACGTGGCCGATACGGCCGAGGTGATCCAGTGGTGCAGTGATGTGCGCACGCGGCTGTCGCGCCCGCTACCCGTCGGTGTCATGGCCGAGACCCCGGCGGCCACGCTCGCGATCGCGAATTGGCTGGATACGGCGGATTTTGTCGCCATCGGTTGCAACGACCTGATGCAGTGCCTGTTCGGTACCGATCGTGATCGCCCGGAACTGGCGCGCTATCTCGATCCCCATGCACCGGCACTGTATCGTTTCCTGCAGCAGGTGGCCGGTGTCGCCGGTGCGCAGCGCGATGCGGTGCAACTGTGCGGTGTGCTGCCGCAGTTGCCGGGGGTCCTGCCCGTCCTGCTGGGGCTGGGTTTCCGGGTGTTCTCGGTGGAGGCCAACCAGCTGCCCTGGCTGGTTCAGGCCGCCGCCGGCGTCATGGTTCGCGACGCCCGGGCAGTGGCGAAGCGCGTGTGTGACGCGCGTGATGCCGACACAGCCGCGCACTGTTTTACGGTATAGTTCTGCGCCACATCCTTCCCGTTATTTTCACTATAGGTATTGGATGATGGAATTCCTGAGCCTGGACAACCTGGTGACCCTGGGCATGCTTATCCTCCTGCAGGCGGTGCTGGGTTTCGATAACCTGCTGTATATCTCGCTACCGGAAGCGTCTCGAGCTTCTCCGCCGCGGCGAAGCGGTGTGACGGTCCAGCAGTTTCCCACTCCTGCCCGCACGTTCACGCCCGTCAGGGACTGAAGATGTATTTTGAAACCGCCGACATCGTCGTCTCCGTCTGGCTGTTGCTGGGCTGGGGCGTGCTGGTGGGTTTCGTGTTCTCGACCGTGGGCGCGGCCGGCGGGATCCTGGCCTCGGTGGGTATGATTTCGGTGTTCGGCATCCAGGATCCGAACCTGGTCAAGCCGATGGCCCAGGCCCTGACCCTGGTGACGCCGCTGATTGCCGTGCCCCTGTACATGCGCCAGTGCCGCGTGGTCAACAGCCTCGCCGTTCTGCTCGGTGCGGGCGGGGTACTGGGTGCCTTGCTGGGCAGCAGCCTGTCAGTCAGCCTTTTGTCCGACATGCAGATTTTCAAGCCGGTATTCGCGGTGCTGGTGTTTTTCATCGCGGCGCAACTGGCCTGGCAACTGTTTCACCACAGCCGCAAGACCACCGAGCTGACCAAGACCATGCGCGCGGCAGAGACCTTCGAACTGCATGTCAAGAGCGGCGGCCGCCTGTGCGACGTGGGCGTGGAATGCGTGTTTTTCTCGCTGCGGCGGATCGTGATCCGCTTCGGCAAGGAGAAGTTCGCCTACAATCCCTGGCTGCCGTTCCTGACCGGTATGGGTATCGCGGCGCTGTCCTCGGCGCTGGGGGTGGGTGGCGGCTTCCTGCTGGTACCGTTCATGAGTATCGTGATGCGCCTGCCGATGTACGTGATCGCGGGCACCTCGGCGCTGGCGATCGCCAGTCACTCGATCACCTCCATCAGCAACTATGTCCGCCTGGGGGTGGAGCTGGATTTTCCCCTGCTGGGTATGCTGATGGCCGGGGTCGTGGCCGGCTCGGCAACCGGGCCGGCGCTCAGCAAGTACATACCGGAGAATGGCCTGCGCGCCTTCCTTTGCCTGGTGCTGATAATGATCGGCCTGCGCTACACGGGTGTGCTATAGATATATATAAGGGCTGTTCCCATGGTTGATAGCATGCCTTTTCGCCGGTATGCGGGGAGGTCTCTGATGAGCAGGGTCAGGATAAATATCTGCTGGCGGATTCTGCTGGGTGCCGTGTTACTGGCCGGAATTTCCGCATGTACCGCGTACTATCGCGATGGACCGCCGGTTTACCGGTCCGATTATTATCATCACCCGTACCACTACCATTACTATCCCAGTACGCGTGTTTATTTCCACTTGTCTTCCGGACACTACTACTATCGCGACGGGGACCACTGGAGGCGTACCCGGGAACTTCCGCACCAGCACCGCCTGGACCGCCGTGATCGCGTGCGTCTCTGGATGAGCGATGACAAACCCTATTTACGGCACCAGGAGCATCGAGAAAAATACAGGCCCAGGGCGCACTACCGGCAGGATGAGAACCGGGACCGCGAGGAGCGACGCTTCAACCGCCAGCGGCACGAGCGCTATCGCAATCGCTAGTGGAAAACGGGGACATTCTGATTTTTCATCAGAAATGAAAACCGGAATGCCCCGTATTCCCCGCTGACCTGGATCTAGTCGACTGTGCCAATGTAGCCCCTGTCGCCGGAGGGGTAGAAGCGCACCTGCATCAGCTTCAGGCCGTTATTGTCATAGTCCCACATGTAGTATTCGAGCTGTTCGATGTTGAATATCCAGAGATTACGGAACTCGATATCGCCCGAGTCACAGATACCATCGACCACCAGATCCAGGCATCCCTCGGCACGGAAGATATCGGTAATATCCTCGACCTTGGGTTTGCCCTTGCTGCGGGTGAGTTCGAACGAGCCCATCATCAGGGTGTCCTCGCAGGTCAGGTCACCGGTACTCACGACATCCAGGGTATAGTTGCATTCAGCGGACACCAAGGCACCGCCATGGGGTTTGCCCAGGGCGATGGCATAGACATCATAGGCAACCAGGTCGGTACATCCGGTGGTGTAGTCATCGCAGTATTCGTGGGGGACCTGGATGATGGCTTCATTGTCGTCGGTGGCATTACCGTCTAATACCGCGAAGCTGTCGCCCGCCACGTACTTGATCTTGACCTTGCGTTCGACGTCACCACTGCTGTTCAGGGGTACAAAGATCGCGCGGCGGCTGGTGTCGGTCATGTCCACGATCTTGTCATGCGAGACGCCGATCAGGTTGACCTGGAAGTGTTTACCGACCATGCCGTCGTGGCCGAAGGCACCGGCATGTAGAGAGGGTGCAGCCAGGCTGCAGGCAAGCAGGCCGAGTGCGGCCAGTTCGATTTTAAACTTCATAATCAGTTGCTCCATGTGATACGAATAATCGGCGGTTGTGTTTGAACCGGCTACCGACAGATTGCTACCCTAGGGGAGAGTCGTGAAACGGTTTGTGACCGAGTGCTCGCTACACGGTATCGGTTTGGGGGAGGCTGCCGGAATTTGTGCCTTGGCGGGTGGTATGTGTGAAGAGCTGCACAATAACGCTGTCCGCTGTACATGTGGCCATCGGCAGTTGGCCATCAGAACGGGATGGGTAACGTGGTTCGTGCAGGGGTAACAGGTAAATGATAAACAAACTACGCGGTGCAGTTCGCCTGCTGGTGTTGACCGGCCTGGTCCTGTGTGGCCCGGGCCATGCCGGTGAGGCAGACAGCCGGTCTATCCCGATATTCGATGCCCATGTCCACTACAACGCCGATGTCTGGGGGGCGCTGCCGCCGGCCCGGGCACTGGAGAAACTGGACGAGGCCGGCATCACCCGTGCGCTGGTCTCGGCCACGCCGGCCGAGGGGGCGGAACGGCTCTATCGAATGGACCCGGGGCGGATCGTTCCCTTCCTGCGTCCCTATGCCGACAGCAGCGCGCGCTATACCTGGTACAAGCAGGCCGCCACGATCGACTACGTGCGTGAACAGCTGGCGCGTATCCCCTACCGCGGCATCGGCGAGTTTCATGTCTTCGGGGATGACGCCGGGACGGACGTCGTCACTGAGATCATCGGGCTGGCGCGGGAACACCGGCTGGCCCTGCACGCGCACACCAACCTGCCGGGGATGCAGGCCATCCTGGAACAGGCGCCCGACATCCCGGTCATCTGGGCACATGCGGGCTTCAATGTGCCCGTTGCGCTACTGAACGAATTGCTCGAGGAACATCCGCGACTTTACCTGGAGCTGTCGTTTCGCGAGGGGATTACCCGTGAAGGCCAGCTGACGCCGGAATGGAAGGCCCTGTTTGCCGCCCATTCCCGGCGCTGCCTGGTCGGCATGGATACCTACACCCCCGGTCGCTGGGCCGAACTGACCGAGCTGGCAGTGTCAGCACGCCGCTGGCTGCGTCAGTTGCCCCCCGAGACTGCGACCGGGATTGCCCATGGCAATGCGGAGCGGCTTTTTCCGGGCCTGCCAAGGGGGAATAATCGCTAGATGTACTGCATTTTTTGATACTATTTATTCCGATCGTCAAAACCGGAATGTCTCCCTTATTTCAATGGCATCTGAATCATGAAAGGTTCCTATCCCTGGCTGGCGCTGGGCCTGGGCCTGGTACTCGGCCTGGTGCTGATGCGCTACGCAGCCCCCGGTGCCGCAGGCGGTCCGCGGCTCCCACTGCTGACCGGGCTACTCATGGCCGAGTTCGGATTCCTGGTTACCGCCATTGCCGCGGGTGTCTGTGTGCGTGACCTGATGCAGCGTGGTATGGAGAAATCTACCCCCGTTCTGCTGATCGGTAACACGCTTCTGGCGGCCAGCTTCATGTGGCTGGGTTTGCAGTTGTGGCCGGGTGCGCTTGCTTGATGGGATACGGGTATTCCGTCTGTCCAGTGATTTGGAAGGCACTGTTCCGGGAAATCCGGGATCGTGGTTTGCAGGCGCGCGATTACCGGGAGGGTAGAGTGAATTACTTGTCAATGCCTTGCATCCATCCTATGGTTGAGACATGAAAAAACTCAAGCACGAAACGGAACTTGTCAAGGAGGCGATCCGGGCCGGTGTGAAATACGGCGAGGAGCGCGGTGTCGTGAAGTTCGAACCGACCGATTCGGCAAAAGAGAAAGTCGAGTACATCTACCGTCTGCTGGTTCACGACAAGATGATACAGCCGATGCCAGAGGAACAGGTTTCGCAGCAGTCCATGCGCCACCGTCTGGCCATGTGGATCGCCAGACAGCTGCCCAAGGATCACCCGCTGCTGAAATAGTACTGTCGAAAAGGGGGTGGATATGGGGCTGTTGCTGGCGGTGGTGCTGTTCATCCTGGCTTATGGCTGGATGTTCCGGCAGCTGAAAACGGGCAGGGTGGGCAAGATCTCGCGACGCGAGAGTCCGGCCGGCTTCTGGTTGTCATGGAGCGCGGGCATGGGGCTGCTGACCTTCATGGTCTTCCGGGTGCTACCGCAGTTTTTTGCATAAGAACTATAAACCGGAGGCGTTATTTTTAGCTGCTGTGAGGCACCAGGCCGTTGGCCGGTTGATGAAAAAGTAGCATGTCCCCTGTCTTTTTTTATTGTATCAGGGCGCGCGTTCATCGCGCAGGTGACGGGCACCGCTGACCAGCCAGTCGCCGTCCTGTTTCCGAAGCTGTACCTCGATGGTGTGGATATCGAGGAATTGCCCCGGTTCGCCCCTGACCGACCCCAGGGCGGTGCCTCTCAGCGTGACCCTGGCCGTATCGCCCTCGATGTCCACCACGGGATCGTCCAGGCCGATTTCGAGGGCGGTGATCCTGTTGCGGGCACTGAGGATTATTCGCTCCAGTTCATGATGGTCGGGGACTTCGGTGATGCCGTAGCCGGCACTGGTCAGGTCATACAGCGTGTAATCGGTAAAATGCCGGGCGATCTCCCGGGTCCGGGTAAGCTGCTGGATGCCGCTCTCCGCTGAGGTGATTTCCGCCAGGTCGCGGAGGCGCTCTAGCTGTTTAAGGATTTCCTTCTCGTCATTGACCATCATCAACGGCACGGCGATCAACACAGCCACCCCGGCCAGGGCAAGCAACCAGTACCTGCTCAGCATGGTGTCTCTGCGCTGGCTGCCGGACCTGACAGGGTGCGGGAGACATGGGGTGTTGCCGGCATTCGGGTCATGTCCCCTTGCTCTGGATCAGGTACCACTGTACCAGCTGCGCGGCCAGTGCCTCGGCGGCTGACTGCTGCCCGTTTGCCTGCAACCATTCCACGGCCCAGCGGTGCCCCCAGGCGCTGGCATTGCTGTTGCTGGGCGGCTGGCCGGTCTGCCGGGTTTCGGCCAGGAACAGGAAGATCGCCCTTGCCAGGGCATGTACGGTCGCCGACTGCCTGTCAGGATAACGCCATTCGCACAGCCCCCGTGTGGTGTAGCGTTGCCTTGCGCCGCGTCGCCGCCGCAGGGGTTGTGCCGGTACGCGTCCCCAGCCGCGCTCCAGGGCCGGGTAATCCATGCCCTGCCAGACATTCACCTTGATCCGGTACTTATGCCGGGGTAGTGGCGGCCCGGTATCGACGTAGCGCTCCCGCGGGGGCCAGCAGACGCTCAGGGTGGCCGGTGGACAATCACCGGCAATTCGTGGTTTGTGTTGTTCCTCGGTCATGGGGTAGATGCGAATCCAGTCCAGCAGGCCGGTGTCGTAGAGCGCCAGTTTGTCGAGGATGAAATCAACGGCAGCGGATGCCTCCGTTCTGTCGCGGACTGACAATACCGGATCGGGCATGGAACACCTCCAGGCATGCAGACGGTATGGTTGATCTCAGATCATATTGAATCACATAACATAAAAACACCGGCAGAGCGCATTTGATTCCTGTCTTCAAGCGAAAACTCGCCCCGGATGCTGTGCCGGTATGGGGGTGTCTGCGACCTAGGTCCAATGGACAGCAACCCGGATTTTCATAAGAATATAAACGAGATAGTGCATTGCAGCTGGACCGGCCCTGGCGGTCTGGGGCTGCGGCTTCGCACGGGCAGGCTGTGGAACTATAATAGCTGGCAGTAACAATAACAGTTGCCTGACAAATAATAACTCCTGCTGTATAACAAAGATGGACTGGCAAAAAACATTAACAACAATAAAGCAGCATGCCTTCCCGAGGAAAGCCGCGCTGGAGCGCGAGCTGTCTGCCGCACAGGGGGAGAACCAGGTCCTGTCCGCGGAACTGGAGCGCGCGCGCCATGAACTCCAGACCACCCTCAGCAAAGACGCGCAGCAGATCAGCGATCTGCGCCAGCAGCTAGGCAATATTCAATTCGAACACAGTGCAGCGCGCCACCAGGTGCAGTTGCTCGAGGCCTCCCTTGATCAGGCCTCGCAGCGCCAGGCAAGCACCGAACAGCAACTGAAATCGCTGGAGAGCAGCCTGGAGCAGGAACGCAGCCAGGCGCGGCAGCTGGAGGCATCGCTGGAACAGGCATCACGGCGCCAGGCGGGCACCGAGCAGCAGCTGGAGGCGCTGGAAGGCAAGCTGGAACAGGAACGCCAGCAACATGAGTCCAGCCTGGGCATGACCCGGGAAACACTGGCCCTGCTGCAGTCCGAACAGCAGAACCTGCTGTCGCTGCAGTCTGACCAGGCAAAGGCATTCAACGAGGTCGGCCTGCAGCTGCTGGAGGCGATGCAGGCGGCAACGGCCCGACCGCCACGGCCGGTGTTGCAGATGGCGGCCATTGCCGGCCTGCTGATACTGTGCGGCACCCTGGTCGGCACGGTCGCGATGCGGGGCCTGCAGGAGGGCAGTGATGAACTCGCGCAACTCAATCTGGGCGTCAGGGACATGCACGTCTCCATGGAGCAGCTGTTCAACAATCAGAACGAGATCCTGACGGGACTGATGGAGGCGCTTGACAGGGTTGGCGCCCAAGCCGATGTGTCTGATGCCGGAACCGTCACGGAAGAAGCAGGCGCGGAGGTCCCGGTGCCCGGTGTGGCCCGGGTAGCGCGCACGCCGGGCAAGCGGTCTGATTACGACAAGTGGGGGCCGCTGTTGCTGATGGAGGGCACAGAGGCAGGGACGGTTACCGGCAAGCCCGTGTTCGACCCGGAGGTCAAGGAGCAACAGGTCAACCTGATGGCGCTCGGTTTCAATATTGGCCAGCAGCATGCGGACGGCTTGAAGGGTTCACAGACACAAAGGGCGCTGGAGGAATTCAGCCTGCTGTATCTGCCGCTGGTCGACGGGCAGGCACAGGCGGCTGCCGGTCAGCTGACGCCCCTGCTCAAAAGCTTCGCCGACCAGGCCAGGGGGGATGAGAAGACCTACCACGTTGACAGCGGTGTACTTGCCGCAATTCGCCTGGGCAGCCTGCACACCGATGTGGATTTCTCCTTTCTCATGGAACTTGCCGCTGTAGAGAGCAGCTTTGATCCTGCATCCCGGGCGCGGACTTCCTCGGCTGCCGGACTTTTCCAGTTCAAGGAAGATACCTGGCTGGAGGTCGTAAAGAAATACGGAGACAAGTACGGGATGGGCTCGTATGCCTCCCAGGTTGAAGAGATGGTCAACAGCGAGGGCAGGACGCAGCCCGTCATCAGGGACCCGGCCGTGCACCGGCATGTGCTCGACCTGCGCTACAACCCGAGAATAGCCACGCTGCTGGCGGCGGAATACGTCAAGCGGAACATGCAACGGTTGCTGTATTCGTTTGACCGGGAGCCGGGCCGTACCGAGCTCTACCTGACCCACTTTCTGGGTGCATCAGGCGCCATTTCATTTCTGAAGGCATTCTACGAGGACCCCGACCGGGTCGCGCATGATATTTTCCCGGGGGCGGCCAGCCGCAACCGCGGCGTTTTCCGCAAGCGGGACAGCAAGCCCCGTACGCTGGCTGAGATCTATGAAATATTCAGCAGGAAATTCAACACCGCGCGCTACGAGGAAGGCTAGCCCGACTGATCGGCAACGGGTAGAACCGGCTGCTATGTTGCACTACCTACCCAGAACGACATGTCCTTGTCGAGGAACTCGCTCCACAACATGTAGTGGGTACCGTCACAGGAGAAGGTCAGGCTGATCATTCCATTGAAGATGTTGATCGAGGCCGAGCGCAGGTAGAGCGTCTCGTCCACCAGGCGCAACTGGCGCATCCCGTTCAGGATGGGGTCGATGCGATCCTGGGGGATGAGTGCATCCCCGGGGTAGGGCCTGCGGCTGTAGAGCAGGCAGACATCCGGATCACCGAGAGCCTCGTGGTCGAGGATGCGGTAGCGATACGGGTCTTCCATCAGCCAGATGGTCGCGCGACTGCTGGAGAAATGAATTACAGCCTGGAACATGCCGCGTTCGGTCAGCAGTTCCTCGAGGATGGCCATGGCCGATTCCATGTTGTTGTCCATCAGGCTGTTGATGCGGCATTGCTGGAAGACCGTGCTGCGGATGGCCGGATCACCCTTGATCTGGCGCCAGTCGCGGGACTCCTCGTAGTGCCCGGCAGTTACCGGCAGGTCGCGCAGGTCGAAATCGGCCCCCAGAAAGCCCAGCATCACGTTATCCCGCCTGACCACCTGCAGGGCCGTCAGCGAGGGCCTGTTGGCACGCAGGCTGAGGTAGGCATCGGATAGCAGAAAGCCCCAGTACGGGACGGTCTCGCGCATGTAGGGTCGCCGCGAGCGGTCACGCCCGTAGTGTTCGGGAAGCAGCCCGGAGCTACTGACGTTGTCGCTGATCTGGATGCCGTTGCTGTCGAGTGCGTACAGGAACACGCAATGCGGTATGCTGCGGAACCCGTCGGTCAGCACGATGTCGAGCTTATCGCGCTCGCCCCAGGCGGCCGCACAATTTGCGGCCAGCCTGGCCAGCGGCGCGGACAGCAGGTCCGCCAGCATGAGTCGCTGGTGGTGAATGGCATCTTTCTGGCTCTCCTTCATGGAGGCAAGTGTAATCGCAATCGGTTTACCGGGCCATGAGCCTGCATCCCCGATGCCGGGTTCAGCGGCGACTGGTCACGGCCCGGCGCCGTTACACGTCGGGTCGACTTGCTGATGTAGGCAGCCCGGCGGATGTCGGGATCGGCCAGGGCCCCGGCGGTGCTTTCCAGGAACTGCAGGCTGACCTCCAGTGTGAAGTCGCGCCTGGCGCTGCGCTCAAGGTAATCGACGAGTTGCCCGGAATTGGCCCGGTAGGTCAGTGATGCCGGTATGCCGAGTTCCGGTGTCAGTTGCAACACCTCGCCACCAACGGGCTGCAGGCGCGCATACTGCCGATCGCGCCTGATGGCTGGGTGGCTGGCATTCAGCGCCACCGTCACCCCGGTATCCGGCGCATTTCCCGTGTTGTCAGTGTGGAGGTGTGCCGTCGTTGCAATGGCATAGGCGCCATAGACCGGCGTGTCCGGTGAAAGCGTGAGGGTGACCGCGAGATGCTGTTCCCGGTCGAATGCCGCCGTCAGCGTGTTGATGCGGGCAACAGCATCCGGCCCGACCCGGGGTGCCGCGCGGTCGGCGTGGATCTGTCGCACGCTCGCCAGGCAGGCCTGTTGTGAAAAATGCGAGCCGTCAAAAATCAGGGATGGCCGTTCCACGACGGCAGCACAGTGCGCCTCGTTCAGCGATGCGATGGCAAGCTCGTGGTAGCACTGTGACCGGTAATAGTAGCTCTGCATGCCGGCTGGATTGAAGATCAGCCCGGTGGGGCCGCAGCGGGGCGGTGTCAGCCGGCAGCGTTCCTCCGCCGGGGTGTCATTTGGTATTAATTTGTACAGGCTATTGATATTTTCCTTGTATTCCCGGCAGGAAACGGGTCCGTCCGCACCGCGTCCCGGGAGGCTGTCCGTCCCCAATGCCCAGAGCAGGGCGAGCAGCAGCAGTCCCGCTGACAGCCACAGCAGGCGTGTGCGTGCAGGGCGTTTTAGCATCGATTTATGTCCCCCGGCTGCGGATGGGTGCCGGCCCCGGGTAGCGACTCACGATGATGAAGCGCAGAGTTCCTTCCAGGCCTTGCGCAGATCCCCGGGGATCTCCTTGCGTTTAGGCCGTGGCGGTTGTTTGCGGATGTCAGCAAGTTGCAGCACGTTGGATGGTTTGCCCTTGGGGAACTTTGCATTATGGGTAAACAGGTGCAGGCCCCTGACCGGTGTCCCGGGTACAAGGGTACTGATTGCAGCGACCTGTGCATGGAGATGTCGATCGGGGTTTGGAAACCGGTAGCTGCGTTTGTTGATTACCTGGGTCCACATATCGGTTTTGGTGCTGCCGAAGATCAGCCCGTCAAAGCGCTTCACGTCGACAACGAGTAGTGCGTCGATGGCCAGCAGCAGATTGTCAATCACGATTTCGCCGCCCAGGCCGTCGGGCAGGCTGATGTTTCGCAGGGACCTGGCGCCGAGCCGTTTCAGGGCCCGTTTGATCTGGCGCTCCTGGCGCCAGTGGCGCAGGGGTTTGCGGAGCAGCACCAGTACCACTGCAAGTGCGACAGCGACAAGCAGGGCGAGCCACAGGTGCAGCTCATTGAGCTGATAAGGTTCCATGAGGACAAGTATTGAATCTGGCATGACCGGCGTGTAATCCTTGTGGAGGTGTTACCGAGGGGATGATTCAGGCCCCGCGGGGCTATTCTACGCAATTTTTCAGAACAGGGCGCCGGGGCTGTCCGGGGCATGAAAAATCAGGACCCTGCGATAGTCTCAGCCGGCAGCTAGTGGCCTGGCCCCCTGGCATGAGTTGTCTGATGAGAACGGGTTCCGGTAGACCATAGCGGGCGGAAATGAACGGATCATGATGGCGTTTCTCAAGCGGCTGTACAAGGGAGTAAGCCGGAAAATGGCCGATGTCTTTCTGGGCGAGCCGGTCATGGAGTGGGGCGTGGTCCATGAGCAGGCCGGTCGTTTCTTCAAAGAAACCACTTCCATCGATCTCTATCAAAAGAATGGTCAAGCGGTGCTCTGGCTGAAGATCGCCTACAAGAGCAGGATCAGTTACAACTCCTACGGCTTCGCGATCAACATCCATGACCTGCACCATTTTGTGGAGACCCTGCAGGCGAGTTACCGGGAACTGTCGCGACTGGCAGGCATGGCGCGGCCGCGAGCGACCCGTACACGCGACAAGCTGCCGTTTGCGCACCGCCTGCTGCTCAAGGCGATCTTCGGGATTCGGGCCAGCAAGCTGCTGCTCGATCTGCGCGACCCGCAAACCCGGGCGACGGACTATCGCTTCTACGGCTTCGTCACGCGCACGTCGGGCAAGAAGATCTTCATCCAGTCGGACCTGGATATTTCAAAAGGGCATGGCACCGTCATTTCCGGCGAAGGCCTCGAGGCCGCCCTGCAGGTGCTGCAGGATTACCTGGACTCGGAGGAGTCGTCAGCCGCGTGACCCGTTGACGCTGCCACAGGCATGCCGGGGCGGGAGACCGGTTAAAGTCCCGCCCATGACGGCCGAAATATCGGTTGTTACATCAACTGCTTAGTGCCAGCGGACGTCCCGGTGGCGGGCAGTGACAAAGGACGCATGCCGTGGCCACTGATTCAAAACTATCTGACAGATATCATGATTTTTCGCTGGAGCCCTTGAACACCCCGCACCGCCGGCGGGTCGAGTCCACCGTTCTCGTCGAGCTGCGCCGACATCCGCGGTTCGACACCCGATTCCCGGCCCGGGCACACGCTGCCAGTGGCGCGGCTGTGGATGTGCTGATAACCAACATCTCGCAGTCCGGCATACGCCTGGAGGGTGACCTGGAAATGATCCATGCCCTGTTGCCTGGCCTGGAGCACCTGGACCGGCATGCACCGACGCCATTACAGCTGGCATTTGTCCTGCCTGACGGGTCGGCCCGACCGACAGGTGTCAAGATGTGCTGCCAGACCGTCTATGTTCGTCCCTCGGGGGAGGAAAACTTCCAGATCGGCATGATGATCACCGCCTTTGATGAAGGGCGCAATGCCTATGCCGGGTACATCCTGAAGCGGCAGTCCGAAGCATAGCCCGGGCCGGGCACACGCAGTCGCCTCAAGTCCGGCCGGGATCTAATCGGCAATCGAAACCAGCAAGCGGCCATCGCCTGCTTGATGTCACCCTGGAAAAAATCTCGTTGCACCATCGCCATCCCGCCATATCGCCTTCAATGGCAGTGCGGACGTGTGCCGGAATGTCTGCTTACCTGGAAACTCAACAGTAACTCAGCGTTGCGGCAGCCTGAAACCGCGGGGTTCAGGTGGTTTCGAAGGTGTCACAGTCGTTGATATCACCACTCTGGATGCCGCGCTTGAACCACTTTACCCGTTGCTCGGAGCTGCCGTGCGTGAATGACTCCGGTACCACGTAGCCCTGTGACTCGCGCTGCAGGCGGTCATCGCCGATGGCGCTGGCAGCCCCCAGGGCCTCCTCGATATCCCCCTGTTCCAGTACCTGGCGGCTGCGCTCGGCATGGTTGCCCCAGAGCCCGGCGAAGCAGTCGGCCTGCAGTTCCTGCCTGACCGAGAGGGTGTTGGCCTCTGTCTTGCCCAGGCCGCGTTGTGCGGAGCGTACCTGCTTGCTGATGCCCAGCAAATTCTGCACATGGTGGCCTATTTCATGGGCAATGACATAGGCCTGGGCGAAATCACCGGGGGCACCGTGGCGACGCTTGAGGTCATCGAAGAAGGAGAGGTCGATATAGACCTTCTGGTCGGCCGGGCAATAGAACGGGCCCATCGCGGAGCTGGCCATGCCGCAGGCGGAGCTCACCGAACCGCTGAACAGAACCAGGGTCGGTTCCCGGTAGGTTTTTCCTGCCTTTTCAAAGATGGTTTTCCAGGTGTCCTCGGTATCGGCCAGCACCACGGAGACGAAATCGGCCGCCTGCTGTTCCGCCGCGGTCGGCTTCCAGTCGGGCTGGCTGACGGCGGTTCCGCTACCGGTCTGCATCTGCAGGATCTCCAGCGGGTTGATACCGAGGAAATAGCTGGCCACCAGCACCAGCGCTATCGTGCCGACCCCACCCTTGAATGCGATCGGCCCGGCGACACGCCCGCCGCGCCGGTCCTCGATATTGGAACTCCTGCGCCCTGTTTTCCAACGCATGCTGTCTGCCTCCTAGCCTGCCAGGTTAATCATTATAGTGGAGACGGGATGAATGAGAATCGCCCGCTGTCAGATCAACTGCGTGCGGATTGCAAAACATTGTGGCCGGTCGCTTCAGGTGACCTTACTCGTAGTCAGGCGCGTAGTTCTCGAGGATCTTGATGTAGTTGGCGCGTTCGAAGGCGCTGGGGTCGAGGCAGTTGGCCTGGCTCATTGCGCCACGCATCTGGTCCAGCGAGGTGTACTGCTTTTCCTCCATCCAGGCCTGCAGGCCGTCGACCAGGGTGGTGAGGAAGCCGATGCCGTTCCTGAGCAGGCCCGAGGTGGTCATGACAACGTCGGCACCCGCCATCAGGTACTTGACGACTTCCGCGGGGCTGTGCACGCCGCGCGTGGCCGCGATCGAGGCATTGATGCGGCCGTATAGCACGCCAATCCAGAGCAGCGGAAGACGTATCTCGGAGGGGGTGCTGAGTTCGAGGTCCGGGACCACCTCCATCCTGTCGAGGTCGAAATCCGGCTGGTAGAAACGGTTGAACAGCACCAGGGCATCGGCACCCGCCTCGTCGAACTGGCGTGCCATGTTGCCGATGGCGCTGAAGAAGGGGCTGAGTTTGAGGGCGACCGGAATGGTCACCGATTCCTTCACGGCCTTCAGCACCTCGATGTAGCGTTGCTCGACCTCGCGCCCGGTCATGTAGAGGTGCGCGGGGATGTAGAAGGTATTGAGCTCGATGGCACTGGCACCCGCCTCCTGCATCATGCGGGCGGTATTCACCCAGCCCTCGTTGGTGATGCCGTTGAGACTGCCGATAACCGGTATGTCGACAGTCTCCGTCGCCTGGCGCAGCAGATTGAGGTATTCGTCCGGGCCGGTATCGTAGTCATCGTAATCCGGAAAATAGCTCAGCGACTCGGCATAGCTCTCGGCACCCGAGGTGATCAGGTGTTCGATGGCGGCGCTCTCGTGCTTGATCTGTTCCTCGAACAGCGAAAACATCACCACGGCCGCGGCGCCGGCATCCTCCATACGCCTTATATTGTCGAGCTTCTCCGCCAGCGGGGAGGCCGATGCGACTATGGGATGCTTGAGCTGCATTCCCATGTAGGTGGTCCGAAGGTCCATGGCGTAGTCTCCTGCTATAACGCTGCTTCAGGTGGTGGCGCTTCCGGCGTCGGGGTGCACGTCGCTAGAACCGCGGCGATCGCTGCCCTGGTAGCCGGCACGCTCGTAAAGCCGCCAGGTCTGGTTGACATGCTGCTGGGCCATCTCCATCAGCATGCCGGCCTCGGCGGGATTGGTACGGCTGAGCATGCGGTAGCGCAGCTCGTGGTCGGCATATTCCCGGAAGGTGATGCGTGGCCGCTGGGAGTCGAGCACGAAGGGATTCTCACCCGACGCGCGCACCTCGGGGTTGTAGCGCATCAGCGGCCAGTAACCGCTCATGACAGCACGCTGCTGCTGCAACAGTCCATGCTGCATGTTGATCCCGTGTGCAATACAGTGACTGTAGGCCAGGATCAGCGACGGCCCGGAGTAGGCCTCGGCCTCGCGGAAGGCCTGTAGTGTCTGCTGCGGATTGGCGCCCATCGCGACCCGGGCGACATAGACGTTTCCGTAGGAGATCGCCTGCATGGCCAGGTCCTTCTTGGGTACCTGCTTGCCGCCGGTGGCGAATTTCGCCACCGCCGCCAGCGGCGTGGCCTTGGACATCTGCCCGCCGGTATTGGAGTAGACCTCGGTATCCAGAACCAGCACATTGACATCGCGACCGAGCGACAGCACGTGGTCGAGTCCGGCAGAGCCGATGTCGTAGGCCCAGCCGTCCCCGCCGACCGTCCAGATACTGCGCCGTACCAGGTGGTCGGAGACCGACAGCAGGTGCCGGGCGGTATCCGAGTCCAGTTGCAGCAGCCTGCGCTGCAGCTCCGCCACGCGCTCGCGCTGGGCCTGCAGTTCGGAGTCGGTGATTTGTGGTGCCAGCAGGATCTGCTCGACCAGTCCCTCGCCCAGCTGCGGCATCAGTTCCTTGAGCAGGCGCTCGGCCATGGCCAGCTGCTTGTCGGCGGTGAGGCGGAACCCCAGACCGAATTCCGCGTTGTCCTCGAACAGGGAGTTGGACCAGGCCGGTCCCCGGCCTTCCGCGTTCCGGCTCCAGGGCGTTGTGGGCAGGTTGCCGCCGTAGATAGAGGAGCAGCCGGTAGCATTGGCCACGATAAGACGGTCCCCGAACAGTTGCGAGAGCAGCTTGACGTAGGGGGTCTCGCCGCAGCCGGCGCAGGAACCCGGGAACTCGAACAGCGGTTCCAGGTACTGCACGCCGCGGACCGTGGAGAAATCCACCCGGCTGCGGTCCACATAGCCCAGTGATTCGAAGAACCCGATATTGGTGCGCTCTTCGGCCAGTACCGGTTCCTTCGGCTGCATGTTGATCGCCTGGCGGCCGGGCTCCGTGCTGCTCCTGGCGGGACAGACGCCCACGCACAGTCCGCAGCCGGTACAGTCCTCCAGGTAGACCTGCAGGGTGTAATGCACGTCGGGCAGGCCGCGGGCGTTGATGGCCGCGGACTTGAAGCCCGCGGGGGCCGACTCCAGCTGTGCCTGGTCGTAGAACTTGGCGCGGATCACGCTGTGCGGGCAGACCAGGCTGCAGTTTCCGCACTGGATGCAGATGTCCGGTTCCCATACCGGGACATACATCGAGATATTGCGTTTTTCCCAGCGGGTCGTTCCGGTGGGGTAGGTGCCATCCACGGGCAGTGCGCTGACCGGCAGCTCGTCACCCAGGCCGGACATCATCACTGCCGTGACATCGCGCACGAATCCGGGCGCCTCGGGCGGGACCGGCGGCAGCAGGTCCCGCTCACTGGTCACCCGCTCGGGGATCTCGACCGAATGCAGGTGGGCCAGGGTGTTATCGACCGCCTCGAAATTCTTGCGCACCACTTCGTCGCCTTTCTTGCCGTAGGTCTTCTCGATGGCGGTCTTGATCTTGGCGATGGCCGCGTCTTTCGGAAGCACCCCGGACAGGGCGAAGAAACAGGTCTGCATCACCGTGTTGATGCGGTTACCCATACCGCTGTCGCGGGCGACCTTGTAGGCATCGATGACATGCAGCGACAGGCCCTTGTCTATAATCGCCTGCTGAATGACCCGCGGCAGCTGGTCCCATACCCCGGCGGGCCCGACCGGGCTGTTCAGCAGGAAGGTCGCGCCCGGCGCCGCCTTTTCCAGGACATTGGTGCGCTCCAGGAAATTGAACTGGTGACAGCCGATGAAGTTGGCGGACTGGACCAGGTAGCTGGAGCGGATCGGTTCCGGTCCGAAGCGCAGGTGGGAAACGGTCTGGGAGCCTGACTTCTTGGAGTCGTAGACAAAATAACCCTGGGCATGGAAGGCCGGGTCCTCGCCGATGATCTTGATGGTGTTCTTGTTCGCTCCCACGGTGCCATCGGCGCCCAGTCCGTAGAACAGCGCGCGTACCACCGTGTCGGGCTCGATTATGAATCCCGGGTCGTATGCCAGGCTGGTGTGGCTGACGTCGTCATTGATGCCTATGGTGAATCCGTTGCGGGGCGTGTCCCTGTCCAGCTCGTCGAACACGGCCTTGACCATCGCGGGGGTGAACTCCTTGGAGGACAGGCCGTAACGGCCACCGATCACCCGCGGCATCCGGTCGCCCGGGAGTTCGCCGTTGGCGCTGGCCGTCGCCAGCGTGGCGAGCACATCGAGGTAGAGTGGTTCACCCGGGGCCCCGGCTTCCTTGGTGCGGTCGAGTACGGCTATGCGGCGGACAGTCTCAGGGAGGCTGGCCAGGAAATGCCGGGCCGAGAACGGCCGGTAGAGGTGGACCTGGAGGATACCGATGGTCTCGCCGCGTGCCGACAGGTATTCCACGGTCTCGCGCACGGTATCGGCCGCCGAACCCATGACGATGATGACCCGTTCCGCCCGGGGATCACCGTGGTAGTTGAACAGCCGGTAGTGGCGTCCCGTTAATTCGGCAAACAGCCGCATCTTGTCCTCGACGATGTCCGGTGTGGCGGCATAGTAGGGATTGACGGTCTCGCGACCCTGGAAATAGATGTCGGGGTTCTGGGCGGTGCCGCGCATGAACGGATGATCCGGGTTGAGGCCGCGCCCGCGGTGGGCGATCACCTGTTCATCCGGGATCATGGCGCGGATTTCATCATCCGTCAGCAGGGTGACGCGGTTGATCTCATGCGAGGTCCGGAAACCGTCGAAAAAGTGGATGAAGGGTATGCGCGCCTCGAGGGTACTGGCCTGTGCAATCAGTGCCATGTCGTGCGCCTCCTGCACTGAGCCGGAGGCGAGCTGGGCAAAGCCGGTGGTGCGTACCGCCATCACGTCCTGGTGATCACCGAATATGGACAGCCCCTGGGCGGCCAGGGAGCGGGCCGCTACGTGGAACACCGCCGCGGTGAGTTCACCGGCAATCTTGTACATGTTCGGGATCATCAGCATCAGGCCCTGGGACGCGGTAAAGGTCGTCGTCAGGGCGCCGGTCTGCAGGGCGCCGTGGGCGGCACCCGCGGCACCGCCCTCGCTCTGCATCTCGACAATGACGGGGACGTCGCCCCAGATGTTGGTCTTGCCCTCCTGGGCCCACTGGTCAGCGAGCTCGCCCATGGTGGAGGAGGGCGTGATGGGATAGATCGAGCAGACCTCGTTGGTCCGGTAGGCCACGTAGGCCGTTGCCTCGTTACCGTCGATGGTCGTTACGTGTCTGTCAGGCATGCTTGCTCCAGGTGCCGGCCATAAACCGGGCAGACCAGCTGCTGCCGGTCCTGATATGTGGTTATGCGGGTTCGGGGACCATTTCGATGGCATGGCAGGGGCACTGTTCGAAGCAGATGCTGCAGCCCGTGCACAGTTCCAGGTCGACCGTGTAACCCCGGTTCTTTCCGCGCTTGATGATGGCGTGTTCCGGGCAGGCCCCGAAGCAGCCATCGCATTCGAAACAATTGCCGCAGGACAGGCAGCGTTGGGCCTCGAATACCGCGTCCCGCTTGCTCAGCCCGTGCACCACCTCCTCGAAGCCGCTCAGGCGCTGCGCCATTTCCAGGCTGTCCTGCGGGCGCTGGTCGGCATCCGTGAAATACCAGAGATGCAGTTTGTCGAAGCTTGCCGGCGGGTGCTTGCGGATACTGTTGTATCGCTCGTCACGCAGCCAGCTGTCGATATTGCGGGCCGCCTTTTTGCCATGACCGACCGCGGTGGTCACGGTGCGTTCGGAGGGCACCATGTCGCCGCCCGCGAAGATCCCGGGATGGCCGCTCATCATGTGTTCGTCGACACTGACCGTATCCCCCTGGAACTCCACGCCCGGGATATTCTCGAGCAGGGTGATATCGGTGCTCTGGCCCAGCGCCAGTATCAGGGAATCCGCCTCCAGGGTTTCCAGCTGGCCGGTACCCCGGGGCCGGCCATCCTCGCCGATTTCCATGACCTCGACAGTGACCGTGGTCTGGTCGATCTCGCGGATGGTGCGCAGCCAGTTTATCTTGACGCCTTCCTCGAGGGCCTCCTGGGCCTCGAATTCATGTGCCGGCATTTGTTCGCGATTGCGGCGGTAGATGATCAGGGCCTCTTCGGCGCCGAGACGCTTGGCGACCCGGGCCGCGTCCATGGCCGTGTTGCCGCCGCCATAGACTGCCACGCGCCGGCCCAGCACGGGTGCCTCGCCGGTTTCGACGCTGGCCAGGAAGTTGACCGCGGACAGCATGCCGGCTGCGTCGCGCGCCGGTATGTCGATGTGCTTGCTGAGGTGGGCGCCGATGGCGACAAACACGGAATCGAAATCCCCCTGCCGTTTCTCCGCCAGAACGTCCTCGACCTTGTGATCGAGGACAATCCTGACACCCATGTCCTCGATACGCCGGATCTCTGCGTCCAGGATATCCCGGGGCATGCGGTAGGCAGGGATGCCGAAATGCATCATGCCGCCCGCCATCGGTCCGGCCTCGCGGATCTCCACGCTGTGGCCCATGCGGGTCAGGTGATAGGCGGCCGACAGGCCGCTGGGACCGGCGCCCACCACCAGGATGCGCTTGCCGGTGGGGGTGGGGTCACATTCGATCTTCCAGCCCTTGTCGATGGCACGGTCGCCGAGAAAGCGTTCCACGGCATGGATACTGACCGGATTGTCGAGCTGGGTGCGGTTGCAGCCGGATTCGCAGGGGTGATAGCAGACCCGTCCGTGTACCGCGGGCATCGGGTTCTCCTCGACCAGCTTCTGCCAGGCCGCCTTGAAGTGTCCGTCCTGGGCCAGCGCGAGCCAGCCCTGGATGTTCTCGCCTGCCGGACAGGCCTGGTTGCAGGGCGGCAGCAGGGAGACATACTCGGGCCGTTGCAGGCGCATCTCCCCGATACGTTTTTCCCGGGTCAGATCCGGCGGGCGCGTCAGATCGTACTTCATTGGCAGCATCTCTCCTGGTTACCGTTACGGCATCATAGCAAGCCGCGGCAGCCGTGGTGTGCACGGCGGGGCATATCCGGGATGGTGTCTTGCCCGGATTGTGTGCAGGGACGTCCGGGGCAGGATTCCAGTCAGTCATTCCTTGACACACGGCCACTGCATCTTAAACAGCAGCGCGCAACGCTTCAAGAGAGTTACATGCCGCCGGGTCGTGCCCCGGCCATGCGTGCGGGCTTCGCTTGGGATATGATTTTGGGCGGGCCGGGCCTGAGATTCTGTTCCCGGACATACTCAACGACGAGGTAATGCCATGTTTGAAGCTCCAGCGAGTCCCTTTCTCGTGCCATTCGACGGCGAATTCAGGTGGGCAGATGCGCCCACCCGGCCGCCCGAGGACGTGCCCGGCAAGAAGGAAATGAAACGGCAGCTGGCGAAGTCGGTCAGCCGGATCGACGAACTGCAGCGCATTTTCCATGCGCATGACCGCCATTCCGTGCTGCTGGTGTTTCAGGGCATGGATGCGGCCGGCAAGGACGGCACCATCCGGGCCATACTCCAGGGTGTCAATCCCGCCGGTTGCCAGGTGTTTTCCTTCAAGCAGCCGACGCCCGAGGAGCTCGATCATGATTTTCTCTGGCGTACCAGCCGTCGCCTCCCCGAGCGCGGGCGTATCGGTATTTTCAACCGCAGCTACTACGAGGAGGTGCTCGTGGTGCGGGTGCACCCCCACTACCTCGGTGGCCAGAAACTGCCGGTAGATGTCGATTCCGAGACGATATGGGCCGACCGTTACGCCTCCATCCGCCAGCACGAGGAACACATTGCGCGCAACGGGACCGTGGTACTGAAGTTCTGGCTGAACGTGTCGCGCGAGGAGCAGCGGCAGCGCTTCCTGGCGCGACTCGAGGAGAAGGAGAAGCACTGGAAGTTCTCGGTCGGAGATATCCGCGAGCGCGGTTTCTGGGACGAATACATGACGGCCTTCGAAACGGCGCTGGCCGAGACCTCGCGCCCCTGGGCCCCCTGGTATGCGATACCGGCGGACAACAAGTCCTACATGCGGCTGTGTGTGGCGGACATCCTGGCCCGGACGCTGGAGTCGCTGGACCTGCACTACCCTGAAGTCGATGCGAAGAAGCTGGCGGAATTCGAGGACATTCGCCAGCGCCTGCTGGCGGAATAGCGGGCCAGCGGCCTGACACCAGGCAGACCGTAGCCCGGGTCAAGTCGCGGCCGCGCCGGACCCAACGAATATGGCATGCTTCACTGTTGTCGGGTCCGCTGTACTTGACCCGACCTGCAGCTGTTGCAGGCGACACCGGGCCCTTGGCCGGGTCAGTGCCGCAGGTGATTGCTGGTCAGCAGCTTGAGCACCAACAGCACCAGAGGCGTGCCGTGCAGGAACAGGTCGAAGATATCGATGGGCCTGGACAGGGTACCGTCTGCCAGCATCTTGAGCTTTTCCCACAGGTGCGGTTCCGGCTGGAACGGTGCCAGGGCCAGAATCACGGCGACCGGCATCAGTACGACAAGGGGGATAGTGTCGAGCCATTTCATGACGACCTGGCCTCAGCGTGAAGTGTGGGTGCCGGTGACACCGGCGGTCAGGGTGAAGCGCATGGCTTCCTCCATGCTCATGTCCAGAGGGCGCACGGCACTGCGCGGCAGCAGTACCGTGTAGCCACCGATCATATAACTCAACGGCAGGTAGACCAGGATGCTGTCATCATCGCGGATACTCTTCGGCAGGCGTTCCGGTGCCGCCTGGGTGACGAAACCGATGACCTGCATGCCGGTGCTGCCGATGTTGACCGCCACCACCTGCTCGAATTCCCTTTTCTTGGACGGGGAGATGAAATCGAAGAAGTCGCGCATCGCCCGGTAGACCGAGTTGATCAGCGGCAGGTGGTAGAAAAGCGCCTCACCCTTGGCGAACAGCCAGCGCACGATATAGGCGTGCATCAGCAGGCCCACCAGGAACACCACGACCATACCGGCGATCACGCCCATGCCGGGCCAGTACGTGCCCTCCGGCAGCAGCAGGCGAATGGCGTTACCCAGTACCGACTCCATCGAGATCACCAGCCAGTAGAGCAGGTAGAGTGTGAGTATGACCGGCAGGATGGTCACCAGCCCGGTCAGGAAGGTTCTGCTTAAGGATTTCAAGATTCTGGCCCCCGGTCACAAATGACGTGTTCTGGTCCGCTGTCAATGAAGCGGCCCCGGGTGAAGCCTACAGACTGGCCACTGGATTAGCAAAAATCTTATCGGGCCTGGCTGAGTCCAATTCGGTGCGGGCAGCCTGCCGCTGATTCTTCGATTCCGGGGCGGCTTTCGGGTTAAACTTCCGGTCTATTTATCTGCCAGAGAGCCTGCATCATGAAGTTCAGCGTCGACGAGTTCCGTGCCTGGAAGCACAAGAGCGTCACCCTGCTGGGTATGTCGGGGGTGGGCAAGACCTATCTGTCCATGCTGCTGCGCCAGCACAACTGGTTTCATTACTCGGGTGACTATCGCATCGGCACCCGCTACCTGGACGAGCCCATACTGGACCTGATCAAGCAGCAGGCGATGCAGGTCCCGTTCCTGCGCGAGTTACTGCGGCGCGACTGGATCTATATCCGCAACAATATCAAGGTGGCCGACCTGGGCCCGGTGCTGAGTTTTGTCGGCAAGCCGGGTAACCCCGAGCTGGGCGGGGTGCCCCTGGAGGAATTCTCCCGGCGCCAGGCCCTGTACCGCCAGGCCGAGATCGACGCCATGCATGATGTGCCCGGCTTTATACGCAAGGCGCATGAAATCTACGGCTACCCGAACTTCGTCAATGACGTGGGCGGGAGCCTGTGCGAGCTGGAGGAGCCTGCGGTAATCGACCTGCTGGCCCGGCATACCCTGATTCTGTATATCCGGGTGACGGAAAAGGGGGAAGAGCAGGCCCTGATCGAGCGCGCCCAGAGCGACCCCAAGCCGCTCTACTACCGGCCGGCCTTTCTCGAGGAGCAGCTGCAGGAATACCTGCAGCTCCACGGACTGGAATACGCGGCGGAGATGGACCCGAACGACTTCACCCGCTGGGTCTTCCCGCGCCTGTTCCACTCGCGCGTGCCGCGCTACGAGGCCATCGCCGAGCCGCATGGCTATACCGTCACCTCGCGCGAGGTGAGTGCGGTGCGTGACGAACAGGACTTTCTGGAACTGCTGGAAACGGCCATCGCCCGCAAGGGGGGCTAGCCCGCATTTCTCAGGGGATAACGTATGCCGATAGTTGCCCATAACGACCTGCCGACATTCCAGCGCCTGCGCGAGGAGGGCCAGACGATCCTGGACCCGGATCGCGCCATGCATCAGTACATACGCGAACTGCATGTCGGCCTGCTGAACATGATGCCGGATGCGGCCATCGCGGCCACTGAACGGCAGTTCTACCGGCTGGTGGGGGAGAGCAACCCGATTGCGCAGTTCTACATGCACCCTTTCACCCTGAAGGAGCTGCCGCGGGGTGCCCAGGCCCGGGCGCATATCGAGCGCTATTACGAGCCGTTTGAGAAGATCCGCGCTGAGGGACTGGACGCCCTGATCATCACCGGCGCCAACGTCACCCATGCCGATCTCTCACGCGAAGACTTCTGGGACCCGCTGCGCGAGGTGGTGGACTGGGCGACGGAAAACGTGACCTCGGTGCTGTGTTCCTGTCTCGCCACCCATGCCGTGATGCAGTTTCACCATGGCCAGAAACGCACGCCGCTCCCGGCCAAGCGCTGGGGGGTGTTTCCACACCGGGTACAGCGTTCGCACCATCCGCTGGTGAATGATGTCAACACGGTGTTCGACGTGCCCCACTCACGCTACAACGACATCAGTCGTGCGCAGTTCGAGGCGGCCGGGCTGCACGTCCTGGCCGAGAGCGAACAGGCAGGTGTGCACCTGGCGGTGAGCGCGGATGGCCTGCGCGTGGTCTATTTCCAGGGGCACCCGGAGTACGACACGGTGTCCCTGCTCAAGGAATACAAGCGCGAGATACAGCGCTTTGAAGCGGGTGAGCGCGCCGATTATCCGCCGTTTCCGGAAAATTATCTCAAGCCCCGGGAGCGCGCCATCCTCGACGATTACCGCCGGCGCCTGGCGGCAGCCAGGGAATCGGGTCTGGAGCCGCCGGCGTTTCCGGAGGTGCTGGTTGCCGCGCGTCTCGACAACACCTGGCACGATACCGCCGAGGGCATCGTGGGCAACTGGATCGGCCAGGTCTACCAGCTGACCCACCAGGACCGGAAACTGCCCTTCATGGAAGGCGTGGATCCGAACAACCCGCTGGGTATCGATTTCTAGGCCGGGGTTGCCGTTGCCGGTGGCGTGCGGTGCGTAGAACGCACCCTGCGATTGCCAGGCTGACCTGCATTTCTTCCCGTCTAGTTATGCAGTGATTGCGCGAATCTTTGCGCCCTTTGCGCCATTGCGGTGAATAATTTGTCTTGTGCTTTCCTCTGCGCCCTCTGCATCTCCGCGGTGAGATTTGATTGGAACACTCGCCCGCAGGGCGTCAGCGCAATCCGGCATGAGGTGCAAGCCGGTATCAGTCCCGGTCATCCGCTGCCTGCCCGAGCAGCGGGGCCAGCTGCCGGTCGGCATTGATCACCACCAGCCGGTAACTCTTGCCGTTCACCCGGGCGGCGAGCCACGGGCGCAGCAGCGTGAACAGCTCTGGCGTCGCGGCCAGTCCCGGCAGCGGGGCGAGGATCACTGCACCGGCCGTATTCAGTGCGACCTGGTGGCGCTCGCTTCCCGGCAGCGCCTGGATGGCGAGGCGGCTCCAGTCCAGGCGGACACCGCTGGAGCGGCTGCGCTCAATCCCCCGCGCCAGCGTGTCCAGCTCGGCCACGATCCGTGCACAGGCCGCCCGGTAGCCGGAAAGATTCTCCATGTCCCTGAACTGGAACTCCAGGCCGTCAGCGGTGCTGCAGACCGGGCCCGCGTTCTGGCTGAAGCTCCACTGCGTTACCGACTTCTCCGGCCGTGATACCGGCAACGGGGCCTGGTACCCGGTGAGCAGTTCCTCGCATAGATACAGGCCGCAAAAGCGCTCGATGATCTGCTGCTCGAAGGCCGCCTGCTGTGCAGCCTGCGGGCCGTTCACCATGACGGGCGTGCCATCGATCACCAGGGTGACGGTATTTTCCGGGCCAGTCCTGATGACCGGAATTGTCTCCGTGTTTATCCGGCCGGCAAGCGCCCGCAGTTCCGCGGCATAGGCATCCACAGCGCTGGCCCAGCGTCCCGGATCGCGATCGGGGGGCAGCTGTGCAGCCTCCAGGCGGGCCCGTTCCGCCGCGGCGCTATAGGCCTCGACCATATGCGCGATGGCCATCACGGCGAAGTCCGCCTGCATGGCTTGCGGTGTATCGCCGAGGGTCATGGCGAGCTGGGCAAGCCGGGAGGGAGGTGGTGGCTTTTCTGCCGCTGCCGGACGGCCGCTGGCCGCGGACAGGACCAGGCAGCACAGCAGCAGCCACAGCCACATAAGCGAGAGACCGCGGAGCGGGGTTGTGCGGGACGGGCAGGGTGGCGGGGCGTGCGGATTCATGTGTGCATGGTATACAGGGCAGCGGTAGTGACCGTGGCCAGCCGGCTGCGTGTGGACCAGGGGTGCGCCGGCAATACCCGGTCGCGGTTGCGTGACTGCCGCAGTGAATTCTAGCATGCGGCCGCGGCCTGCAGTGCCAGCGGCAATATATGCCGGGGAATTTCAGTCAGGATTTTGCTTTCCCGGCGGAGACGGCTGAATCATACTCCCGGTATGAGCTCACCGACCTTTACGGCCGCCTGTGCGACCGGTCCCGACTGGCAGACCATCGCTGCCCGCTGCCTGGAAGAACTGGATGCCGGTACCTTGCCTGCCAGTCTCGGCTGGCTGTATGTCACCGAACCACTTGCCCCCCAGCTGGGTGAACTGCTGGAGCACCTGCGTCTCAGAACGGGCGTACAAAACTGGGTGGGCACAGTAGGAGCGGGCATCTGCTGCACCGGCCGCGAGATCTACGACGAAGCGGCCGCGGCCATAATGCTGGCGAACCTGGCGGATGATTCTGCCCGCCTGATTCCGCCCGGGGTGGTCGCGATGAACAGGATGCTCGAGCAGAACCGTCGATGGATCGATGAGCGGGGTGCACATTTCGCAATTGTGCACGGTGATCCACGCACTGCGCAGTTACCGCAGCTGATCGAATCGCTGGCGGAGGCGCTGGATCCCGGTTTCCTGGTCGGCGGGCTGACGTCCGCCGGCGACGATGAGAACAACATCCAGATTGCCGGTGACTTGAGTGAAAATGCACTCTCGGGTGTCCTGCTGGCATCCGATGTACCGGTAATTACCGGACTGACCCAGGGCGTTTCTCCGCTCGGCAGCAGGCATGTCGTCACGGAATGCCGGAACAATATCCTGGTTACGCTGGACGAGCGGCCGGCGCTGGACGTGTTTCGCGAGGATATCGGTGATGTACTGTCACGCGACCTTTCGCGCGTGGCGGGTTATATCTTCGCCGGCCTGCCGGTGCGCGGTTCCGATACCGGCGACTACCTGGTGCGTAACCTGGTCGGCATCGATCCCGAGAAGAAACTGGTGGCGATCGGTGACCTGGTCGAACCCGGTGATCCGCTGATGTTCTGTCGCCGTGACGGTGACAGTGCCCGCGAGGACATGCAGCGCATGCTGGATGATCTCGGCCGGCGGGCCGGGGGCGTACCCAGGGCCGGGGTCTACTATACCTGCCTGGGCCGTGGCCGCTACCAGTTCGGTGATAACTCGGTGGAACTGAACATGATCCGCGACCGGCTGGGCGACTTTCCGCTGGTCGGATTTTTCTGCAACGGCGAGATCTCCCACAACCGCCTCTACGGTTACACCGGGGTTCTGACCCTGTTCGTCTAGCCCCGGCTGTTCCATCCTGAGTCTTGGTACACTCTGTTCAGGCAAACAAGCGAACAGGTGTCAGCATGAGTGAGCTTTACTATGCCGCGGCCTGCCAGACGGCATTCGATTGTCCGGCAGACCGCAGCTCGATCGAGGAACGGACCCGGCGGATGTGCACCATCGCCGAGCAGACCATAGTCGGCTATGAGCCGTTCTTCGATGTGCGCCTGCTGGCGTTTCCTGAGTTCGCCCATGCCGCACCGATCTATGACAGTATTGACAAGCTGCGCGACCGGCTGGCGGTTCCGATCCCCAACGAGCACACCGAGCGCTATACCCGGCTGGCGCGCCAGTACGGCTGTTATATCCAGACCGGCAGCTTCCTGGAGGTTGACAGCGCGTGGCCCGGGGCGGTGTTCAACACCACGCTGCTGATCGGTCCCGGGGGCATCCTGTCGAAGTACCGCAAGGTCAACCCCTGGATACCCTGGGAGCTGCACGCCAGTCCCCATGATATCGCCGGCTACAGCGAGGACCTGTTTCCCGTGGTCGATACCGAGCTCGGCAGGCTCGGGGTGGCGATCTGCTACGACTGGCTGTTTCCCGAGACCCTGCGCGAGATCGCCTTTCGCGGTGCCGAGGTGATCATCCGGGTCTCTGCCTACATGGACCCCTGGGGTGCAACACCGCCAATGGACTGGTGGACGCTGTTCAATCGGGCGCGTGCCGTTGAAAACACGGTCTATGTGGTGGCGGCCAACCAGGGGGCCAGCCTGGCCTGCTATCCACCGTTCAGCTGGCCCGGCGGCAGCATGGTGGTCGATTACGACGGCCGGATACTCGCCCAGGCCGATCCCGGGCCGGGCGAGAAGGTCGTGGTCGCGCCGCTGGACATCGGGGCCCTGCGCCACGAACGCGCCCGCCGCAGCGGCCACGACATGCGCGCCCACCTGCGCAGCGAGGCGCACGACTACCTGGCCACGGGACGGCTGGAAGCCGGCGGCGCCGCGGCTTCCGACTTTACCAGGGCGGCCATCGAGCAGCGCATCCGCGCCGCCAAGGCGCGCCTGGAAGAGTAGGCGCAGCGGATGTCCTCGTTGCCCGATATTCCCGCCGCGGTGACCCGCTCGCCGGCCCGCCTGACACCGGCGGTGCTGCAGGCTGCGGAGCTGCCGGGCCTGTACCGTGCAGAACTGGCC
>Ga0224512_10000915_pt1 | contig 29714 bp, 30 predicted proteins | sample SF_May12_sed_USG_4_FD_169103 | JGI IMG/M metagenome (GOLD analysis project Ga0224512, IMG submission 169103) | Sediment microbial communities from San Francisco Bay, California, United States - SF_May12_sed_USGS_13 | ecosystem: Environmental > Aquatic > Marine > Sediment | place: USA... | reverse complement strand
GCCCTCGGCCACCGGAAAGGCGATCACCTCGGGGACCTCGTACGGATGCAGCTCGAGAACCCGATCGCGCAGTGCGTCCAGCCGCTCGGCAGTCGTCTTGAAGACCACCATGACTTCTCCTTCTTGCTGTACGGTACCCTCCCACCAATAGATCGAGGTCACGCCCGGTACCACGTTCGCGCACGCGGCGAGTCGCTCTTCCACGATCCTCGTGGCGAGGGCCCGTGCGACCTCCGAATCGGGTGCGGTCGTCACCACCGCGGTGACGACCGAGGGCGCAGGAGACGGCATTCGGTCAGGCGTCCGTCTCGTCCGCGGCTTCATGCGCATAGAGGTCGTCGATGACGGCCTCGAGCTTCTCGTGGACGACCCGTCGCTTGACCTTCAGGGTGGGTGTGAGGAGCCCGTTCTCGACCGTGAACTCGTGCTCGAGCAGCGCGATCTTCTTCGGGCGCTCGTAGGAAGCGAAGTCGCCGAGCCTCGCGAAGAGCTCCGTCTCCACGTGCTTCACGACACGCGGATCGTGGATCAGCTCGTCGCGACTGGACCAGGCGATCCCCTGTCCCTTCGCCCAGCTTTCCAGGAGTCCGAACGACGGGACGACCAGTAGGGATGGATATCGCCTCTTGTCCCCCACCATCACGACCTGCTCGACGAGCGGGTGGGTCGAGAGCCTGTTCTCGACGGGCTGCGGGGCGACGTTCTTTCCGCCGGCTGTGACGATGATGTCCTTCTTTCGGTCGGTGATCGTCAGGTAGCCGTCTGCGTCGATGGTGCCGATGTCTCCCGTGGCGAACCATCCGTCCGAGTCGATCACCTCGGCCGTCAACTCCGGCTTCTTGTAGTACCCCTTCATGACCTGCGGACCCCGCACCAGGATCTCGCCGTCCGGCGCGATCCGGATCTCCGTCGAGGGAATCGGCTTACCCACGGTCCCGATGCGGAAGAACGCCTCGGTATTCACGTTCGTCACCGGGCTGGTCTCGGTCAGTCCGTACCCCTCGAGGATCGTGAGCCCAATGGAGTAGAAGAACCGGTTCAGGGCGGGCGCGAGGGGGCCTCCCCCGCTCACGAAGTACCTGAGCCTGCCACCGACCGCGTCCTTCACCTTCGAGAAGACCAGCTTGTCGGCGATGGCGTACTTCAGAGCCAGGAATCCTCGTGGCCGGTCTCCCGCCAAGCGTAGATCGGCCGCACGGTCCGCAACCCCGACCGCCCAATCGATCAACTTCTTCTTCAAGCCCCGCGCGTCCATGACCCCGTTGTAGATCTTCTCGTAGATCCGAGGCACCGAAACCACGACGGTGGGCTCGAGCTTTTTGAGGTCGACGATCAGAGTGTCGAGGGAGCGCGGGTAGCCGATCGTGCAGCCGGTCCAAAAGAAGAGATAGTCGACCATCCTCTGCAGAATGTGCGACAGCGGCAGGAAGCTGATCGTGTTGTCCTCGTTCCCGAGGGGTAGGATCATCCGTGATCCGCGCACGTTCGACGCAATGTTGTTGTGCGTCAGCATGACGCCCTTCGGCTGACCCGTCGTCCCCGACGTATAGAGGACAGTCGCCACGTCGTGCGGCTCCGCTTCCAATGCCTCGGTTCGGAACCAGGTGGTGTCGCCCCCTTCGCCGCGCTCGAGGAAATCACCCCAGGCTACCACATCGCGCACCGAAGCCGGATCGAAGGCGACGATGTCCACCCTGTGGGCGATGGCCTCCGTGGCTTCCACCACCTTCTCGGCCTGTGCCTGGCCTGAAACGAACACCAGCGTGGACCCGGAGTCCTCCAAGATGTACCGGAGCTGTGGCGCGGTCAGCGTCGGATAGATCGGGACGACGATGACGCCGGTGCATAGGCACCCGTAGTCCACGATCGCCCACTCGTACCGGTTCTCCGAGAGGATCGCGACACGGTCTCCGCGCACGAAGCCCATGTCCTTGAGCGCCAGGCCCACGCGCCGCACCTGAACGAGGGCTTCGGCGTAGGAGATGTCCACGACCCGATCGGCGCCCTCGAAGCGCTGGAACGCGGGTGCGTCTCCAAACCACTCGACCGCCTCGAAGAACAAGTCGGTGAGCGTCGACTCGGGAACCGGCGTGCGGTTGGCGTAGAAGTCGAGCGCGCTCACGAGGGGATGCTCAATCGCTCTCGATTCGGATGTCGATTTCCGTCTCCGGATCGAGCGTGTGAAGGACCGAGCAGTACTTGTCTCGAGAGAGCTCGATGGCACGCTCCAACTTGGGACGATCGTCCGCCGCGGGGCCCTTCAGGCGATAGATGAGGCGAATCGTCACGTACCGCCTGGGCACGCTCGACGCGCGCTCCCCGATCGCCTCGACCTCGAGGTCCTCGACGTGAACGCGACCCTTGCCCAGAATCATCAGCACGTCGATGGCCATGCACCCGGCGAGCGCCATCAGCAGCATCTCCATGGGCGACTGGCCGATCTCTCCGTCGCTGTCGATACCGACCTGGAAGCCACCGTCGGGCCCCCCTCTGAACGCGAGCCCGGAGCCCGTCCATTTGAGCCGGACCTGCTTGGTGTCAGAAGCTGACATCGGGCTCCGTCTGGTCCGCGGCGCGGCCGTGCTGCCCTTCGCGCATCTGGGACAAGGTCCGTCGCGCGTGGTCCACGTGGGCGTTGGCCTCGTCGTCTCGCGGAGCGTGCGAAAGGAATGCCTCCAAATGAGGAATCGCTTCCTCCGGGGCCTCGCCACGGAGCAGAATGAACGCGAGCCCATAGTGGGCGCCGGCGGAGCTCGGGTCTTTCTGCAGCACGTGTCGGTAGGTCTTCGCGGCCTCCTCGACCATGCCGATCCGCGTGTAGCAGATGGCGATCTGCTGCAGGACGATGGCGTCGCCCGGCGATTCCTTGAGGGCCAGCCGGAACGACGTCAGCGCTTCATGGAACTTGCCTGAAGCGAGCAGCTCGAGGCCCTCGCTGTAGTAGTCGATCCGCCTGACGTCCTCATTGCCCAGAATCTTGTTCCAAAAGGACATGCTTGGCCGGGCTCGAGGGCTGCGACGATCCCGGAAAGTAGACGAGCCACCGGGAGGGACGCAACGCTCAACGACGGGTCGCGACCACCGTGCCCGACTCGGACGCAAGGATGCTCAACCCGGCTTCTTCGAGCACCTCTTCCGCCAGATCGGAGGCACCGGTCACGATCACACGGGACATGGGTGCCACCACCCGTGCGCCCTCGAAGATCGTCGCGCGACCAGCCCGGCCGTCGACGATCGCGCCGCGCAGCGTCCCGGAGAAGAAGGGCAGGCCTGGCGCTGCGACCATGCGGGTCACCGAGCCCCGATCGGGCCACCCGCGCACGTCCGGATCGACCGCTACGACCTGAAGATCCTCCACCGCCCGCTCGATGGCGCCCGCGAAACGGGCTGGCCGACCGACGGTGACTACGGTCCCCGGGCCTCGTGGAATCCCGAGCAACGCGACCAAGCGCTCGGCATTGTGCTCGTCCTCGTCATCGGCGTCGGGATCCCCGTCCGGAGGGTCGATCCCGGCCAGCCCTGCCCCGAGGGGGCCGCGCGGCGGCGCCCGGAGGTCGACGAATCCCCCGTCGACCGAGAACGCGTCACGACAGTTCGGGCACCCCAAGGTCCCGCGCCGGACGCGTCGATCGACCATCTGGTCGGTCAGGAGAATCAGGCCGAACGTGGGTCCACAGCGGGGGCAGGTGAGCCTGTCGGTGAGAAGAAGATGCACGTCATCCCCGCTCGACCTGCAGCACCGGTACGATCACCCCTTCTGGCCTGGTCACCGCAAAGAGCACGGCATCGGCGACGTCTTCGGGACGGAGCATGTCGGTCCGACTCGGCAGCTCCGGATTCTGTTCGGGATCGAGCGGGTCCCATAGTTCGGTGTCGGTAGCCGCCGGCTCCACGAGCGTGGCACGCACCCCCGTGCCACGGAGCTCCTCGACCAACACCTCGTGGAGTCCCCTGAGCCCGTACTTGGACGCCGAGTACGCGGCGTTGCCCGGGAAGGCCTTCCGGCCCGCGACCGACCCGATGCTCACGACCGTGCCGCTTCCACGCTCCAGCATGCCTGGGAGGACGGCTCGGATCACGAGGAAGGGAGCGCGAAGATTCACGTGGAGCTGCGCGTCGAATCCGTTCACCGTCTCGGTGGCGCACGATTCGATCCCGAAGACTCCGGCCGAGTTGACCACGATGTCGGGTACACCGCCGGAGCGATCGGCGATCTCGTCGAGCGCGAGCCACGTCGCGGCATCGTCCCGCAGGTCACACGCCACCGGCTCGACCCCGGCTTCAGCCGCGAGCTCATCGAGGGCACCTTTCGAGCGAGCGAGCGCCCAAACCCGCGCGCCCTCGGCCGCGAGTCGGGTAGCCACGACCCGGCCGATCCCCCGGCTGGCTCCGGTGACGACCGCCGTCTTGCCGACGAGTCTGGCCCCCTCGCTCACGAGCGCGGGGGATGCGTGATGATCACGAATCTCATTGACTCGTCCCTGGTGTGTCCTCGAGGATGCTCACCCGCCGGTGTACACGACCGAATTGTTCGGCGTCTCGCGGAGGTGTACCCGAGCCAGTCGAACCGCGTCCGGCAGGGCAGCCGCGAGCCGCTCCCAGATCGCTACCGCCACATTCTCGGTGGAAGGGATGATTCCCTCCAGCCAGGACACCTCGAGGTTGAGATTGCAGTGATCGAGATCGTCCACGACCTGCTCCGCCATCGCCCGTTTCAGCGCCTTGAGGTCCATCACGAACCCCGTCTCTGGATCGACGGGCCCCTCGACGGTGACGTCCAGGGTATAGTTGTGCCCGTGCCAGTTCGGGTTCGAGCAGTCGCCGAACACGGCGCGATTGCGCTCTTCGGACCAGTCGTCTCGATGAAGCCGGTGCGCGGCACAGAAGTGTGCTCGGCGCGTGACTTGGACCAGGGGCATGGGCCTACCGTCCTGAAAGGTGCGTGGAAGCTCGGCTACCCTGGGGCCGCGGGGGCGATCCACCCGGCGACGGGGTAGAACGCCGACCACGCCCCCCGAGAAAAACAGTCGAGGGCCGACACCGCGCACGAATCCTCGTGACGGCACCGGCCCTCGAACACATACCGAAGGGGCTTTATTGAAGCCCGGGATAACATCTCTGGTGACCTCCCCAAGAGTTACCGCTTTCCCTAATGCCAGGGCCTAGCGTCATTCTCGGGAGTCAGTCCCGGCTTCCATTTGTTGGCTCAATAAACGAGCCCTCCGATGTGTGGGACCGAATATAAGCACTCGTCGGTATGAGGACCAGGAATCGCTGGTTTGACATCGATCGCCACGCTGGACTACGCTGAAGGCCATGTTCCACTCCAAACGCGACCCGATCCGACTCGGTACCTCGGCGGTGATTGCGCTGCTCATGCTCACGCTGAGCGTCGCGGTTCCCGTGATCGAGCAGGGTGCGCTCTTCGACCGTCCGGTCGTGGAGGCGGAGCACGAGCCGGGTGACTGCCCGTCGGGCCACGATCACACGGTCTGCACCCAAGTCGGGGCTAACCTCGCATTCGAGGGACACCTCGTCGAGCGCCCCATGGAAGGGCCCGTTTTGGCGGTCGCCGCGTTCACCGACGAGCGGGCTACTCCTGCTCGGGGCTGGGACCGTTCGAACAGGAGCAGGGCACCACCCCTGGGCTGACGTGAAGCTCGCGGCGTACGCGCCGCACGCGCGACGGCCGGTCGCGCCCGTCAATACAGGAATCCCAGCCAGGTGCTCCAAACATGAAGTTCGCGTTCCCTTCTCGTGGAATCGGCGCCGTGTCCGCGGTGCTCGTGATCTCGGCGGTCAACCCCGCGCCGGGGCTCGCTCAGGAACCGATCGATTCGCTCCGCCTAGAAGTCCAGCGTCTCGCTGCGCTCGTCGACAGCCTGAGCAGTGAGGTCGAGCGCCTTCGCTCCCAGGGGCTGGACGAAGAGGCGGACGATGCCCTCGCCCGCCTCCGCGACGCGGCGGCCTCCGCGGCAGCCGCAGGGGGCGGCACCGACCCGGAGGCCCCGGCGGAGAATCCGCAGTTCGTCGGGCGGCAGCGTTCCCTTCAGCAGCTGAACCCGGAGATCAGCCTCAACGCGGACGTCTTTGCGCACGTGAATCCTGACGACGCCGACGCCGACAACTTCTTCCCTCGGGAGTTCGAGCTTTCGCTCCAGTCGGCGCTCGACCCGTTCTCGCGAGCGGCACTCTTCATCTCCCGCCACGGTGAGGGCCCCGAGGTCGTGCCCTTCGGCGGTGAGTTGGGACACGGACATGGTGGCGAAGAGGGTCCCGAGGGGGAGGAGGAGCCGCACGGTGGCGGAGGCTTCGAAGTCGAGGAGGGGTACGTCGAGTGGGTGAGCCTTCCGGGTGGGCTCGGCCTCAAGCTCGGGAAGTTCTTCCAGCGGATGACGACGCTGAATCGGTGGCACGCCCACGCGCTCCCGTTCCAGAGCCGTTCCCTCCCCCACCTCGCCTTCATGGGCGAGGAGTCTCTCTCGCAGACGGGTGCCTCGGTGACGTGGCTCGCGCCGTTCGGCGGCGGAGCCTCGGGGACCTACGAAGCGACGGTCGAGGTCACCCGTAGCGAAAACGAGAGCCTGTTCGGCGAGTCGACCCGTCCGAGCGTGCTCGGACACATCAACGCGTTCTGGCAGCTGAGTCCGTCCATCGACGTCGAAGTCGGCGGCGCCTGGCTCAACGGGAGCTTCGAAGCCCCCGACGCCTTCTTCGACCGGAACGTGTACAGCGTGGAGGCAGCGTTCAACTGGATTCCGCCGTCGCGATCGAGACGGACGGGTCTGACCGTTCGCGGAGGCTACATGGTGCTGAGCGGACTCGAGGCGGACGACCCCGCGCTGGCCGGATCCGGTAGTGTCGGGGGTCTCTGGACCATGGCCGAGCTTCGGCTTTCGAACAATTGGCTCGTCGGCGCGCGCTTCGACCGCGTCGAAAGCCCGATCGAGCCGGACGTGAGCCAATGGCTCTTCTCTCCGACGATCACATGGTGGCAGAGCGAGTTCGTCCGATTGCGCGCCGAGTACGACGTCCTGAGCGCGTTCGAGGCCGAGCCGAGCACGGGAATGTTCGTTCTCCAGGCAACGTTCGCGATGGGTCCGCACCGACACGCCACCTACTAATACGACCTACCGAGGAACGACCGATGAATGCCCTACTCACACTCTCGATCTCACTGCTGGCAATGGGGCTGGGGAACCCCGGGACCCACGCCCCGATCGCGCACCACGGGCCGACCGCCGAGCTCAGCTCGTGGGACCCTGACAGACAGGCCACCGCGCCGGTGAGGGTCGTCACAACGTTGCCCGTCTACGCCGCCATCGCTCACGCCATCGGTGGGGACGAGGTCGAGGTGGTCTCGATCGCCGCGCCGAGTGAGGACTCCCACTTCGTGCGCCCGAAGCCGAGCTATGCGCTCGAGCTCAGACGGGCCGACCTGTTCGTGACGACCGGGCTGGATCTCGAGCTCTGGGTCCCAGCGCTCCTCGACAAGGCGGGCAACGCGGACGTCCTCGAGGGACGCCCAGGGTACGTCTCCGCACACACGGGCATCCGGCTTCTCGACATTCCGGCCGCAGCCGACCGGAGTCAGGGCGACGTCCACATCTATGGCAATCCGCACCTGCACACGGACCCGCTCCGCGCGCTGCAGGTGGCGCGCAGCATCACCACGGGACTCAAGCGCGTCGCGCCCGACCGAACCGCCCACTTCGACGCCGGGCTGGCACGGTATCAGGCCGAGACATACGAACGGGTGTTCGGCTCCCGGCTGGTCGAGTTGCTGGAAGGCCCCACGCTCGAGCGGCTCGCGATGAACGGCTCTCTCTTCGACTTCCTGGAGACGAACGAGTTCGAGGGTCGGCCTCTGATCGACAACCTCGGCGGGTGGCTGCAACAGGGCCGCGTGCTTCGCGGTGAGAGAATCATCTGCTACCACATGAACTGGTCGTACTTCGAGGAGCGCTTCGGCCTCGACTGCGCAGAGTACGTCGAGACGAAGCCGGGGATCTCGCCTACGCCCAGACACGTCGCTCGGCTCATCGACCTCATGCGCAGCGAGGGCCTGTCGGTCGTGCTTGCCGCCAGCTATTTCGATCCGGGGAGAGTGGAGAACGTCGCCAGACGGGGGGACGCACAGGCCGTGATCGTGCCCATGCAGACAGGCGCCCGCCCGGGCCTCGACAGTTATTTCGATCTGGTCGACCTATGGGTGACTGAGCTCGTGGCGGCGATTCGCTGATGCTGGAGCTGATCCTGCCGCCCTTTGCGGCGGCGATGATCATCCTCTTTACGCACGCGTACTTCGGGCTCCACGTCATCGAGCGCGAAGTCATCTTCGTGGACCTCGCGCTCGCCCAGATCGCCGCGCTCGGCAGCACGGTCGCCTTCATGCTGGGGGCGGCACACGGCTCTACCGAGGGGTTCGTCTTCTCCTTCGTCTTCACGCTCGTGGGGGCGGCGATCTTCTCGGTCACGCGCATGGAGGACTCTCCAGTCCCCCAGGAAGCGCTGATCGGAATCACCTTCGTCGTCGCGTCGGCGGCGGTGATCCTCTTGTCGAGCTTTTCGGCGGAAGGGACCGAGCATCTACGCGAGACGCTGACGGGCCAACTCATTTGGGTAACCTGGCCTACCGTGGGGAAAGTGGCGCTCTCATATGGAGCCATCGGCCTCTTCCACTACGTCATGCGGCGGACGATGCTCGCCATCTCGTTCGCGCCGGAGCGGGTCCACAGAATCCGAACGTGGGATTTCGTCTTCTACGCGACCTTCGGCGTGGCGATCACGTCCTCCGTCCATATCGCCGGCGTCCTGATGGTCTTCAGCGTTTTGGTGATACCGGCCGTCATCGCCTTCTTCTATACGCGTCGATTCAGGAGCGCGCTACTCGTGGCGTGGGCCTCGGGCACGGTCGCCGTAGTCACCGGCCTGGCCATCTCCTTTACGTTCGACGTCACCACGGGCCCGGTGCTCGTGGTTTGTTTCGGAGCGGTCCTCCTCGTGGCGCTCGCGTTCCGGCGCCGCTACGGCGTCAAGGTCACGGACCCCGATGACCGGGGGTTGATCGTGGATATGTTCGCGGTCGGCCCGCCCTGATCAGCGGTCTCGCATCCGCCTGAGGATGCCGAGATTGCGCAGGTCCTCGACGACGTCGTCGTCACCCTTCGGCGTCTCGAGCACTTTGGGTACCGAACGGAGCCGATCGTCGTTGACGATCCGTCGAAACGGCTCGAGTCCGAGCGTTCCCATTCCGATCCCCTCATGACGGTCCTTTCGAGAATCGAACGGGTGCTTCGAGTCGTTTAGATGGAGCAACCCGAGCCGGTCGAACCCCAGCGTCCGATCGAACGCCTCCCAGACGCCCTCGTAATCGTCGACCAGGTGATATCCGGCACTGAACGCGTGGCAGGTATCGATGCAAACGCCCACTCGGTCGCGGACCTCCTCATCGATCCGGTCGATGATCGTGCGGAGGTTCTCGAACGTCGCGCCCACCGTGGTCCCGGTCCCAGCCGTAAGCTCCAAGAGGACGCGGGTCTGCCCTTCCACGGCCCGGAGTGACTCCGTCACCCCGAGCGCATTCCGCTCGAGGCCAGCGTCGAGATCCCCATCGGTGGCATTGCCGGGGTGCGTGACGAGGAAATCCAATCCGAGGGCGGCGCATCGAACGAGCTCGGCTTGAAAGGAGCGCTGAGACATCCGCCAGAGCTTCCGATCGGGGCTCGACAGGTTGATCAGGTACGAGTCGTGCGCACCGGCAACCAGGATCCCCAGATCGTCACACGCCTCCCGAAAAGCCGAAGAGGTCTCGGCGTCGATCTTCGGCTCCGCCCATCGGCTCGGCTGCTTCGTGAAGAGCTGGAGCACGACCGAATCGATGTCGCGGGCGCGCCGCGGAGCGTGCTGGACACCGCCCGCCGAGGAGACGTGCGCTCCCAACTCGTCCGTGTTCTCCGACATCGCGAGAAGCTGGGCAAAGTTTGCCAAGAGCGGAAGCGATGTCGCGGATTCGTGAGCCCTCGGGCTACAGACGCCTCGCGACCGTCGAAATCATAAAACACTGCAGCACATACACTTCGAGAGTCTGTGCGATTTGTGCGGTCTGTTTCTGGCCCACGGCACGGCTCTTCCACTTCACTCGCGGTGAGGCGCCACCCCCCTGGAGAGTGGCAAACGAAAACGAGCGGGAGGCCACCGATGCGTGTAGCGGCAGACGGATACATCGACTTGAGTGACGGGCGACGCGTACGGACGCCGGGGTATCACGACCACGGAGTCGAGCCGGTTCCCGAGGCGGAGGCGATCGCGTTCTTGCTTTCGCACACGTTCCGCGGGCACCGACGCATCGTGCGGCCGCTGTCGCTTCAAGAGCGTAAGAGAATCCGACTCGCCCTCTGGGCGGACTCGGTTTCCGAGCGCATGACGCTCGTGGATCGGGTGTGGCGCTCCATGACCGAGCGAGTAGACTTGGTGCACGCGTCGAGCGAGCCCCAGCTCTTACAGGTGGTGAGATACGGCGATTGGGCATATCCTCTCTATGCAGACGGGGACAGCTGCAGGGTGATTCCGCACGGCGGCATGCCGCTTGCAGATGTTCCGCAGGAGTTGATCTTCGATCTGCAGATGGAGCGAAGGTCCGCGTAAAAGTCTTCGTGCCGGTTCGTTTCGACTTCGGTCGTGCGGCCGGCACAAAGCCCCACGCCAGCACGGGTGGGCAACACGCCCTGGGGGGGCGTGCCAAGAGTGGCGGTAGGTGCTTGCACCTACCGTCACTCGATTTTTTCCCCCCGGCCCGCTGCCGCCGCGTTGTGCCCGGCCGGTGTCGACCGCGCCTAACCCTCCGGGAGGCCGGGCTCGGTCATCGCGCGGACGTTGAGCGCTTCGTCGATCTGGTCGTCGGGGAGCAGCCTCTTCTCCCTGACCACCTCTCGCACGCTCAAACCCCGCTTCGCGGACTCCTTCGCCACGACGGCGGCCTTGTCGTAGCCGATGTACGGATTCAGCGCGGTCGCGATCGACGGGTTCTTCTCTAGCAGCTCCGTCGCGCGCTCGACGTTCGCCTCGATGCCTACGACACAGCGATCCGTGAACGCACGGGCGACGTTGGCGAGCAGCGTGATGGATTCGAGGAGCGCCTGCGCGAGCACGGGCATCATGACGTTCAGCTCGAAATTCCCGCGGCTTCCCGCAACCGTGATCGTGGTGTGATTCCCCATCACGCGCGCGCAGACCATCATCATCGCCTCGGACATGACCGGGTTGACCTTGCCGGGCATGATCGAGGAGCCGGGCTGGATTGCCGGCAGACTCACTTCGTAGAGTCCGGAGGTGGGCCCGGACCCCAACCACCGGATGTCGTCGGCGATCTTCATGAAGCTCGTCGCCACGGTGTTGAGCGCCCCTGAGACGTTCACCGCGGCGTCCTTGGCGCCCTGCGCTTCGAAGTGGTCGCCCGCTTCCGAAAAGGGAATGTCGGTAGCTGCCGAGAGCCGTTCGATGGTCTTGGCAGCGAAGGCGGGATCCGTGTTGATACCCGTGCCGGTCGCGGTTCCACCGAGCGCCAGCTCCTGAAGCTCGACGGCCGCGGCCTGAACGCGCTCGATGCCCTTGGCCACCTGGGTGGCATAGCCACCGAACTCCTGACCCAACCGAACGGGCGTCGCGTCCATGAGGTGGGTTCGCCCCGACTTGAGCACGTCGTCGAAGGCTTCGGCCTTCTCCGCGAGCGCAGCCCGCATGTGCTCGAGCGCCGGCAGCAACTCTTCCTGGATCGCGATTCGGGAGGCGACGTGGATTGCCGTCGGGATCACGTCGTTCGACGACTGCCCGAAATTGACGTGGTCGTTGGGGTGGACCTCACCCACGTTGATGAGAAGCTGGCTCGCCCGGTGGGCGATGACCTCGTTGGTGTTCATGTTCGTCGACGTGCCCGACCCCGTCTGGTAGATGTCGACGACGAACTGCTCGTCCCACCGTCCCCCCGCGACTTCGCCGGCGGCAGCGGAGATCGCCTCCACGATCGCTTCGTCGAGATAACCGAGCTCTGCATTGGTCTCGGCGGCAGCCTTCTTGATGAGTCCGAGCGCGCGGATGAAGCGGCGATCGAAGCCCTGCCCGCTGATCGGGAAGTTCTCCTTCGCGCGCTGTGTTTGTGCCCCGTACAGGGCACTCTCCGGCACCTTCATCTCGCCGAGCGAGTCCTTCTCGATTCTGAATCCGTCAGACATGGAGACGTGTCTCCTCAGGGGTCGACTGTTCGATCGCGAGCGTCCTGGCGCTCGAAATCTAGTGGCGCGACGAGCGGGCCTCAGCCTCGCTTCGGTTGCGATGGGCGCATCTCGATTCGGCTGACGTGCGCCTCCTTCGGATACTCCAGCAACTGCATGACCGCGAGCGCGCAATCATCTGCCTCCAGCTTCCAACCCCGATCGGGAGACGGGTCGTTGTCGTTGAACGGAGTGTTGACGCTGCCGGGCATGATGATCGAAACGCGCACGTCGTCGTAGCGCACGTCGAGCATCATCGCCTCCGTCATACCGAGGAGCCCGAATTTGCTCGCGTTGTACCCCGTACCTCGAGCGAACGTATTCCGACTCGCCAGTGATCCGACGTTGATGATGTACCCGTCGCCGGTAGCGCTCAGATGCGGTAGCGCGGCCTTCGAAAGATAGAACACGCCCCCGAGGTTCACGTCGACCTGCAGGCGCCACTCCTCCACGCTCATCTCAGAGATTGGCTTGAAGATCCCGAGCCCGGCGTTGTTTACGAGGACGTCCAGTCGACCGAAGCGCTCGATGGTCTCGTCGACGACCCTCTGGCAAGACGCCGGATCGGACACGTCCGCGGCAATTCCCAGTGCGTGCTGGCCGAGGTGCTCGGCGACGCTCTCCACGTCCGACTCGGTCCGAGACGTGACGACGACGTTCGCGCCCTCGTTCACGAGCCGTTCCGCAATCGCACGCCCGATGCCCTTGGTGCTTCCGGTTACGATAGCCACTTTGCCTGTGAGATTCGGCATGTCGTTTCTGATCGTCCCTATGTCGTATTGAAGGGGGCGGGTACCTCCTGAAGAGTCTGGCCATGACCGACGAGAAAAGCCACTGGGAGGACTCGACTCCGGTCGCGCTGGTCACCGGCGGCGCGGTGCGGATCGGCCGAGCAGTCGCGCTCGCGTTGGCCGAAGCCGGCTACGACCTGGTGGTAGGTTACCGCTCCTCCGCCCAGGAGGCCCGGGAGACGAAGCGTTCCATAGAAGAGCTCGGGCGGTCGTGCGTATTGGTGAAGGCGGACCTCTCTGACGCCGCGGCGGTCGATGCGCTCGTCGATGCGGCTCGACAGCGTTTCGGTCGCCTCGACGTCGTCGTGAACTCGGCGTCGTCGTTCCGATCGGTCCCACTCACGGAGGTGGACGCGGACGAGTGGGACGCCGTCATGGCGGTCAACGTCCGAGCCCCGCACCTGGTCGTACGTGCCGCCGCCGACCTCCTGCGCGACTCGGCTGGATCGGTCGTCAACATGGTCGACCTGTCGGCCTTTCAGGCGTGGACGCAGTACCCCCACCACGCGGTTTCGAAGGCGGCGCTGGCGCACCTGACGCGCGTCCAAGCGCGCGCGCTCGCACCCCGTGTCCGGGTGAACGCGATCGCGCCCGGGGCTGTCTTGGCCCCGGACGGTTGGCCCGCCGAGCAGTGGGAGAAGGTCGCGCGGCGGGCCGTCCTTCGGCGGACCGGAAGCCCGGACGATGTCGTGAACGCGCTTCTCTACTTGATCCGCGCCGAATTCGTGACCGGCCACGTGCTTCCGGTCGACGGCGGCCGGCTCCTGGGACCGACGGGACCGATCACCGACGAGTAACGCGATCGGTCCGGGCACAATCCGCCCCCCGACCCTCGATCGCCCCCCCCTGTGCGGCTCAGCCAGCGACCGTGGCGCCCCCGAAAGACGCCTCGTGCTCGGCGCCCCCATGTGCCAACCAGCGCTCTGCCTCGAGCGCGGCCATGCATCCTGTCCCGGCGGCCGTGACCGCCTGGCGGTAGTAATCGTCCATGACGTCGCCCGCGGCGAAGATTCCTGGAACCGACGTCTGGGTCCTCCACGGAATCGGCGTCGCGACGTAGCCATTCGGCTTCAATGTGACCACGCCCTCGAGGAAGCCTGTGTTGGGCTCGTGCCCGATGGCGACGAACAGACCGCCGACCTCGAGGTCCCGCTCCTCGCCCGTCACGGTGTCCTTGAGGCGAAGGCCCGTGATGACGTCGTCGCCGTGGACCTCGGTGACGACCGTGTTCCAGGCGAAGCGGATCTTGTCGTTCGCCTTCGCGCGCTCGGCCATGATCGCCGAGGCGCGGAGCTCGTCGCGGCGATGAATCACGACGACCTCCTTCGCGAATTTCGTCAGGTACAGCGCGTCTTCCATCGCGGTGTCTCCACCACCGACCACAGCGAGAACCTGATCACGGAAGTGCGGCAGCGCACCGTCACACACCGCGCACGCGCTCACACCACCCCCGGACTGAGCCAGACGCTGTTCATTGGGCAGGTCGAGCCATTTGGCGTTGGCTCCGGTCGCCAAGATCACCGTTTCCGCGAACACCTCGGAGCCACTGGTCGTCACGAGCCGAAACGGACGCCGACTCGCGTCGATCTCGACCACGTCTTCGGTGAGGACGCGCGTGTCGAAGCGTAGCGCTTGCTCTTTCATGGCCATCATCAGGGCCTGTCCGTCCACCCCGTCCTTGAAGCCCGGGTAGTTCTCGACCTCGGTCGTGAACATGAGCTGGCCACCCGGAATCATGGTGCGGCTGATCGAGCCTTCGATCACGAACGGATCGAGCTCGGCACGCGCCGCATAGATGGCGGCAGTCCATCCGGCCGGGCCGGACCCGATGATGACGACCTGCTCGTGTTGACGGGCGCCGTTCTCACTCATGGTTCCCTCACTCCTCGAAGAGACGCCGCCGCGTCATGCGGAGGCCTCAGCTGTCCTTGAAAACCTTCATGTTCGTCGAGTGGCCCGGATTGACCCGCGCGCTTGGGTCGACGAAGTGCACCGCATTGTTCACGGCGATCGCCGCCTCGGAAAAACCGGTGGCGATGAGGTCGAGCTTGCCTTCGTAGTCGACCACGTCACCCGCCGCGTAGATCCCAGGGATGCCTGTACCCATGAGGGGATCGACCTTGATGCGGTTCTTCTCGACCTCGACCCCCCACTGCTTGATCGGCCCGAGGTCGGGTTTGAAGCCGAGGCAGGAGAGCACCTCGTCGCACTCGAGCGTCGTCTCCTCGTCGGTCCGATTGTCGAAGATCGTGACCGCCTCGACCCGAACCTTCCCGTGGATCTCCCGGACTTCGTAGAAAACCCGTAGATCGATCTCTCCGTTCCGAGCCGCTTCTTCGACCTGGGCCACGGACGCCTCGTGAGCGCGCCATCCGTCGCGGCGATGGACCAGCGTAAGCGCCTTGGCCACGTCCTTGAGCATCAACACGAAGTCCATCGCGGTGTCTCCACCCCCGACGATGACGACTCGCTTGTCGCGAAACTTCTCCGGGTCCTGGACCGCATACTCGACACCCGCGTGCATGAAGGTCTCGTACCCCGGGCAACGGAGCGGCATCGGCTCGAACGCGCCCTTCCCGCCCGCGATGATGACGGTGCGAGTCGTGTACGTCCCCTTGGCGCAGATCAACTCGAAGTGATCCTCACGCCGAACGAGGTCACGAACCTGCTCGTCGAGGACGACCTCGGGGTCGAACTGGCCCGCCTGCTTCACGAGGTTCTTCACGAGATCCTTCGCGAGGACCTTCGGGAATCCGCCGACGTCGAAGATGTATTTCTCGGGGTAGAGCGCCGTGAGCTGACCCCCCAAATCGGGTAGGGAGTCGACGATGCGACACGACGTGCCACGCATGCCCGCGTAGAACGCTGCGAACAAGCCCGTCGGTCCTCCGCCGATGATCGTGATGTCCCGGATGTCTTCAGTCATGAGGGCCACAAGTCTAACGGCTCCGGGAGCCTCATCAACGCCCTCAATCTCCGATCAGGAGGCCGAAAACGGTCGACGGGCGCTCCGCGCGAACTCACCCGGTCGGATGGTCGGGATCACGACGCCCGGCAACACTCTCACCCATCGCGTGGAGGCCCTTCGACCGGGTAAGTCGAGGCATCAGAAGATCGACAGTCGGACGTAGCGCCTCGGGTTGTCCCTCAGGTCCTGGAGGAGCAGGTCCAGACTCAAGAGGACGGATTCGGCCCGCACCGCGAATGTAGAGTCCGCGAGGAGTCGACCCAGAGATCCCTCGCCACTCTCCACTGTGGCCGCGATCCGGTCGATCCGCGTCAGCGCCGAGTCGGCACGCTCGAGCGTCGCGAGGACACCCTGTTCCTCCTCGGACAGGTCCTCAGTCAGCTTCCGCAGACCGGCCGCAGCAGCACGCATGTCGATGAGCAGAGAGTCCGCCTGCGCATCGGTGAGCACCTCGTCGATCCGCTCGAAAGACCTGCGAGCCGCACTTGCCGCGAGCACCACCTCTGTCAGCGCGCTGTCGGCGTTCGCCGTGATGCGCGCCGCCGCCTCGCCCTGCTGCCGGACGAGTGTCTGCACCTCCCTCGTGATGTCCTCGATGTTGGCGATGGCGGTCGCGAGGTTGTCGGCGGTCTCCTGATTGAAGGCCAACTCCAAACGGTTCGTGAGGTCCGCGAGGTTGTCGGAAATCTGCTCGGCCGACGCTGTCAGACGAGTGATCTCGGGCAGCGCATAACCGCCCAGCACGTTCGGTCCCACGCCCTCGGGCACATCATGGAAGTCGTAACGCGGAAACGACTCTCTGCTCACGACTTCGGCCTGCCAATCGCCGAACAAGGACTCGGGGCCCAGGACCACGCCCGCGTCGTCGGGTAGCTCGACTTCCTCACGCAACTGCAACGTCACGCGAACGACCTGCCCGCCGGGTTCGACGGAGATGAGCGCAACCTGGCCGATGCGGACGCCCCGGTAGGTCACGACATTACCCTCCGAAAGCTGACCGACCCGCTCCAGGAGGACGTCGACGGGCACGGTCGGTCGGCCGAAGCTCGACCGTTGGAGCCAAAGCGTTCCCACGACTCCGACGATGATCGTGAAGAGGATCGCCCCCCCGACCATGAGCTCGTTTCGCGCCCTCACGTCGCACTCTCCAACAATTCGGGTCTTCCCTCGATGAAGCCTTTCACGATCGGATCATCCGTCTGCTGGATCTGTTCGGGCGTGCCTTCCCACCGATTCTGACCTTCGTAGAGCATCGCCATGCGGTCCGAAATCCGAAAGGCGCTGTCCATGTCGTGCGTGATGACGACGCCGGTCACGCCGAGGTCGTCCGACATGCGCACGATCAGTTCGTCGATCACGGACTTCGTGACCGGGTCCAGGCCCGTCGTGGGCTCGTCGTACAAGATGTACTTCGGGCTTGTGGCGATGGCCCGCGCGAAGCCGACGCGCTTTCTCTGACCGCCGGACAGCTCCGACGGGAGGCGAGCGCCGTACCCCACGAGGTCGACGAGCTCGAGACACGTTTCGACTCGGGCCCTGACCTCCTCGTCGGACATGGTGTCCAGCCGTGCCAGCCCCATCCCCACGTTCTCGGCGATCGTCATCGAGTCGAAGAGCGCGGCGAACTGAAACACGAAGCCGATGTTTCTGCGAACTCTGTAGATCGAGGCCTGATCGAGTCGCGAGATGTTCTCCCCGTCGACCCAGACCTCGCCTTGGTCGGGCGTGAGCAAACCCACGAGGTGCTTCAGTAGGACGGACTTGCCCGTCCCGGAGCCCCCGATGATCGCCATCGTCTCGCCCTCTGGGATGTTCAGCGAAAAGCCGCGCAACACCTCATTGGCACCGAACGCCTTATGGACATTCACGAGCTCGATGCTCATTGGAGAAGCGTCGCAGCCCAGAAGGCGTCCAACACGAGGATGATCATGCTCGAGATCACCACGGCTCGGGTCGTCGAAATGCCCACACCCTCTGCCCCACCGGTGGTGTGAAAGCCGAATGAGCATCCGACCGAGGTCACCGTCAAGCCGAAGCTGGCGGACTTGATGAGCGAGAACTGCACGTCCCACGGCTCGAAGAAGAGCCTCAGGCCCTTCACGAACTCGGGCGACGACATGTCGAGCAGCGCCAACGACGTCCCCCAGCCCGCGAGGATGCCGATCGCGTTCGCGAGGAGCACGACCACGGGGAACATCAGGGTTCCGGCGAGGACACGCGGGACCACCAGGTACGCCACCGGATCGTACGCCAGCGTCTCGAGCGCGTCGATCTGCTCGGTAACTCGCATCGTCCCGATCTGGGCTGCGATGTTGGCGCCTACTCGGCCGGAGAGGGCCAGCCCGGTCAAGACGGGGCCCAGCTCCAGGATCATCGTCTTGCCGACCAGGGTGCCTACGAAGTAGAGGGGCACCGCCCCCGTGAACGTATAGGACGCCTGAAGTGCGAGAACGACGCCGGTGAAGCTCGCGATGAACAGGGCGATGGGAATGGATTCCACGCCGATCCTGACCATCTGACCGACCAGGTGCGGTCCCCAGAGCTCGAACTTGCGCAGCGCCCGAAGGGCATCGAGCCCCAGGTATCCGGCCTCCCCCACGGCCTCGACGGATCGTAGCGCGCCGCGTCCGACGGCACGCACCGGAGCCAAAGTTCTGTGCATCTTCGAATGTACAACATTGCCGCAGGCGTCGAGGAGCCGCTGGGCGGCTCGACTACTCCTCGACGAGCTCTTCGCTCTCGAGTGTAAACTCGACCTCTTCGGTGCGACCGTTTTCGCCAGGCACCTCGTAGGCGATCCGCACCCTCTTGACCGCGCACCGAGGATCCGTGAGCGCGACTTCGAAGTCGACCGCCTGATCTAGCGACACGATGCGGGTCCGAACCCGCTCGCCCGGCTCCGCCTCGGGGCCGTCGGGGTTTCGGAACAATGTCTTGGTCGACTGCCGGCCCGTTTCGAGCTGCCGCGTCACCTTGACGAGCTTCAGCCAGTCGGGTTGGTAGCTCACCCCGTACTCGAAGCCCCGTTGGTCGGCGCCTGAACCCTCACGATTGTGTCGAGCCACTCGGGACTCCCTGTGGAGGCGACCACGGGTTTGCACTGACCCGTGTCGGATGGATTCGGAGATCTGGAAAAACCCTATGTAAACGAATGTTTTTCTGGGTCCACTATTTGTCAAGAATTTAATGTCGTGAGAACCTTCGAACGTCCCTCTATGGAGGCACGTTCACTCGTTCGCAGAAGGACGGCTTTGGGAAATTACAGTTGGATCGGGACGGGCACGAGCGTGAGAAAAAACGTCGCGATTAGCAACCAGCCGAGGACGCTTCGCACACGACCGATGTCCGGCGCGGGTTGGATCACCGGCGGATGCGCCACCCGGCCACGATGAATCACGTACACGAGGGCCGCCCAAGCCCACCAGCCCCACCAGAGAAAGCCCATGGGCACGAGCATGAGGAGGAAGAGCCGGGCCGTGACCACCTGACCTCGCTGGCCCATCGCGTAGAGCACGTGACCCCCGTCGAGCTGCCCGAGCGGCAGCAGGTTCAACGCGGTCACGAACAGCCCCAGCCAGCCGGCCAAAGCCAAAGGATCGAGCAGCACGAGCGTCTCACCCACGGCGGCCGGACCGAAAAGGCTCGCGAGCAGGTGCGTGACGAGGCCGTTTCCGAGCCAAATCGGCTCGCCCGCGAAGCGGATCACGAACGGGGTAGCCAGGCTGGCCGGACCCACGGTCGTCTGGGAGCGCATCAATCCGACCGCGAGAAGCGGGATCGACACGAGGAATGATGCGATGGGCCCCGACGCCCCGATGTCGAAGAGGGTCCTCCGCTGAACCGTGGGGCCCTTCAGGCGAATGAACGCGCCGAGACTTCCGATGACCGAAAAGTAGGGGGGAAACGGAATGAAGTACGGAAGGGACGCACGCACGCCATGCACACGAGCCGCCCACACGTGGCTCATCTCGTGCGCGAGCAGGACGCCGAGAAACGGAAAGGCGAACGAAGCCCCGACCCAGAGTCGGCCGAAGTCGAGGCGCGACGGGTAGGGGAACACCACCTCCCCGAACTCGAGCAGCCGTGTGCCGAACGGATCGACCCCCGCCATGAGCGCGCCGGACCCCAACGTCGTCATGAGCGTTGCCAGAAGCAGGACGACGTGCAGCGCGAGCCTCGCAGGCGGCGCACTCTTGATCTGGTAGACGAGCACGACGTCGACGCCGCGTGCGTCCGCGCTCAAATGCGCCTGGGCGGGCCATGCCTCCAGAGCGGCGCGGACTTCGGGCGAGTCGACTGCGAGGCCATCTCGCAGCCGTCCGCGCAGCACGGTGTCACCCGGCAGCGTGGTCAACTCGTACGCCGAGAGAAGGGGCAGCCAGAGCCCCGGATCAGGGTTGACCGGCTCTGTAGCCGCCATTACTATCGCCTCGATCGTCAAGCGATCGTTTCAACGTTGAAGGTCCGGCCCGTTCCTGTCGAGGAATGCGAGTCGCCGGCCCTTTCGGTCACCGCACGGCCCCGAACGGGTCGTTCCTCGTTACGAGCCCTCTTAGCGCTCGACCCGGCCCATCCAGCCGCCGCACGGAGTCCCCGTGGACATCGCCGAGCTGAAAAGCAAGAACATCGGAGAGCTCTACGATTTGGCCGAGGATCTGAACCTCGACCAGTACTCTGGCCTCCGCAAGCAAGATCTCCTCGTCAAGATCGAGAGCGAGCTGCTCGAACGTGGCGACGACCTCACCGCACACGGCGTCCTGGAGATCCTCCCCGAAGGATACGGCTTTCTGCGATCCCAGGAGTGGAATTACGTCTATAGCCCCGACGACGTGTACGTCAGTCCGTCACAGATCAAGCGGTTGAACCTGCGTACCGGCGATACGCTGGAGGGCGAGGTCCGGCCGCCGAAAGGGCGCGAACGGTACCTGGCGCTTCTCAGGGTCGACTCCATCAACGGGGACGATCCCGCGAAGGCGCTGGATCGTGGCGAGTTCGATCAGCTGCGCCCGAGTTACCCCGAGAAGCGACTCAACCTCGAGGTCGCCGACGAAGAGGGCGACCTCGCCATGCGAGTCGTCGATCTCATCGCCCCGATCGGAGAGGGACAACGGGGACTGATCGTATCGCCTCCCAAGGCTGGGAAGACGACGATCATTCGGCAGATGGCGCAGGCGATCGCCAAGAACTCCCCGGACGTCCACCTGATCGTGCTCCTCATCGACGAGCGCCCCGAAGAAGTCACGGAGATGAAGGCCAAGGTCGATGGAGAGGTGGTGGCCTCCACCTTCGACGAGTCCGCCAAGCGACATGTGCAGGTGGCGGAGATGGTCTTGGAGAAGGCCAAGAGGCTCGTGGAGCACGGGAAGGACGTGGTCATTCTGCTCGACTCGATCACCCGCTTGGCGCGGGCGTACAACTCGATCATCAAGCACTCCGGCAAGATCCTCTCCGGCGGCGTCGATGCCAACGCGCTCCAAAAGCCGAAACGGTTCTTCGGTGCCGCTCGAAATATCCAGGACGGAGGGTCGCTGACGATCGTCGCCACCGCGCTGGTCGATACGGGCAGCCGGATGGACGAGGTGATCTTCGAGGAGTTCAAGGGCACCGGGAACATGGAGCTGGTGCTCGACCGGGAGATCTCTGAGCGAAGGGTCTTCCCCGCGATCGACCTCAACCGTTCGAGCACGCGCAAGGAGGAGCTGCTCCTGACCGATACGGAGCTGAACAGGGCATTCCTGCTCCGGAACTTCCTCTCGGACATGCCGCCGGTCGAGGCGATCGAGTTCCTGCTGGGCCGCATGCGCCTGACGGAGACGAACGCGGAATTCTTGGACGCGATGGCGAGAGGGATCTAGCCCCCTCAGAAAAGCCAGCGCAGGGAAACGTCCTATTCGTCCAGGATGCCCTCGTACCGAGGATTCACGACGAGCTCGTCGCCATCGAAGATCTTGCGATCCCACGGGAAGATCACGTTCGCATCCATCGTGAGCGCCGAGAAGTCGGGCTGGTAGCCCGTCGTGCGGGCAAAACTCGTCGCGGTCCGAACCTCGGCGGGACGGACGTCGCGCACGGCCGCGAGCGCGAGCCGGAGCGTGTCTCCCGAGGTCGTGATTTCGTCGACGATGAGAACCCGCTTGCCCGCCAACTGACGTGGCGCCGCAGAGAGAATCTCCGGCCGTTCACGGACGGTCTCGTCACCGGAGCGGCGAGAGATGTTCATCGAGTAGAAGTCGAGGCGGAGGATCGAGGCGACCACCGCTCCGGGGATGACCCCCGCTCGGGCGATACCGACGATGACCTCGGGGTCGTATTCGCGGGCCACCTTGAGGGCGAGCGCTCGACACAGCTCGCCGAACATCGCCCAGTCGACCTCGATGTATTCCTGAGTCGTGGCTTCGGGTGTGCTCATGTATCCAAATGGGTTCGTCATGCCTCCAACCTACGGCTTCGGCCCGGGCGACGACACCGCGGCGCGCGTTGACGGGACCCGGCGCAGGCGTGACCGTAGGCCCATGGCCGACGATCTCACAGCTCTAGCGGACCGGATCTACGAGCAGGCGCTCGAGCGCACCGGTGCCCGCGACCCGCGCGAATTCTATCGGGAACGGCTACGGACGCTCAAAGACACCAACCCTGTGGGGTACGACGAGGCGGTGGCCTACTACCGCGAGACGCTGATCCCCGCGGTCGCGTCCGAAGACGGTGATCCGGTCGCAGCGTGGACCGAGTACGGTCGAAGGCTCGCTCATTCGGTGTCGGCGGGACGCACCGTCTCGATCGACGCGAGTGGGCGATCTCACCCCTATGAGAAGTCCGATCCCGGGCGCCTGATCCTGCATCTTCCCGACGACTCGGGGTCCCGCGCCCTCCTCGTGGCGCTTCCCACGGAGCTCACGTCGGCCCAGCGTGCGACGTACGATGTGCTGGTGGCCGGAAAACAGCGCACCCGCGGCTGAGCCCTAGTCCTCGACCATGTAGGCGAGGCCCCAGGCGCCGATTCCCAGATGCGTCGAGATGACCGGAGTGGCGGGGCCCGACAGGACTTCGACGTGCTCGCCGTAGGTATCGGTCAGGGCGCGCGTCACAGGCTCGATGATCTCGGGCAGCCCGACGTGGACGATCCCGAAACGGACCTTTTCGACGTCGGGAGGGATCTGCGAGCGCATGATCCGGAGCAGCTCGGGGCGTGCCCGCGCGTCTCCAAACGCCTTGCCGAACGCTTCGACCCCGCCATCGGGAGTCATGCCCAGGATCGGCTTCAGCCTCAGAAAGCGACCGAGCATCGCCTTTCCGAGACTGACACGTCCGGACGCGATCAAGCGATCGAAGCTGCTCACCGTGAACAGAATCCCGGACTGGGCTCGTACGCGCCTCAGCTCCGTCGCGATGGCGTCGGGCTTCCACCCGAGCTCACCGAGCTCTGCCGCCTTGAGCACGAGCAGACCCTCGAGAAGAGAGTTGCCGAGTGAATCCACGACGTGGATCGAACGCCCTTCGAGCCGTGCGGCCGCGGCCTCCGCGGCCCCGAGCGTACCCGACAACGTGGATGAGACGAAGATGCCGACGACCTCCTCGCCTTCCTCGCTCGCGCGCTCGAAGGCGTCGAGAAAGGAGGCCGGCGCGGGCTGACTCGTCGTTGGGAGAGCTTCGGCCGACCGGAGGCGTCGGTGAAATTCCTCGGCGGTCAGATCGACGCCGTCGAGGTAGACCTCGTCTCCATCGACCAGCGACATCGGCACCACGTGGATGCCGTGCGCGCGGACGATCTCCTCCGACAGGTCACACGCGGAGTCGGTCACGATCGCAACGGGACGCCGGGCAAGGCGGATGTGTCCACCGTTCCCGGAGCCGAGCGCCTCGTGTTGGACCCGCATGTCTTCGGCCTTGTGGGTGACCAACGTGCCGACGCCGCGCAGGTACTCGAAGACCCGCTCGGGCTCGTCGGTGTGCACGTGGATCTTGAGGACTTCGTCCGAGCGGATCACGATCAGCGAGTCGCCCTGCTCCCGGAGGACCGCTTGGACCTCCGTCTGCGTCGGAAGTCGGGGGCCTCGCACCAGAGCCTCCGTGCAGTACCTGTACTGCTCTTCCTCGGTGGGGTACTCCGCCATCGCCGCAGCGGCCGCGTCGCCTCCCGGGCGGCCCGCGGTGCTCTCCGGGGTGTCGGGGACCACGACGCCCCGCAGGTAGTACCACACGCCCTCCAACATGCTCACGAACCCCTTGGCGCCAGCGTCCACCACGCCGGCCCTCTTGAGCACGGCCAGCTGCTCAGGGGTACGGGCGAGCGATTCCCGCGCTTCGGCCACGACCTCGTCGACGAGGGGAACGAAGTCCAACGCGTCGGAGGCGCGCGCGGCCGATGCCGAATCGCGCATGACGCTCAGGATCGTGCCCTCGACCGGGTTTTCGAGAGAGCCGTAGAGCTTGTCCACGCCGGCGCGCAGCGCTTCGCCGAACTCGCCCGTGGTGATGCGATCTCGATGGGCCACGCTCTCGGCGAAGCCGAGCAGAAAGTGCGACAGCATCATGCCGCAGTTCCCGCGTGCACCGAGCACGGCTCCTTGTGCCGCATCGTACGCGACCGCCGACACCGCCCGCTGCTCGTTGGCTCGGAGATGGTCGGAGATCGCGCGCACGGTCAATGCCAGGTTGGTGCCCGTGTCCCCGTCCGGTACGGGGAACACGTTGATCCGGTTGAGCTCGGCGCGCTGACGCTGTGCGAACTCGCACGCTGCGATGAGCGATCGGCGGAGGCGGGGGCCGTCCAGGTAAGCGATCTGCATCCCGTAAATCTAGGCAACCCGCCTCGGCCCGGCACCTCGGGCGGACTGTCCAAGGCGTTTCGCCCTGGTATCTTTCGCCGAAGCGATGTCCGAGGGAGCAGCGGCCACCTCTGCACTTCATCCGGAGAGAAGCGTGTCGACCGAGTCCACCTTCGGTAACTGGATGGTGGCGATCACGGAGGCCGCCGAGGTCGCGGGCGCCCCGGATCTCGACAGCGCGACGGTCGAACAGATGGGTCGGGCCTGGGACCTCGTGGGACGAGCCGCGAGCTTTTCCCTGCCCGAGCTCGCGGCAGCGGTCGCGCATCAGGCGAGACTCCCGGTTGCGCGACTCGACGCCGCCGACAGGCGTGCGGAGATCCTCATTCCGGCTGAGGTCGCCCACCGGCGCAACGTCTTGCCGCTGGGGTGTTCGGGGCGTGAGGTGGACGTCGCCACCGCGAACCCCTTGAGTCAAGAAGCCAAGAGAGAAATCGCGAAGCTTACAGGGCGGGTGGTGCGGTTTCAGCTCGCAGAGCCCAGGGAGCTCAACGCGGCGGTCGAGGCGGCATACGGACCCGCGGACAGGACCATGGGCCCAGGCCATCTGGACGCTTCGCCCAACACGGGTCCCCATGTTCTGGTTGTGGACGACGAGGCGGGGCAGCGCGAGTTGTTCCGATCGGTCCTCGAGGAAGATGGTTATCGGGTGACGGTCGCCAAGGACGGGCCGACGGCCATGCAGTTTCTCAGAGCCGAACCCTTCGACCTCATGACGCTCGACTACTGGATGGACAAGATGAACGGCCTGCGCGTCCTGCAGTCGGTCCGGGCGGAAAAGGAGATCGGCGAGGTTCCCGTCATCATGGTCACCGGGGCCGAGGACCGCAGAATAGAGATGAGTCTGTTCGAGGCCGGAGCCGACGACTTCATCGCGAAGCCGATCGACCCGCCGCTGTTCCTGCTCCGTGTTCAGGCCGTCCTTCGGCGCAGACGCTTCGCCTGAGCGATCCTGCCCGCCAGTCCGCCAGCATGTGCCGCCCCAAGGATCGATCCTCACCGTGACGACCCCCACCACCTTCCCGAGGGCGCGCGAGGGCACTCGGGCCCGCCCGTGCGCCTTCCCCTGCCACGGCACGTCGCACAGTGCTGCGCTTCTACTCGGAGCGCTGGTCTCCGTCTCCTGGGCATCCGGGATCGAGGCTCAGGAGTGGACCGCGGTCGCGACCCCGATCTCGACGGCACCGACGCTCGACGGGGTGCTCGACGAGCCCTTCTGGAACCTCATCGATCCGGTGACGGGCTTTCTCCAGAGAGACCCCGTCGACGGCGCGGCGCCGACCGAGCGCACGGAAGTACGCATCGCGTACACGGAGAACGCGCTCTACTTCGGCATGAAGATGTTCGATTCGGAGCCCGACCGGATCCTGTCCAACATCCTCCAGCGGGGTGGCTGGATCGACAAAGACGACCGGGTCCTGATCGCGCTGGACACATACCGGGACGGCCGGAACGCCTACCTCTTCGAGATCGGGTCGCTGGGCGCTCAGGACGACGCACTCATCTCCGACGAGTCGACGCAAGATTGGAACTGGGACGGCATCTACACCACCGAGGCACGGATCACGGACGAAGGGTGGGTCCTCGAGGTGGAGATCCCGTTCACGACGATCCGGTTCGACGATCCGACGGCACCCGAGATGGGCATTGCGCTCTATCGCTCGATTCGGCGCAAGAATGAGCACGTCTATTGGCCGCACATCGGGCAGGCGTACCGGGGCGGGATCGTCCAGGTCTCGCAATACGGCCTCCTCACTGGCCTTCGCGACCTGAGGCAGGGGCGGCATGTCGAGGTGAAGCCCTACGCGATCTCGGGTGCCACGAAACCGCAAGGAGGAGACACGGAGACCGAGATCGACGCCGGACTGGACGTGAAGGCCGCGTTGACCTCCAACCTCACGCTCGACCTCACCTACAACACCGATTTCGCTCAAGTGGAGGCGGACAACGTCCAGATCAACCTCACGCGCTTCGACCTCTTCTTTCCCGAGAAGCGCGAGTTCTTCCTCGAACGGGCGGCACTCTTCCAGTTCGGCGCGCCCCGAGAGACCGAGGTCTTCTTCAGTCGCCGGGTCGGGCTCGACGGCGACATCGTCGGAGGCGGACGCCTGACAGGAGAGGTCGGCCCGTTTTCGGTCGGCGCCCTCAGCCTCGCGACGGACGGCGACCCCTTGGGGGCGCTCCCTGGATCGCAAACCGACTGGAGCTCGGTGGCACGAATCCAGGGGAACGTGCGCCCCCGCACCACACTCGGCGGCATCGCCACGAGCAAGGATGGCGGTGGCGAGTACAATCGAGTGCTCGGCGCAGATTTCCTGACCCGATTCTGGAGCAGCAGCTCCTTGTTCGTCTGGGGCGCCGACGTCTCGGATTCCGGGTTCGGCTCTGGAACACGCAGCACCTTCGCTGGCCAGGTCGAGCTCATCCTCCAAAACGACCGATACATCTTCGAGCTCACCCGCACGCACATCGGCGAGGATTTCGCGCCCGCCCTGGGGTTCGTCCCCAGGCCCGACCAGAAGCGTTGGGGCGGCCAACTCGGATTTCGCCCACGATTCGAAGCGAGCCGGTGGGCGCGGCAGCTATCGACGACGTTCGGCGCGAACCACATCACTGGCATCGACGGCGAAAAGCAATCTCACTTTCGGCGACTGAGCTCCCGTCTCGACCTCCAGTCGGGAGACAACGCCTCGGTCGATGTGGCCGAGCGGTTCGAGCGACTCGATGCGCCGGCACAGATCAGCGGACGGGAGCTACCGTTGGGCGACTACACGTTCCGAACGGTCTCGGCGCGATTCACCCCGGACCGGGCACGCGCGCTCGGCCCGAGCTTGGGCGTCTCGCATGGCGGCTTCTGGGGAGGGACTCGGACGCAGCTATCGGGCGGACTCGTCTGGATCGCGAACAAGCACCTCACGCTCGACGCGGACGTGAGTTGGAACGACGTCTCACTCCCGGTCGCCGACGGAGACTTCTCGACCACGCTCCTGAGCCTGCGAACGGAGGCCGCGGCCACCCGCAGGCTTTTCGCGTATGCTCTCCTGCAATGGGACGACGTCTCCAACACCTTTCAGGCGAACGTCCGCGTCGACTGGATCCACCGTCCCGGGAGCGACCTGTTCGTGGTCTTCGATACCGGATTCCTCACGGGCCCGCTCGACGATCCTCGTGACTCGCGGTGGATGCGCAGGACCGGCGTCGTGAAGCTCACGTACTTGCGGGCGTTTTGAGACCGACTCACGCCACCGCTTCGAAGACTCCCGTGTCGGGGTTCTTTCGGACCTTGTCCCAGTCGAAGATCCGGCCGTTCATGGCTATGTAGACGCCGGGGGGCAGAACCTGCACGACGGTGAGCGCGCCCCCCAGGTTGAACAGTCCGTCCGACGAGCCGAACGCAATCGGGATCATGGCGCCCGTGAGCACGATCGTCTTGTCTCGCACTCGCTCCGCCAAGACGCGCGCCGTGTCGACCATCGTGTCCGTACCGTGGGTGATCACGACGTGGGGCTCCGGGGCGTCTCGGCAATTCGAAGCGATGAGGTCCCTGTCGGCGTCGCTCATCTCCAACGAGTCGACCATCATGAGGGTCCGGACGCTCACCTCCAGTCGGGCCCGCGCCATCTGGAGCATCTCCGGGAGGTGCGTGTCGCGGAAGTCGAGCGTGCCGTGAATTTCGTCGTATTCCTTGTCGAACGTGCCCCCCGTGACGAAGAGCCGGATGGGCTCGTTCACGGACGCGCCTCGTCGTTGGTCAAAAGCGACCCGCAGCGCGTTCTTTCCCCGGCAAGATCTCCAGGCACGTCGTCCACCATCCGGTGAGGATCGTCTCGATGAACTCTTCGGGAAGCTCCTCACAGCGCATCTCTTCCGCCAGGGCCTCGTGGTCGTAGGATACGGGCACGAATTCGACATCCGGAACGTCGCGGCCCCTCGCTGAAAGCACCGCATACCAGACCTCGGGGCGTCCGTCGTTCGCGGGACGGCCCAGGGCACCGACGTTCACGTACGCGCGGCCGGGGCCCCACGAGCGGGACCAGTGAAGGCCGGTGTGCGTTCCCAACAACACGTCGGCTTCATGGTCGTCGGCCAGCTTGTCGAGGAAGTGCGTGGGCGTCGTAGACTCCCAGAGGAACTCATTCGCGCGCCGCGGGCTCCCGTGGAACGCGAGGACGCTCAGCCCTCCGAGCCGGAACCGGATGTCGGAGGGGAAGGATGCCATCCACTCTCGATTCTCCGGAGATGTCTTGGCGAACGTGTAGCGGTACGACAGCCGGGCGTAGTGGTTGTCCCGAGGGTCGGTGTAGCCGCACTGGCAGTCGTCGAGTCCGCGCGCGATCGAATCGTCGTAGTTGCCCATCACCACGCGGATCCCGCTGTCCCGCAGCAACGGAAAGACCTTGTTCGGATTCGGACCGAAGGCACCGAGATCGCCCAGGCACAGCATGGCGTCGACGGCGCGTGCGCGCGCGTCTTCGATGGCGGCCGCCAGCGCGAGGTGGTTCGAGTAGATGCCGCCGAACACGGCCACGCGCCCGAAGGTCGGAATGGTCGAGTCGGCGATCATGTGAAATCGGCAGTGAACCCGGGCATGTTCGAGCAGATCGCGCCGTTCACCCAGCAGGTGTAGCAGGCCTGGGCATCGAGCCGGGCGGGGGCGTGGACCGACTCCGTCAGCGTGTCACCGACCCGAGCCGTAGGATCGTCGAGCAGGATAGGGCAAACCCACACGCCCGACCCGGTCACGAGTCGCGCGCCGGAGCAGAGGAGGAGCTCCGCCGGGTAGTCGGCCATCATCTCGCGCGTGACCCGCTCGACGTCTCGGTAGCCGCGGGTTCGTTCGGCCTCGGCCCCGATGTGGAGC
>Ga0224512_10000914_pt1 | contig 29719 bp, 26 predicted proteins | sample SF_May12_sed_USG_4_FD_169103 | JGI IMG/M metagenome (GOLD analysis project Ga0224512, IMG submission 169103) | Sediment microbial communities from San Francisco Bay, California, United States - SF_May12_sed_USGS_13 | ecosystem: Environmental > Aquatic > Marine > Sediment | place: USA... | reverse complement strand
GATTTGCTGATACTGGCTACGGAGTTGGCCGGTGTTGGCGGGGTTGAGCTCCCGCTCGAGGTGTCGGGCACCGACTCGAATGCGGTGGTTGCCGACGGGCCGGTCCGGCGGCTCTCGATCGTGGGCGAGGTGGTTCTGTCGCTATCGGAGGTGTTCTCGGGTGGCCAGCCGCTGTGTGATGTGCTCGACCGCAGCCACGACGTCAGCGACTTCTTGCTCGAACGTGGCGAGGCCTGGGGCTGGCGGTAGGGGCCGGCCTAGGCGAAGGGGTCAGCAGGAGGGGCCGCAGCGGCCGGAGCGGGCTCGGTGTCACCGGCCGCGGCCGGAGCCGGCTCGGTGTCCATTGCGATGGCAGCCGGCTTGGAAGCTGGCCCTCCGGCGGCTGGTTTGCTGTCGATTGCGAGACGATCGGCCTGGACGACATGAATGACCTCTTCCCAGTCACGGGCTAGGGCGCATTTGCCGCAATAGACGGCATTGTCCCGTTTGACGACGGCTTCTCCGCCGCACCGCGAGCACTCCAAGGTGGTCTCCTCTGTCGATGTATCCCTGTTATCGGCTCGCGGGTAGCGGGGCTTGAGGCATCGGCAAATCGCCTACCGCCCACACAGAACCGGCGGTGGTCGGGGCGACGCGTTGCCTACTCCAGTGTCCTTTCGGCGAGGATGACGGAAATCTCCTTGACCTCGACTCGCTCGTCGACGCCGAGCTCCTTCACGCCGTCGTCGAGCATGACGTAGCAGAACGGGCAGGCAACCGCGATTTCGTCTGCACCGGTGGCGACGGCTTCCTCGGTGCGCTCGATGTTCACCTTCTTGCCGGTTTGCTCCTCCATCCAGAAGCGGCCCCCTCCCGCCCCGCAGCACAGGCCCTGGGTCCCGTTGCGTGGCATCTCGATGAGGTTGGCTACCGAGCTAATCACCTCCCGCGGAGCGGCGAAGACGTCGTTGTGGCGACCGAGGTAGCACGAGTCGTGGAAGGTGACCGTCCTCGCGTTTTCGCCGATGGGCGTCAGCTTGTGCTGTTTGAGGAGCTCCAAGAGAACCTCACTGTGGTGATACACCTGGTATTCGCCGCCGAATTGCGAGTACTCGTTTTGCAGGGTGTTGAAGCAGTGCGGGCACTGGGTGATGACCTTGGTGATGCCGAGGTCGTTCAGGGTCTCGATGTTCTGCAGTGCCAGCTGCTGGAAGACGTACTCGTTGCCGGTCCGACGGGCCGGGTCGCCGGTACACAGCTCCCCGGGACCGAGAATGGCGAAGTCGACCCCGGCTTCGTGCATGAGTCGAGCGGTCGACAGGGTGACCTTGCGGTTGCGGTCGTCGAACGACCCCGCACAGCCGACCCAGTAGAGCCACTCGGCGGTGACACCCGGCTCGCCGAGTACCTTGACCTCGAAGTCGAGCTCCTTGGTCCAATCGGCCCGGCTCTGCTGACCCATGCCGTAGGGGTTTGAGGAGTTCTCGAGCGCCACATACGCCTTGCCGAGCTCGGGCGGGAAGTCCGATTCCATGAGCGACAGGTAGCGACGCATGTCGAGGATCTTGTCGAGGATCTCGATATTGACCGGACAGATGTCGTCGCAGGCCCGGCACGAGGTGCAGGCCCACAACTCCTCGGAGGTCACTCGCTCGAACACCGAATCGGCCGAGACGGTAATGGCCTCGTCGCTGCTGATCGGCGGTGACAGCGGATAGCCGGCGGTGGCGGCAGCCACCTCGCCGAGCTTGAGCACGATCTCCCGCGGGTCGAGAGCCTTGCCGGTGGTGTTGGCCGGGCACACCGAGGTGCACCGGCCGCACATCGTGCAAGCATCGGTATCGAAGAGCTGCTTCCAGGTGAAGTCGCCGACTGCGCTCGCCCCGATGGTCTCGATGTCGGTAGCTTCAATCAGGTTGGGCATTTCCCGCATCGCGCCTTTGGGGCGCTCCCGCGGTGACAGCAGCATGTTGGTTGGGGACGTGAACATATGGCGCAGCTTGGTGGTCGGCAGCATGACCAGGAAACCCATGAAGGCGAGCGCATGCGTCGCCCACATCGCCTGGTGGAATCCGGCGGCGATAGAACTGGGAACCAGGTAGCTGAGCGAGTAGCCGGCAAATGACCATACCTCGAAATCCGGACGTCCCTCGGCCGAGAGTCGTGCTGCTTCCACCGCCAGGCCGGTAACGCCGATGACGCCGAGCAACAAGAGCGTCCAGCCGTCCTCGGGCTTCGTCTTGCCCCGCAAACGCCACGGGCGCTGCAGGTAGCGGCGGGCGACCGCCCATGCGATCCCGGCGATGAACACGAGGGCAAACAGGTCGAGGACGAGAGAGAACCCTTGATAGGTCCGACCGGTGAGAAACTTCCATCCGGCCGGGAGGAGATGGTCGATCTCGAGCGTCACGGTGCCGGCGAAGAGAACGAGAAAGCTGTAGTAGATCATCGAGTGCATGAGCCCGGCGGCCGGATCGCGCAGCAGGGTCTTCATACGGAGACCGCGATCGAGGGCCATCATCCGCTGCTTCCAGAGCCCGGAGCGGGACTCAGCAGCGCCCCGCTCCCAGTTCTTCGCCCGCAGGGAGAACAGATAGAAGAACACGCCGAGGAAGGCGGCCGTCCCGACGTAGAACAGAGCTACCAGGCCACTTTGGATGTTGACGAACACATCCCGCCGAACGGCGCTGCCGGCGTGTCCGGGAAGTGAGCCCAGCCACCAGGCAAACAGAGTACCGATGGGGGCAAGGAAGGCCAGGGCCAGGAGCAAGTTGCTGGCCCTGAGCCAGGACCGGCCGGGAGTTGGCTGGGGGGTGTCGGTCAGTTCCGGTGATTCGGCCGTTTGCACCACCCGGCCAGCTTAGACAACGAGGCCGAAGGCACCGGCGAACGGTCGACAGTCAAGGCCTGCCCGGTCGATCGCCACACGACCGCAGAAACGCGCTTTCGGCCGGATCCCTCCAGAGACGGAGGGGTGAATAGCGGGCACGGGGAGTGGAGCATTGCAGCCACCGTGCTGTCTGACGGTCGGCGGCTGGCAGCCGATCGACCTTCCCAACCAGGAAGCCCCCGGAGACGCGATAATGACCATCTGATGTCTTCCCCTGTAATCGCCGGGTCGTGGGATGCGGAGCGGTCCGCTCAGTTGAGAGCGTCGCGTCGCCGGGCAACCGGCCTGCTGGGAGTCGTTGTGCTCATCTTCGCCGCCACCCATCTGTTCACCGACGGTCGCGGATTCTGGGGATTCGTCCAGGCCGCCTCGGAGGCAGGTGTCGTCGGGGGAATCGCCGACTGGTTCGCCGTGACGGCGTTGTTTCGCCATCCCCTCGGTATACCCATTCCCCACACCGCGGTCATCCCCCAGGGGAAGGACGCCTTTGGTCGCGGTCTCGGCGAGTTCGTGGCGCAGAACTTCCTCGACGCCGACTTGCTCACGAATCGGCTCCAAGAGATCGATCCTGCCGACCGGCTGGCGCTATGGCTGATGCGTCCCCACAACGCCGACCTTGTAGCCCGCCGCACGGCCGGCGTCCTGGTCGGGCTCGCAGATGCTCTCGATGACGATGAGGTACAGACGGCCATCCGCGCCACGATCGATGAGCGGGTTCGGCGGATTGAGCTGACGCCGTTGCTGGGGACGGTGGCGAAGCTGGCGATGGAGGGTGGCCACCACCACGCTCTGGTCGACGCCGCGCTACTGGGTTTGAGCAGCACTATCGAGGAGAACCAGGACCTGTTTCGTGCCCAGCTTCGACGCGAGTCGCCGTGGTGGGTACCAGAGCCGATCGACGAGGTCGTTTTCCAGAAGGTCTACGACGGGGCTCAGCGTTTCATCGCCGACATGACCTCGGACCACAATCACCCGTTGCGCTCCCACCTCGACGGCAGGGCCCGGGATCTCATCACCCGGCTGAGCGAATCCACGGAGCTCCGGGAACGCGGCGAGGAGCTCAAACGGGCGTTCCTCGACCACCCGGAGTTCGCGGCGTGGACCGACGAGTTGTGGACCGATCTCAAGCGATATATCTCCCAGGCCGCCACCGAGCCTGAGTCTGATCTGCGCCGCCGGCTGGCCAAATGGACCACCCTCGTCGGCGAGCGTCTGGCCACCGACTCGGCATTGCGAGACCGTGTCAACCGGGGCGTCGTTTCCGTGGTTCGGCAAGCGGTCGAACAGTCGGGCGACGAGGTCACCACCCTGATCGCGTCGACGGTGGAACGGTGGGATGCCCACGAGACCAGCCGGCGCCTCGAACTCCTCCTCGGCCGTGACCTCCAATTCATCCGCATCAACGGAACGATGGTGGGCGCGCTGGTCGGCGTGGTGATTCATACCCTCCTGGTGGTGTTCTGAGCGGACCCCACCGCCCAGCTAGTCCCCGGCGGTCGACGGGTGACCGCGCTCTCCGGAACCTGCCTCACGCCGCCCAAACTTGCCTACCATGACCAGATGCCCGACATCATTCACCAGGTCACCATCAAGGGGACCGACGCTCAGATCTACTACGCACTGACCCGGCAGGAAGGCCTCGCCGGATGGTGGACGCGTCACACCCAGGCAGCCACCGTGGTGGGAGCTACCAGCGCCTTTTCCTTCAACAAGGGCGAGACCGTATTCACGATGCGGATCGAGGCCCTCGACGAGCCCACCAGGGTTCGCTGGTATTGCCTGAGCGGGCATCCGGAGTGGGCGGGCACCATCATCGAGTTCAAGCTCAAGACGGTGGACGCCGGCACGACCGAAGTGAACTTCAAACACCTCGGTTGGCGATCCACCGACGGGATCCTCGGGATGTGCAGCTATGACTGGGCCGGATACCTCTGGTCGCTCAAGGAGCTCATCGAAGGCGGCGTCGGTCACCCCTACGAGGACCCGCCGCTTCCCGAGTAACCCGTCCGTCACCGCGTGGCCGTGCCAGACTGCGACGGTCGCCACAGAAGGGGTACCCATGAAACGCCTGGTCAAGATCCTCGGAATCGTCTTCGCGGTCCAGATCGGATTGTGGGTAGCCGGCCGCATCGCCGAGAGCAACACCCGACAAGACACCGACCCGGAAAGCGAGGACTTCGCACTCGCCACCTACGTGAACGGCAAGCAGTACACCAGCAGGACCGGCAAGCTCCACAGCGGGACCGCCACCACCATCTTCGGGGGAACCGAGATCGACCTCACCGGAGCCGACCCGGACCCGGCGGGGGCAACGCTTCGCCTCAAGACCCGCTTCGGGGGCGTGAAGGTCGTCGTGCCCAAAACGTGGCGGGTTGAGATGACCGGCAAGGCCCGAAGCGGTGAGAACGACATGCGGGTAGCCGACCCGGCCACACTGGCCGAAGACGCTCCCCGTCTTTCCGTCCTGGCAGACACCCAATTCGGCGGCGTGCTGATAACGACCTAGACCCTGTCCTGGAGCGGCGGGGAACAACGGATTCCGTCCCCAAGGGGGAAGGTGGAGCCTCGTTTCGAGGCCGGATCAACCAATCACCTGACATCGTGCCTGCCGCGTCTCCCCGAGCCCGACCTCCCGGGCGGGAAGCAGAATCCCCGGGCAGGCGGTATCCTCCTCCCAGACCACCGGGGAGCTCGAGCGAGTCGGGCTGAGAGGTTGGCCACGGAGAGATCCACCGCCACGACCCGATGACCTGAACTGGATAATGCCAGCGGAGGGAGCCGGGATGCCTGCCAAATCACTGTTCTTCGGTCTTCGGGCGCGCCGGTTGGCACTGCTGGTGGCCGTGGCGGTCGTCGCCGGCGCCTGCGGCTCCGCAGGACCCGGAACGCTCACCCTCCTGACCCACGACTCCTTCGCGATTTCCCAGTCCACTCTGGACGCCTTCACCGAAGAAACAGGCATCGAAGTCGAGCTGCTCACCGGAGGAGATGCCGGCGCCGTGCTCGCCCAGGCGATTCTCACGAAAGACAACCCCATCGCCGACGTGATCTTCGGTGTCGACAACACGCTTTTGTCCCGGGCAGTCGATGAGGAGATCACCATTCCCTTCGTGTCCAACTCCCTGGACGACGTCCACCCCTTCACCCGGCTGGATGCCTCGAACCGGTTCACTCCAATCGACTACGGGGACGTGTGTCTGCAGTACGAAATCGCAGCCTTTCCCGACGTCGATCCCCGCAGCCTGTTCTTCAACCCCCTTTTCGGCGATCAGCTGGTGGTCGAGGATCCATCGACCAGCTCACCCGGCCTGGCGTTTCTCATGGCCACCATCGCCGCCTTTCCCGACAGCTGGCAGGATTACTGGGCGACGCTGCGCGCTGAGGGGCTGCTGGTGGTGTCGGGATGGGAAGAGGCCTACTACGGGGAGTTCTCGGCGGCGTCGGATGGGAACAGACCGATTGTCGTCTCCTATGCCTCGTCACCCGTCGCCGAAGTTGTGTTTGCCTCCGAACCGATCGACGAGCCCCTGACCGGAATCGTGGAAGAAAGCTGCTTCCGGCAGGTCGAGTTCGCCGGCGTGATCGACGGCACCGACTCCCGGGCGGAGGCCGAGCAGCTGATCGACTTCATGCTGTCGACCGAGTTCCAAGAGGACATCCCCTTGAACATGTACGTCTTCCCCGCGCGGCAAAGCGCCGGCCTCCCAGCCGTGTTCACCGAGCATGCGGTGATCGTCGAGGATCCGCTCGCCCTCGATCCGTCCGTCATTGCCGCCAACCGCGACCGGTGGATCGCCGAGTGGACCGAAATCGTGCTCCGGTGAGCGTCTCCTGGTCCCGAATCGGGCGGGTGGCCCTGGTGGCACTGCCGATCGGATTCCTGGCGACCTTCTACCTGTATCCGGTCGCCACCATTCTCATCACCGGGTTGCTGGAGGACGGTGCCCTCGATCTCCGCCCGTTCGCGGACGTCGCGACGTCACCCGCGTTGCGGGGCGTAGTCTGGTTCACCCTGTGGCAGGCCGTGGCGTCGACGGCGCTGACCGTTGCCGCGGCCATGCCTATCGCCTACGTCTTCGCCCGGTATCAGTTTCCCGGCAAGCGGCTGCTGTCGGCACTACTGACTATTCCGTTCGTAATGCCGACCGTGGTGGTTGCCACTTCGTTTCTAGCCCTATTCGGGAGCTCGAGCCCGGTTGGCGTCAACCTCAACCGGACCATCTGGATCATCCTTGCCGCCCACGTGTTCTACAACCTGGCCGTGGTGGTGCGCACGGTGGGCGGTCTGTGGTCGCATCTCGACCCGCGAATGGAGGAAGCCGCCCGGTCGCTGGGGGCTACCCGCTGGCAGGCATTCCGCACCGTTACCTTGCCGCTGCTGCGCCCGCCGCTGGCGGCCGCCGCCGCCATCGTCTTTCTGTTCACGTTCACGTCGTTTGGAGTGATCCTCATCCTCGGCGGCCTCACCTACTCCACCATGGAGGTCGAGATCTATCGCCAGACCGTGGTGTTCCTTGATCTGCCGGTGGCAGCCACCCTCGCAATCCTGCAGCTCGTCGGCGTATCGATCATCCTGTGGCTGTACGCCCGGTACCAGCGGAACCGGGAAGTCGAGTTGAGCCTCATGCCGGCGAGATCGGTGGCGCGCCGACCGTCGACTCCTCGCCAGCGGCTGGCGGTGATTGCCACCGTCGCCTACATCGGTGGGGTGGCGGTTCTTCCATTGGGAGTGCTGGTCGCCCGCTCCCTCGATTCCGGGGCCGGCGGTGTGCTCACCTTCTACCGAGCCCTGGCCGACTCGAGCGGCGGCAGTACCGCCTTCGTTTCCCCGCTCGAAGCGATCGGCAACTCCCTGTGGATTGCCGGACTGGCAACCATCATCGCTCTGGCAGTGGGAATGAGCGCCGCCGTGGTCGTTGCCTACCGGTCGGGACGAGCGTCACGCTCCTTCGACCTGCTGCTGATGCTGCCGCTCGGAACTTCGGCGGTCACCATTGGCTTCGGCATGCTGATTGCCCTCGACTGGCCGATCGACCTGCGAGCCAACGTCCTGCTGATCCCGCTGGCCCATGCCCTGGTCGCCATACCCTTCGTCGTGCGCCTTTCGGTCCCCGTCATGCGGTCGGTGCGACCGCAACTGCGGGAAGCTGCGGCTGTGCTGGGGGCTTCGCCGGCCCGCGTCTGGCGAGAGATCGACCTTCCGATCGCAGCTCGAGCTCTGGCGGTCAGTGCCGGATTCGCATTCGCCATCAGCCTCGGCGAGTTCGGCGCCACCAGCTTCATCGCCCGGCCCGACACCCCCACCCTGCCGATCGCCATCTTCCGGCTGCTGGGACGACCCGGCACCCTCAACTTCGGACAAGCGATGGCGATGAGTACGATCCTCATGGCCGTCACGGCCACCGTCATCCTGCTGGTTGATCGATTCCGACTCCGCGACGTCGGGGACTTCTGATGCTGCAACTCCGTGGGATCTCGAAGCAGTACGCTCATACCACCGCCCTGGCCGACGTTGACCTTGATGTCGCCGCCGGAGTGACGGTGGCCGTTTTGGGGCCGAGCGGATCGGGCAAGTCGACGCTGCTGAGGGTCATCGCCGGCCTCGAGATTCCCGATGCCGGGTCGGTGTTGTGGGACGACACCGACATCACCGCGTTGCCGGCCCATGCTCGCCGGTTCGGGCTCATGTTTCAGGACTACGCCCTTTTTCCGCATCGCGACGTGGCGGGCAATGTCGGGTTTGGCCTGCGCATGGCGCGATGGCAGCCAGCCGAGATCGACCGCCGGGTTGCAGAGGTGCTGGAGCTGGTCGGCCTCTCCGGCATGGAAGATCGCCGCATCGACCAGCTGTCGGGCGGTGAAGCGCAGCGAGTCGCTCTGGCCCGAACGCTGGCGCCGGAACCTCATCTGGTGATGCTCGACGAGCCGCTCGGGTCACTCGACCGGTCGTTGCGGGAACGGCTCATTGTCGAGCTCGGCGAGATTTTCGAGCGAGTTGAGTCGACTGTTCTGTACGTGACCCACGACCAGGAAGAAGCCTTCACCATCGCCGACCGGGTGGCGGTCATGCGCGATGGATCATTGATCCAGGAGGCCACGCCCGAAGACCTGTGGGCGGCACCGGCCGGGATGTTCGTCTCCGATTTTCTCGGCTTCACCAATCGATTCGCCGCCATCGCGGTCGACGGCATGGCCGATCTCGGATGGACGACGGTGCCCGTCGACATGGCCGACGGTCCCTGCCAGGTGGTGTTGCGGCCCGACGCCCTCATCGTCGACGAGTCCGGTGCAATCACGGTGACCGTCACCGGATCGGTCTTCCGGGGCGACCATTACCTTGCCAGGACCCGGACAGAGACGGGAACCGAACTCAGCATCCCGATGCCCACCCGACCCCATGCCGGCGAGCGGGTCCGGATCTGCCTCGACCACGGTGGGATCCTGGCGCTCACCGAGTAGACACCGTCGGCCATCACCGGCCATAACGCCGGGATGAGGACCGGGCCACAGCACCTACCCCCAACCGAGCTCGCGCAGGCGCTCGTCCGAGATCCCGAAGTGGTGCCCCACCTCATGAATAACGGTCGTGGCGATGCGATGTCGAAGATCGTCCTCGGAACCCGTGATGCGGCTATGGGGTCCCTGAAAGATCGTGATGCGGTCCGGCATGACCGCTGAATAGCTCATCGGACCCCGACGCGTCAGGCTTACCCCCTCGTAGAGACCGAGCAGAATGCCGCTATGAGGAGCCTGCTGCGCAGCGGTCGGCCAGTCCTGGACAACCACCGCGACGTTTTCCATGTAGTCGGCCAGCTCATCGGGAATCGTGTCGAGCGCTTCGCTCACCAATTCCTCAAAGCGTTGTCGCGTCACCTCGATGGGCATGCGAGGAGGCTACGGCACCTCCGGTCCTGGCAACCGGCTACGCAGCTGATCTCGATCCGGTTCAACGAGCGTGGGGATTCGTCCGCGTCCGGTGACGGCCGTGCTCGAACTCGCCTCTCCCGCCTCCGGGCCAACGTCGGAAACCCGGCCGGCGAGGTCTAGTCGGAAGTCCTGACAGCCGGTTACCGTTGCGAGGTGACGGAATCGGACAAATCCTCCGTGCTTGACCTGGTCAAGCGCTGGTCTGGTGAGGCATACGGCCTCACCAGAGACACAGCCAGGGACACCCTCAACGATCGACTCCCCGGGCTGGCCGCCGAGGTGGCGTTCTACCTGGTGCTGTCACTGCCCTCGCTCCTGCTGGTCGTGCTGGGACTCCTTGGATACGTCGGCGACATCGGCGGCACCGAAACGGTGGCAGATATCAAAGACCAGTTGCTCGACTGGGCCGATAACGTCTTCTCGTCGTCCACCATCACCGACAGTGTCGAACCGGCCATCGACGGCCTGCTCGAGCAGGGCCGTGCCGACGTTCTGACCGCCGGCGGGCTGATCGCCCTGTGGTCGGGCTCGCGGGCCGCCCGGGTGATCGTGGATGCCGTGACAATTGCCTATGACCTCGAAGATCATCGGGACTTCCGGCGCAAGACGCTGGTGGGGCTGTGGCTCACGGTGGCCGGCATCCTCGCCATGACAATCCTGATACCCCTGCTCGTCGTCGGCCCCCGTTTCGGAGCCAGCGTGGCGGACAACTTCGGCCTCGAATCGGCATTCGAGACCCTTTGGGCAGTGCTGTATTGGCCGGTGGTCGCCAGCGTCGGCGTCTTCCTCCTCACCTGGGTGCTCCATATCGCGCCGCCGCACTCAACGCCGTGGCGCCGTGATGTGCCGGGGGCAGTCCTGGCGTTGGCCGTTTGGGCGATCGGCAGTCTCGGCCTGCGGATCTACACCACCAGTTTCCTGGAATCCAACTCGGCCTTCAGTCTGTTCACGGCTCCACTGGCCGTCCTCCTGTGGCTGTACGTATCGGCAATCGCCGTGCTCCTCGGTGCCGAGCTGAATGCCGAAATCGAGAAACGGTGGCCGCACGGCCGCGCGGGGGACAGACAACGGGGCGGGTAGCCCCCGACCGACCGTCGTCTGTCCCATCCCAGCCGGACCACCCTGAGCCGGCGTCGCCGAGCGGCGGTGCCAGACCGACGCCGCGCACGGTCGCCGACCCAAGATCGGTCGGGTGGGTGTTGCGATCGCCGCCGCGACGGGCTAGCTTGCCCGCCAAGCGACCACATAGCGCGCTCATCGAGAGCGGTTGAGGGACAGGCCCTGAGAAACCGCGGCAACCGACGGCGAACGGTGCCAATGCCTGAACGATGAGTAAGCCGAAGACGGGTCTCCCCCGTCTCGGCGCTCGAGCAGAGCGCGTGAGACACGACAGGAGAAACCCGATGGCTTCCAGGCCCAAACCGACCTCCGTCCCGGCAGACGATTGTATGGCTATGCCGTGCGCTCGAGCGGCGAACCGGGTGTAACCACACACCGCAGGTCGAACGCCCGGCCCGAAAGCGTGCCGGTGCGCTGCGTTCGACCCGCCAAGCCGGCGTCGAAGACATGCCAACCAGATTCCAGCCAAACGAAAGGACCGACTGATGACCGATAGCCCCCACCGATTCGAAACCCTCCAGCTCCATGCCGGACAGGAGGTCGAGCAGACAACCAAGTCCCGTGCAGTGCCGATCTACCAGACGACTTCGTACGTTTTCGACGACTCCGACCACGCTGCCCGCCTGTTCGGGTTGGAGGAGTTCGGCAATATCTACACGCGGATCATGAACCCAACCACCGACGTCTTCGAAAAGCGGATCGCCGCGCTCGAAGGTGGAGCGGCGGCGGTGGCGACGTCTTCCGGTCAGGCGGCACAGCTCCTGGCGCTGACAACCTTGGCACAGGCGGGTGATGAGATCGTCTCCACCAGCTTTCTCTACGGTGGAACCTACAACCAGTTCAAGGTGGCTTTGCCGCGCCTCGGCATAGACGTCAACATCATCGATGGTGACGACCCCGATGACTTCGCCGCGGCCATCACCGACCGCACCAAGGCGCTGTACGTCGAGTCGATCGGGAATCCGCAGTACAACGTGCCCGACCTGGAGCGCATCGCCGCGGTCGCCCATGATGCGGGAATCCCGCTCGTGGTGGACAACACGTTCGGTGCTGCCGGCTACCTGGTGCGGCCGATCGAGCACGGCGCCGATGTCGTGGTCGCCTCCGCCACCAAGTGGATCGGCGGGCACGGCACATCGATCGGGGGTGTCATCGTGGACGCCGGCAGCTTTGATTGGCGCAGCGGCAAGTTCCCCCTGTTCACGGAACCGGCCCCCGGGTATCACGGGCTGGTCTTTGCCGACGTGTTCGGGCCCGACGGACCATTCGGCAACATCGCGTTCGCGATCCGGGCACGGGTCGAGGGTCTCCGCGACCTGGGAGCAGCACAGTCGCCGTTCAACTCATTCCTCTTCCTTCAGGGACTCGAAACCCTGTCACTGCGGGTGCAACGCCATGTCGACAATGCCCTCGATCTGGCCACCTGGCTCGAGAGTCGGGCCGACGTCGCCTGGGTTACGTACCCGGGCCTGGCATCCCACCCCTACCACGACAACGCTGTTCGGTACTTGCGCAACGGGTTCGGGGCGGTTCTGAGCTTCGGTATTGCCGGTGGCTACGAACCGGCCCGCCGCTTCATCGACTCGGTGCAACTCGCCAGCCATCTGGCGAACGTCGGGGACGCCAAGACGCTGGTGATCCATCCCGCGTCGACCACCCACCAGCAGCTCAGCGAAGAAGAGCAGCAGTCCACCGGCGTTCGGCCGGATCTGATCCGCGTGGCCGTCGGCATCGAGCACATCGACGACATCAAAGCCGACTTCGAACAAGCCTTCGACAAGGCGGCGATCGGGGTGGCCTAGGGCCGAAGCAGAGGGCGGTGGGCCGACAGGTTCACCGCCCATGCATCGGGTGAGGCTGAGGTGGTTCAGCCGGCCGCCGCCTCCAGCGGGACCTCGAGTTCCTCATTGACCAGCCGCAGATGATGGGCCGAGAAGCCCCTCAGTTTGGCGAGCTGGCGAGGGGTCAGCGTGTCACACCACTTGGTGACCCATTCGGGATTTGCGTTGAGGGTTGTTCGCGGCCCGGAGTCCAGGTCCCAGGCAGTAGCCTCCCCGACCCGCAGCGGGAAGCGACCGTTCCCCGTGATTCCCTCTAGCTCGCTGGGACCCCCGGGGAAGGGAGCTGGGACCTGTGATCCAGACGGCCCGAGGCGAAAGCCCCGGGCCGTTTGGATCGTGGTTCGCGGTCTCTAGCTGGTGAGACCGAGCTCCGCTTTGAGCTCATCGAGCTTCTCGTCCGCCTTGGCAAGCGAAACCGCCTCCCGCAGCTCCATTTCGGAGCCCTCGGGGGTCGCCTCCCGCAGCTCGGCGTGAGCCATCGCTTCGGACTTGCGCTTCTCGATTTTCTCCTCGACCCGAGCCAGACTCGGTGTCTCATCATCGAGAGTCTCGCTCATGGCGTTTACGGCCTTGTTGACCGACTCTTGCATTTTGGCTTGCTGGAGGGCGCCGAGCAGCTCGAGCCGCTTGGCAGCCAACTCCTGGAGCCGCAGTGCGTTCTGGCTGACCGCCGACTTAGCCTTTTCGGCTTGGTCCATGGCCGTCTCGTACTGCTTCTTGAGACTGTCGAGGTTCGACTCCGAAGCCTGCAGGCGCATTGCCAGCGACTGCGCGGAGCGAGTCCATTTCTCCGCCTCTTCGACGTTGCCGGCGGCACGCGCCTCCTCGGCTTTGAGCAAAGCCTTCTTGGCAAGCTCACGAGCGGAACCGACGTTGTCAGCAGCAGTCTCGATCTTCGACTCAAGCTGAACCCGGTGAGCGACCACCTTGGCGGCCTGATTCCGCAACTCTTGATCCCGCTTGCGAGCCTCCGAGATCGCTTGCTCGAGCTCGATCTCCGGATCCATCGCTTTTTCAGCGGTGCTCTTGAAGAGCTGCTTGATATAGCCCCAAAGACGCTTCATAAAACCCATTGCGTGAACTCCATCCTTTCGGTCAGTCAATGATAGGGACCACGCCGACGTCGAACCAGCGCAGCTGGGTCGCGGGTCGCTATCGACGCCGCAATCCGCGTCGCTTGATAGATCCGCCGCCGGCGCGCGGCCCCCGTTTGGTGCGGATGAGGCTCCGCCGGGGCGGGCGTTTCGTCACGGGGATTTCCCGGCTTTGGGTGTACCGGCGATTGCGGCGAGCATGAGGCGTGGCGCGCCCCACTCCCCCAAAGCCACCCGAAGTGGACATTCCTCCCAGGATGACCTCGAAGATGTCCATCATCCCAAACCCGCCCCCGCCGTAGCTCTTCGGGGCCATCGGGGCGGGAATCGGCCGACCACCGACATTGATCTGACGGGGCTGCGGCTGCTGCCCGCGACGCAGACGTTCGGCGTCGGCCGGGCACACCTTCACGTCGCGCGTGCCGGCACTCGTACGCAGCACGGCGGTCTCGGTGGCCGGCGGATGCGCCGGATCGAAGAAGCAGGTTGCCCGCTCCTTCACCGGTTCGGGCGGCACCTCGCGGCCGTCGCGGAGAGCCACCGCAGCCTGCAGCTGCCAGCGCGCCCGGTCCAGGGAGTCCGAGATGGTCTCGAGTTGCTGGAGTGTTGTGGTCCGATCGTACAGGTCGAGGGCGTCGGCATAGGTCTTGGATGCTGCCTGCAGGTGGTCGCCGGCCCCGGTGTGTCCCGAGATCCTGATGGCATCGGACTCGTCGAGAATCATGTTGGCTATCTCGTCGAGCTGATGCTTGATCTCGGCCTGGGCCTCGGAAATGTCTTCGACCTTCCGCTGTTTCTCGACCTTGCTCTGGCGTCGCATGATCCAGAACACGAACAACACGACGGCGCCGACGATGAAGACGAGGACCCACGGGAAACCACCGTCACCGCCGCCGCTGCTCACCCCGTCGCCGACGGCAATTCCGGGCTCCAAATTGTCGGCAAACAGCGTGAATCCGTCGTTGACATCTGAGCTGAACAGGTCGATGGAATCGCGTCCGGCGGCCGTGAGCTGGGCGGCTGAGTACTCGGTGGAGTCGAAGCCGAGCATGGTGGGGCTCAGGACCACGACGGTCGTTCCGACGGAAAACTGATCGACGATGGCACTGGCGAAGGCGTTGACCTCACCGGTAGGATCTTCGGCCAGAACCACCGCGATGAAGTTGGAGCCGCGATCCTGCATGAGTCTGGCGAGTTCAACCAGCTCTGCCTCGTTTACCGGCTCGGCGCCCACCTCGACGTAATAGCCCTGAACCGCCACGATCTCGGCGATGTCGACCGGAGTCTGAGCTGCCACCGGACTGACGCCCGTGAGGGCGTACGCGAGCAGGAGACCGGTGAAGAGGGATGTGCGCATAGCGCCCTTAGGGTACGTGAACCACCGTGGTCGCGCCAAGACCATCCCTCAGGCGGTGTGCTCGTTTACCTGAATGGCCAGACCGTCGGGGTCACGCACCGTCACCGACCGTCCAAACGACTGGGACTCGATCGCCGTGGTTTCGATCCCATGTTGGGCCATGGTCTCGATGATTTGCTCGAGTGAACGGTCGGCCAGAAGCCCGAGGGCGACCCGGCCCGGGCCCGGCAACTCCTCAACGGTATGCAGCGCCAGGATGCCGTCGGCTCCCTTGAACGCAGTCCATACCGGTCCGCCCCGATAATCGACCTCGAAGCCGAGGTGCTCGTAGAACGCGATCGAGCGGTCCATGTCGCTGACGTAGACAACCGTCTGTAATTGCATCCCGTGATTCTACGGGTCGAGCGCACTGCGAATTCGTTTGTCGGCAATTGCGGTAGCTTGACGGAACGGTCGGTGGTCGAGAGGCAGCAGCAGAATGCAACGCTGGATGGAGATCGTCCGGGCAAATCGCAGCGCAACGGTCGCCGCGGCCATCGGCACGCTGCTCGGGTTGGCCGGCTCGGTCATCATCGGCCTTCCGCCGCCCATCATGCTCGGCCTCCTGATGGCCTTCGGCCTGGCTACCTGGGGGATCTACCGATGGCGGTCTCGCTCGCTGGAGCCTCGACCGACGCGGGCGCCGGGTGGCACCCTCGCCTCGAGTGCGTTGGCCGCCCTCGTCGTGGTGTTTCTCGCCGCCCAGGCCGTGCCCTATGGACGGGACCACTCCAACGGACCGATCACCGGGGAGCCCGAATGGGCAACCCCGAAGACCCGCGAGCTGATGAAGCGCGCCTGTTTCGACTGTCACAGCAACGAAGTCGAGTGGCCGTGGTACACGAATGTCGCCCCGCTCTCATGGACCCTTTGGAAACATGTCGAGGACGGCCGCGACCAGGTCAACTACTCAGAGTTTGACCGCCCGCAGCGGGAGGCGGAGGAATCGCTGGAAGAAGTCAAGAAGGGTTCGATGCCCCCGCCGTACTACACCTTCGGCGGCCTCCACAGCGACGCCAGGCTGTCCGCCGACGAGTTGGCCGCCCTTATCGATGGATTGGCCAACACGCCGGGGCTTTCGGAATAGGCAACGTGCCAGTTGTCGCGATTCGCGGCCGGCAGCTGAGCAGGTTGCCGATCTAGGGATCCTCTTCGGCGGCGGCCCGACCCATTTCGCGGGATCGTTCGGCGGCGGCCCGCACGGCATCTTCGATGGCGGCGCGAAAACCGCTCTCTTCGAGGACGTGAACCGCCGCGGCGGTCGTGCCGCCGGGTGACGTGACCTGGGCCCGTAGCTTGATGGGACTCAGCGCGGTCTCGGCGAGCAAGGCTCCGGTGCCCTTGAGCGTCTGATCCACCAACAGCTGAGCGGCATGCCGGGGCAGGCCTTCTCGGATCGCAGCGTCCGTCAGCGCCTCCGCCAACAGGTACACGTAGGCCGGTCCCGTCCCGCTCACCGCAGTGACAGCATCCATCAGCTGCTCTTCGAGCATGACGGTCTTGCCCACCGCTTCCATGACCGCGGCCACCTCTTTGAGAGCCTCCTCGGACACGTACTTCCCCGGGGCATAGGCGGTGATGGCTTCGTCCACCAGGGCCGGGGTATTCGGCATCCCCCGCACCACGGCCATCTCACCGAGAGCCTTCTCGAAGACGGCGGCCGGCACGCCCGCAGGCAGAGACAGGACGATCTGCTCGCGGTCGAGAGCGCCCCTCACTTGTTCCAGCAAGGCGGGGACATCCTTTGGCTTGACCACTACGACGACCACCCGTTTGCCGGTCGCCGCTGCGACCGGATCGAGGTAGCAGGCCACACCCAGTCGCTCGGCGAGTTCCGTGCAGCGTTCCTCCCGGCGGGCGGCCAGCGACAAGTCATCCGGGGACCAGCCGGCGCGCAGCAACCCGCCGGCAAGGATCTCGCCGAGGGCCCCGGCTCCGAGAATCGCGACAGTCGGTTTCACGGTGCCAGTATCGCAGGATCGAACGGACGTGAGTCGCTGCCGGTTGGCCGCATCCGCGCCATATGCTTTAGCAATGGGCTACGCGCTTCCGATGTTTCCGCTCTCGAACGTCGTTTTCCCGTACATGCTGCTGCCGCTCCACATCTTCGAGGAGCGCTATCGCGTGCTGATGGCTGACCTGCAGGAGGTGGCCGAGCCCGAATTCGGTGTCGTGCTGATTGAACGCGGCTGGGAGGTGGGAGGTGGCGAAGAACGGGCCGACCTCGGCACGGTTGTTCGGTTGCTGGACTCCGAGCAGATCGAGGGTGGTCGCTGGGTGGCGGTGACCGCCGGTGTCCGCCGAATCCGCGTCACGAGGTGGCTGCCCGACGCCCCCTACCCGATGGCCGAGGTGGAAGACGTCAAGGATCTCGAAGTCAGCGTTGATGGTGAGGCGCTGCGTGAAGCCGCCTACTACTCAGTACGAAAAGTTGCTGCCCTCCAGGCCGAGTTGGGTGAGCCCGGAGCACCGCTCGACTTCGACCTGGCCGACGATCCGGCCATTGCCTCATATCAGGCCTGTGCGCTCTCGCCCATCGGTCCGCTCGATGCCCAACGCCTCCTGGTCATGGATGACCCCACCGCCCGATTGTGGGAACTCACCGAGATGCTGCGCGATCAGATCAACCATCTCGAGCTGCAGCTTGCTGCCGGCTAGAGCCGTCTCAGCTCGAAGAGAGCCGTAGGCCAACTTCTGTCGCCGGGGATTGCTGCGTAGCCTTCCAGGATGTCCGAGTCGACGGCGCGAATCGCACTCCTCTCCGGATTGATCGACTATGCCGGCCTCTTTCCACCCGAGAGTCGCGACATGGCGGGAGCAGTGGAGGGCTATCGCGACGCTCGAGCCCTGCAATCCTGGATGGTCGATCGTTTCATCTGCCCCGACGATCGGCTCGAGGAGCTCGCCGGCTTCCTCACCGATGAACCCGAGCCATGGCCCTTATCGGTCGTGATCTCAGCACCATCCGGGAATTGGAGCAAAGGCATCGCCGACTACGCCCGATCGCTGGCGGTGGTTGAGCTCGCCATGCGCGAGGCGGCGCGATTCTCGGTCGCCGAGATCAGCATCCCACCGGATGTGGTCGATAGTCCCACTCTTTCCGCCATCCTGGCCAGTGTGCGAGCCTCGCTCGGTGCACTCTTCGACACCGTCCTGTTCGAAGTCTCGATGGCAGGCGACTGGCGGTCCTCCCTCCCTGTGCAGATGCGATCGATATTCGAGGCGCGCGCCGGCGCCAAGATCCGCTGCGGCGGGTCGGCCATCGAGGACTTTCCAACACCCGAGCAAGTGGCAACCTTCATCGCCCTCGCCGCCCAGTCCGAGATTCCCTTCAAGGCGACCGCCGGTCTCCATCACCCCATTCGGCACTGGGATTGCGCTCCGGGCGTCAAACGTCACGGATTCCTCAACCTCGCCGCCGCGTCGGTGTTCGCGCAATCACCGGGTCTCGGCCTCGCCGAACTCACCGAGGTGGTAGCGGAGGAGGATCGGGAAGCGTTCGAGCTCACCGACGGCTCGTTTCGCTGGCGCCACCGAGCCGCTACTCCCTCGGACATCGAGCGAGCACGGACTCAGCTCATGCTCGGCTACGGCTCTTGTAGCTTCACCGTCCCGATAAACGACCTCGTCGAGCTGGGAATGCTCTAACCCGCAGCGCAGAGTTGCGAAGCGAAGTTCTGTGTCGACGCCGACCGACCGCGCATCGGCGAGGTCCGAGGAGACATCGTTCCCGGTTCGCTGCCTCGCTCTGCCGGCCACGCGCGATCGACTCCCTGCTCAACGAGAGGCAGGGCCGCTCGGAGATCACGACCGCGCCGTTCGGGTGGATGCGAATCCACTCGACCCGGCCGCTGCGCCGGGTTCGCAGACAAGGTCAGCCGAGCACTGCATCGAGCGCATCCAAAACCTGCCGGTTCTCCTCGTCCGTGCCGACCGAGACGCGAATCGCATCACCGACATCCCGGACGATGACGCCGAGAGCCTGCAGGCCCTCGAAGCACTCGGTGGGATCCATCGGTGGCCGAACGTACACGAAGTTGGTCTGGCTTTCGGCGAAGGCGATGCCCCGGTGGGCGAGACCCTCGGTCAGCATCGTCAATGTCTTCCGGTTGGCTCGCACGCGCTCGGCGACCAGATCCTGGTGCCGAAGCGCCTCGATGGCGGCGACCTGGGAGAGCGTGCTCACCGAAAAGGGCAGCTGAATCCGGCGCAATTCGTCAAGGGTGGCCGCCGACCCGACGAAGTACCCGGCTCGCAGGCCGGCCAGGCCGTACGCCTTGCTGAACGTGCGCGCCACCACGACGTTGTCATGCTCGAGAGCGAGCGGCAAGCCACTGGCGAAGTCATCGGCGACGGCGAACTCCATATAGGCCTCGTCGATGACAACGAGGACGCGATCGGGAACGGCATCAACGAAAGCCCCAACGTCGGCAGCCGGGACGTATGTGCCGGTGGGATTGTTGGGGTTGCATAGGTACACAACCGTGGTATCGGGCCGGATGGCTGCGAACATCCGCTCGAGGTCGTGGCGATCCTCAGCATCGAGCGGCACTTCGATCCCGTGAGCCATCGCCAGCTTGGTAGCGATGCGATACAACCCGAAGCTCGGGGCGGCATACACGGCACTGGTGCCCGGCCCTCCAGCTGCCAGCGCCGTGACGTACATGAGCTCGTTGCTTCCGCCGCCGATCCACAACTGCTGCGGCATCACGCCGAGGAACGAGCCAAGCGCTTGCCGCAATTCGTGCGTCCCGTTGTCTGGATAGCGATTGACCCGAGACGCCGCCCGGGCAACAGCTTCGACCACCGGTGCAAACGGCTCGTATGGGCACTCATTCGAGGCCAGTTTGATGACCCTCTCGAGGCCGAGTTCGCGGCGGACCTCGTCGGGGGTTCGCCCCGGCCGGTATACGGGTATGTCGGCGAGATCCGGCCGGAATGTGGGCACCGTTCACCTCCAGGAGCGGAGACTACCGGAGACCGGGACGGGACCCACTTAACGGGTCAACATCACGGTCCAACCTGCCGATGAGTAAGCACGCGAACCTGAGGGCCAGTAGTGGCGATTCCGCATGCCGAACCGGACCGTGAGTCGAGGTTGGTGCAAGCCAACCTGAGCCTTCGGCGTGAGCTGGAAGCCCTCCGCGACGCCGCCGTCGCCGAACGAACCGGCCTGGAGACCCGTCTCACCGCCGCCGTTGAGGAACGGGATCACGCCCGTGCCGCCCTGGACAAGAAGGCAGAAGCTCTGGCGCACATGAGCCACGAGCTGCGCACGCCGATGAACGGGATCCTCGGCATGACCCGGCTGGCCTTGCAGACCGAGCTGTCCGATAAGCAACGAGAGTACCTGGAGGTGGTCAACGCCTCCGCCGACGCCCTCCTGACGCTCATCAACGACATCCTCGACCTGTCAAAACTCGATGCCGGTCGATTGACCCTCGAAGCGATTCCCTTTGATGTGCGCGACACGGTCCACAACTCGATCAAATCGGTCACAACGATGATTGCCGACAAAGGCCTGGACGTCGAGGTGACCGTGTCAGACGATATTCCCGCCGTCCTGGTGGGTGATCCGGGCCGGCTCCGGCAGGTACTCCTCAACCTCGTCTCCAACGCCATCAAGTTCACCGACGAAGGCTCGATCAGGCTGTCCGTCCGCCCCCAGCTGGTGAGCTCCGAGAAGGTCCAGTTGCACTTCCAGGTCGAGGACGAGGGCATCGGCATCCCCACCGACCGCATCAACGCAATCTTTGAGCCCTACCTGCAAGCCAGCGACAGCACCACCCGCGAGTTTGGCGGCACCGGGCTGGGGCTTGCGATCTGCCGGGACCTCGTCGAGCTCATGCAGGGGCAGATCTGGGTAGAGAGCGTCGAGGGCGTCGGCTCCACGTTCCATTTCACCGGTCAGTTCGGCCCGGCATCCGTTGCACAAGACGAGATCCTGGCGGCGATCGACGAGCTCGCCAACCTGACAATCTACGTACTGGCTGAGGAAGCACCTGCCTATGCCATCGCCCAGCAGATGGACCCGGCCGGCATCAGGCCGTCCATGTTCGACGGGGTCGAGCCCGCCCTGGCCGCCATGGCCGAGCACCGCCCCGACATCGTGATCATCGATCTCGATCAGCACGATCTGGAAACGGTGGCGGGCATGCCCACCGGCATCTGCACCATCGTCGTCACCTCCTCCGGACAACGCGGCGACGCTGCCCGGTGCCGCCAGCTGGAGGTCGCCGCCTACTTGACACGGCCCCTCGGCCCGCTCGACCTGCGCGACGCAGTGCGGGCGGCGGTGAACCGCACCGACGACACGCTCATCACCCGCCACTGGCTGCGGGAGCATCGTCCCCGCCTCCGGGTGTTGGCCGCCGACGACAGCGCCTCCAACCGGCTGATCATCACCCAGATGCTCGAATTGCAGGATCACGACGTGGTAACTGTGTCCGATGGACGGGAGGCACTGGAGACCTACGACACCGGACTGTTCGACGTGATCCTGCTGGACATGGAGATGCCGAACATGACCGGCATCGAGGCAGCGCGGGCATTGCGCCAGGCGGGGGTGGAGCTGCCGATCATCGCCCTCACCGGACACTCGTCACCGGAACACATCCAGAAGTGCCTCGATGCGGGAATGACGGGCCATCTCGGCAAGCCGTTCGAATTCAGCGAACTCATCGACACCATCGAGTCGGCGGCCAAAGACAGCTAGGGATCGGGTCGAAGGCTACGGGCTGCCACCGAGCAGCCGGCCACCGGTCGCCGGCCTCCGGCTGAGGGATGCTGAACCGTCAGGCGTCTGGGGCTGGGGTTCTTTGGCCGTAGACGAAGATCGCCATGCCAACTTCGAGCTGCGGCTTCAGCCAGTCCTGATCGGCGATGTGCGTCCGAATGCAGCCGTGCGATGCCGGGTAGGCGGGCACGTTGTTGGAGCCGTGAATCGCATACCCGCCGCGGAAGAAGAACGGTTCGTACAACCGGCCCAGGTAGGACCGGTACCAGCCGTCCTCTTCCCGATAGAAGCTGAAGTCGCCTTCCGGAGTGCGGGCGGTGACGGTCTTGCCGTTCCAGCTCGTGTAGGTGTCGCCGTTGGCCGACGAGATCGGGATGATGCCGGCCGGACGATCGTCGAGTACAAGGATCAGAATCTGGCGGCCGAGGTCGACTTCGACTCGGTTCGGTGTGTCGGCCCGAAAGGGAACACCGACGGCCACATCCAGCAGCCCCCAGTGGTCGGACTCGAAGATGCCGTTGCGTTCCAGGCCGTGGTATTTCTCGAAGGCGATGACCGCACTGCGCAGCGCTGAGTCGTAGCTGTCGCCGTCGCCGGGCCGATAGCCGAGGGCGGCCAGGTGAGACCGCAGCTCGGTCACCCACGCACCTTCGTCGCCGGTGTCGAGCGCAGGCCGTGCGTATTCACACGCCCTGCATGGATCGCCATAGTCGCCGGCAACCGGGGTGAGCCGGTCCAGGGCATGATCGTGGGCATAGTCGGTGGCGATCTGTACCTGCGAACCGTCGTAGAACAGTCCGGCAATCGCCTCACCGTCTACCTCGACATTGTCAATCAGCAGCAAGCCGGAACCCGCACGGTAGCCGGCGACATCGTCCCGCCGATCCCCGTCGAAGTCGCCAACGATCGGAGTCCCCGTGACCGAGTGAACCCGCCACGTCGTGTGTACTCCGAGACGGTCGGCGGCATAGACGGTGAACTCGGCAGGCCGGTAGACCGCCACGGTGTCGCACCCATCGCCGTTCCAATCCCCGACGAGAGGCCGGTCACCGGGCACTCCGAAATGAAAGGCGATGTCGGGATCGCCTTCGCTGCTGGCGTTGCGCAGATAGAAGAAGCCGTCGGCCCGGAAGCGCCCCGGTGTGTCGATACCGTTGCAGTCCCAGTCGCCGCTGATGGGCGTGTCGTCCGCCGCCCCGAAGGTGAAGGTTGTGACATCTCCGGAGCCGTCTGGCAGGTACCAGCGGCCGTCGGACGGATCGACGAAAGCAACGCCGGTGGAGGCCGACGCCATGGCGGGGATCATCGTGAGGACGATCCCCAATGCGAGGGGAAATAGGAGACGCCGCATACGCTTTCTATCGACAGTGTGGGCGAAAACGCCCATGACCATCCCACCACCCCGAGAGCGGGCTAGTCACCGATTCGGCTAGGAGTTTTTCGCGCTCTGGGGTTTGTGCCGGAAGTGCCCGCTAGGTTCCACGCATGGCTACCCGGTATTTCACAGCAGGCACGTTCGATTTCCTGAGGGACCTCGCGGCGAACAACAGCCGTGCCTGGTTCAACGACAACAAAGCACGCTACGAGGCATCCATCAAGGAGCCGGCCCTCGACTTCATCGAGGATTTCGCCACGCCACTCGAGAAGATCAGCAGGCACTTCGTGGCCGACCCGTCACTGCAAGGCGGTTCCCTCTTCCGGATCCACCGCGATACCCGGTTCTCCAAAGACAAGACCCCATACAAGACCAACACCGGCCTCCATTTCCGCCACTTCATGGCGAAGGACGCCCATGCTCCCGGCTTCTACCTGCACCTCGAGCCGGGCGAGTGCTTCATGGGAGTCGGGCTCTGGCGACCGGAGACCTCGGTGGCGTATGCCATTCGCCGCCACATCGACGAGCATCCGGCCGACTGGAAGAAGGCGACCCGATCGAAGCGATTCACCGATGTGTACTCGCTGCAAGGTGATTCGCTGACCCGTCCACCCAAGGGGTTCGACGAGGAGCACCCCCTCATCGAAGATCTCAAGCGCAAGGACTTCATCGCATCGGCCCGGCTCTCGCAGAAGACGGTGACGTCGGCCGATTTCGCCACGGTCTTCGAGGAGAACTGCAAACGAGGGGTTCCGCTCATGAAGTTCCTGTGCGACGCCGTTGGGGTCCCGTTCTAGGCGCCCGGGCCGGTTTCGGCGGCGCCCGACACCGCATGCTCGAGTCGAGCCAATGAGGCCGCCAGGCGGGTGCGAACCGACAGCGCTCGAACTATTGCGGCCCCGATCCGCTCGTCGATCTGAGCGGTGATGGCCCGTTCGACGTCGGCTCGGTAGCTCCTCGCCCGCCGTCGTCCGGCGCTCCGCCCGCTGGCTCTTGTCGCGAGCCCGAAAATGGTCGACAAGACGACCGAAGCACCGATCAGAATGAGATTCCACGGGACCTCGCCGCGATCCACGCCGTCCACCCACACCCAGGCGATGCCGGCGATCAGGGCCGCGGACAACACCAGCTGGACAAGACCGATGAATCCCCACCATGTCCTGGGCGCGGGGGGGCCCAGCTCGCCTGCGTCGTGTCGGGCCCCTTCGACCGACGCTCGGACCGCCTCCTCCAGCTGCTCCGGCGCCAGCTCGGCGCGCAAGCCTCGTCCCAGTTGGCCCCCGAGCTCGGTGGAGAGGTCGGTGATCGTGCGAGTGAGGCCGCCGAGCACCCGCTCGAGCCCGGGTTGTCCCCACCACTCCCCGGGCCTCACCTCATCGGGGGCGGCGCCGAACGCCTTGCCGAGGCGACTGCGCCGCAAGACGGCACCCAGGCGGCCGAATGGTCCGGCGGCGCGAGCCGTCGCGAGACGCTCGCCCACGCGCTCGGCGCGCTCCGCCATGGCCGGGCCGGACACGAGGTCCGCCAGGCCGCCGACTGCCGATTGCCTGGCAGCCTCCCAGTGATCCTGCACCATGGAACCAGGATGACCGGAGAGACCGGTCGCCACGACGAGGGCCCGGTGCGCACGACGCACATCCTCCAGCAGCTTGGAGTGGGCGGTGCGCTTCGTCTCGAATCGCACGCCGACCTCCTCCACCAGCGACTCGATGCCCCGGGCGTCCCCGTCCACCGGCCGTGCCGCCGTCGTCACGATGCGAGGCGTCTCGAAACCCTCGGAGGTGAGCCGCACCGTCAGATCGTCGAGGACCGCAGCGAGCCCGGTTTCATCCAGCCGGTCGACCTGGTTGAGCACGAACAGGAATTGCCCGGCATAGGCGGCCAGCGGCACGAGGTAGTCGCGATGCAAGGCGCGGTCGGAGTATTTCTGAGGATCGAGCACCCAAATGATGGCATCTACCCGCGGGATGAGCGCCTCAACGGTGGCGCGGTGTTCGAACTCGACACTGTCGTAGTCGGGCAGATCGATGACCGCCACCGGCTGGTGGTGGTCATGACCGACCCGTCGCTCCAACCCCAGGTCATCGAGCAAACGGACTAATCCGGGCTCGGGGTTGGCCGGGATCCAGGCGAGAGGCTCGGCCGTCGTCGGCCGCACGGCGCCGACCGGGCTCACGTCGGCGCCGGCCAGGGCATTGAGCAGACTCGACTTCCCAGACCCGGTGCCGCCCGCCAGGGCGACGACCACTGTCTCGCCGAGAAAGCCGTGGCGCTTCTCGGCAGCGCGAGCGAGCTCGGCGACCGGCGCCAGGTCATCCTCCGGGACAATGCCGGCCGCTACCTCGAGCGCCTCGGCCAGGGCAGTCAGGGCGGCTGCCAGGTCAGCCACGATAGGCCCTCGCTTGTTGGCTGACGGTTTCGGCCAGGCGCCGTAATTCGGCCGCCGCTTCGGGTGCAACGCTGCGCCTGGAGATGAGCTCGGTGAACCGGGCGCCGTCGGCATTCAACACCCCATCCAGCGCCTCGTGCAGCCGATCCTTGGCTTTGGCAACGAGTGTACGGGCAGCCGCCGACCCGAAGACGTGCTCGAGCACCTTTTGCTGGGCGGCGGCGGCACTGGCGGTGACGCCCAATTCGGCTCCCGTCAATCCCCCGGTGTGAACGAATACCCCAAGCAGCACGGCTACCGCGGCGGCATTGACCCCGTACGAGGCCACCTGCGCCAGCTTCTTGCGATCTTCCCCCTTCTCTTCGATGAGCTGGGTTAGGTAACCGAGCCAATCCGCCACCGCCCGTTGGGCGCGACTCGGGGTCTCCGGAGCATGTCGCCACAACCCGCCTGAAGCCTCGCCCAGCAGCTCGGCTCCGGCGGCGTCGAGCTCCCACGCACCGGCGACAGCGGTGGCTGCCAGGTCGGCCCGGCGCACGACTGCATCGACCAGCTCGTTGCGGGCTTCTTGCTCGACTTGCTCGACCTTCGGAGCCCCACCGAAGATGGTGCGCAGCCAGTTTCGCACCCGGCTGGTTCCCTCGGCGAGCACTTGTAGCAGCTGCCCGGTGCCGACGAAATCCTGCCAACGAGACACCACCTCGCCCCGGATGAGGGTTCCGTCTTCCAGTAGTCGAGCGAGCTCGGTCATCTGGGCCTGGTAGGCACGCCCGGCGACATCGGCCAGCGCGGCGGCTTCGGCCGCCTCATCCTCCACCGAACCGGCCAATGCCTCCACGCGGCGGAGCACATCGACCAATCCCCCGTCAAGGGCCGCTCGCACCAGGTCGGCCCGTTCCCGAGGCGTCGCCAGTGCCTCCAGTCGGGCGCGAAGCGGCGCGACTACCGGGGCCGGGAGCCCACCATGCTCGGAACGAATGGGTTGCTCGTCGATCGCTACCAGTTCGGCCCACCCGGTCAGTCCAGCGTTATCCAGGCGGCGCTCGTAATCGGAGAGAATGACCGCCCGATCGGCGGCGGGTATCCGGTTGACGACAAACATGATCGGAAGCGCACGCTGCCTGGCCCGATCGAGGAACTCCCAGGGAACCGCGTCGGCATATCGCTGAGCGCTGGTGACGAAGATGCACAGGTCGGCCACCGCCAGAAGATCGTCGGCCATCTTGCGGTTCTCGTCCACCACGGAGTCGAAATCGGGCGAGTCGATGACGGTCACGCCCTCGAGGAGGGGGTCGGTCGAGGCGCGCACGTCCAATTGGCGCGGCTCGTTCGGCCCGTACCCCGTGAGATAGTCGCCGGAGTATCGGCGAGCCTGACCGGCGTGCGCCCATACCACCGGGCGGCGAGTGGTGGGCCGCACCGGACCAGGGGTCGATACGGGGTCCTGAGCCAAGGAATTGACCAGCGTCGATTTCCCGCTGCCGGTGGAACCAAGCACAACCGCCACCGCCGGAGCCTCGAGGTCGCCGAGGCGCGGCAGCAGGTACTCGTTGATGGACCACTGCAGGTGGCGTTGTTGCTGGGCCCGAGCATCACGGGATGGTCCGGGAAGCGCGAACCCGACCAGCCCCACCCCTTCCCCCAGAGCGTGCAGTGCGGCCCGCAGCTGCGCAGCCGGGGATAGTTCCACGGTCATGAGAGAGAGATTGTCCCACACCTCACCGAGGCGATGCGCTTCGAATACCATCGCGGCGAGCACCGGTATGCTCGGGTCATGAGCGAACACTCAGCTCACTTCCGTATCGAGGAAGTGGCACCGGGGGCCTGGGCGGCGCTGGCAGGAGACACGGGGGCTTGCGTCTCCAATGCCGGCATCATCGACCTCGGGGATCAGACGCTGGTGTTCGACACATTCATGACTCCCGCCGCCGGTGCGGACCTGCGGACGGCGGCCGAGCGGCTCACCGGCCGTCCGGCATCGTTGGTCGTCAACAGCCACCATCACGGGGACCATGTGCGGGGGAATCAGGCCTTCGCCGGCATCTCCATCCTGGGCACAGCCCGCACCGCCGAACTCATCGCCGAAACGAGCCCCGACGACGTAGACGGCTACCGGGAATCGCTGGCCGATCGGATCACGACCCTCGACGGCGCCCTCGCCGACACCCAAGAGTCCGTGAGCCCCGCCGGGTACCAGGACCTCGAACTGACGCGAGCAATGGCCGAGTCGATAATCGCCTCACTCCCCGACCTTTCGATCACTGTCCCTACCGAGGTGTTGACCGATGAGTTGGTCATCGAAGGCTCTGCGCGGAGCGCCCGGATCATTACCCCCGGCGGAGGCCACACCGACAGCGACACCTTTGTTTTTCTCCCGGACGTCTCGGTTCTGTTCGCCGGAGATCTCTTGTGGGTGGAGAACCATCCGTGGGCGGGCGACGGCCATCCCGACGAGTGGGTGAACATCATCTACCGCATGAATGCCCTCAGCCCCGCCGTGGTCGTGCCGGGCCACGGCACGGTCACCAATTTCGAGTACGCCCGAATCTTCACCCGGTACCTCACGTTCCTGTGCGACATGGTCAAACGGGCCGAGGCAACGTCCATGCCTCTGGTCAAGCTGGCCGAGACCCCGATCCCACCGCAGTACGCCGCTTGGGGATCGGTGGATCGATATCGCTCCAGCCTCGGTGCGCTCGGAGAACGGGCCGGGCTCCCCGCCGACTAGCTCCCGGTCGGGACGAAGCCCAGGCCCTCGATGACCTCGGCTCCCGGCATTCTCGTCAGCACCTGCGGATCGACTTTCACTTTCATCGAGCGGCTGCCCCCGCCGAGGATGACCCATTCATTGGCCATGACGGCGGTGTCGATCCACAGCGGCAGCCCGTCGGGCAGCGCCAGCGGAGTGACGCCGCCGATCAGCATGCCGGTGACCTCGGCGGTGATTTCGGGCGGGGCAAACGAGAGCTTCTGTACACCCAGGAGGCGACGGACCCGCTTGTTCACGTCGAGGCGGTGGGTGGCGAGCACAACACAGACGGCATAGCGACCCTCCGGTTTCCGAGAAGCCACCATGATCGTGTTGGCCGATCGCTCCAGCGGATACCCGTAGTGGGCGCAGAAGGCCGCAGTATCTGCCAGCTCGGGGTCACAGGCGATCAGTTCATAGGCGAGGTCGGTGGCGACCAGTGATGCCTCAACCCGGGCCTCAATGTCATTCATGTCGTGGATCTAACCCGAAAGAGCCGCCAACGCCAACCCGGTGAGTCCTCCAGCCGCACCGCTAGATTCGGGCAGCCATGGATCTCATCGAACTGCTCTCCGGCTGGTACCACCACGCCCGCCGCCATCTTCCCGAGGAGGTGGAGATCTGGGACGCCCACAGTCACACCGGCGATATGGATCCGGACGGCGTCATCGGCCATGTCGATGAGCTGTTGACCGCACTCGGTGAGGCGGGACATGCCGGTGCGGTCGTCGCTTCCAACCACAATCCCGCCGGATACCGCGAAGCCAACGATCGCATCCTGGCGGAGGCGGCGGCGTCGGACGGACGATTGATTCCGTTCCTCCGGGTTGATCCCTCCGACTCCGGAGCCGCCACCGAGGTGGAGCGGTGCCTGCAGGCCGGTGCACGGGGCATCAAGCTTCATCCACGGGCCGAGGCCTTCGACCTGGAGCACTCGGCGCTCATTCCGATTGCGCAGTTGGCGGCGGCGGCCGGGGCACCCCTTCTGTTCCACGCAGGGCGCGGCATCCCGGCCCTCGGGGACGGAGCGGTTCAGCTGGTCGACCGGGTCGAAGACCTGAACGTCATCCTCGCCCACTGCGCAATCAGCGACCTTGCCTACCTCGGACCGATCGCCGGCGAGCACCCGGGGATCTTCTTCGACACCTCATGGTGGAACATCACCGACATCATCGCGCTCATGTCGTGGGTCCCACCGCAACGGATCGTCTATGCCTCGGACAC
>Ga0224512_10000913_pt1 | contig 29742 bp, 20 predicted proteins | sample SF_May12_sed_USG_4_FD_169103 | JGI IMG/M metagenome (GOLD analysis project Ga0224512, IMG submission 169103) | Sediment microbial communities from San Francisco Bay, California, United States - SF_May12_sed_USGS_13 | ecosystem: Environmental > Aquatic > Marine > Sediment | place: USA... | reverse complement strand
ACAGTGACCGTCTCGTGCAAAGACTCAAAGGCTCGCGAGCCTCTCGTGGAGGAAGACAATGCGAATTCGTCACCTGATCCTGTCCGCGATCTTGATCTGCCAGGCAACGATAGCCCTGGGGAGTCCGTGCCCCGGATCCAACGTCATCGCGGACCCGCCGACGTTCCAATGGACGTTCCATCCGGTCACCGGCAACAACCCCGAGCCTTACTACAGCGGCACTCTCGAGTACGGTGAGGCCACCTTCACGATCGGCGGTGAGACGCTGACGACTCGGGCGTATCGCCAAGCCGGGGGCCAGTACACGATCCCGGGGCCGACCCTGGTCATGACGCCGGGGAACAAGTACGTCGTGCGATTCCACAACACGCTTCCCTACGAAGCGCCCGACCCCGCTCACAACGTCTTCAAGGACCCGAACATCACCAATCTTCATACCCATGGGCTCCACCTCTCAGGCGAGTCGCCCGGCGACGACGTGACGCGCTTCTTCGAAGGCGGCTTCGGGGGGGACTTCGTCTATGACATTCAGGACGACCACATGGGCGGCACCTTCTGGTACCACGCCCACCACCACGGCTCGACCTTCCTGCAGGTGTCGAGCGGCGCCTTCGGGCTGATCATCATCGACGACAGCGGCGACGGCATTCCGACGAACGTGGCGGCGATGGCGGAGCGGCAGCTCCTCGTCGGCTTTCTCGACCCCGACGTCGCCGGCACCGGCGGCGACACCTTGATCAGCGGCACACTGAGTCCGACCTGGACCGTCAACGGCACGGTCGGCGGTAACCTCTGCGTGCCGCCCGATACCTGGCAGCACTGGCGCATCCTCGTGGCCGATCGCGACGCCCGCACCAAGACAATCTCCATCGGATCCCAGTGTGAAGTGGCGTTGATGGCGCGCGACGGCGTGTGGAGGACCGAAGTTCCTCTCGTCCTCACCGACAACTCGATCCACCTCACTGGGGCCTCGCGCGCCGATCTCGCAGTCCGTTGCTCAGGCGACTCCGACCTCACGGTCGACAACGAGGTGGTGGCCAATGTTTTCGTCGATGGCACCCCCGATTCCGGCCCCGATCCCTACGATGCCAATGGCCTCGCCTGGTCCGTTCCGCGGCCGACCTACCTGCGCGACCTCCGCGGCGAGACCCCGTCGAACGCGGAGACGGTCAACATGGGCGCGCGAACCATCAATGGCAACAAGTTCGACATCGACGAGCCGACCTTCACCCTACCCGCCGCCGACCTCCAGGAGTGGACGCTCAAAGGGGCCCGCAACCATCCCTTCCACCTGCACGTCTACCACGTCCAGGCGGCGGAGGACTGCGCCGAGTACGAGAGCGGCGAGTACTACGACGTCGTGGCCCAGAATTGCAGGATCCGATTCGACCTCAACAAGAACACGTCGACGGTGTATCAGGGCCGCACCATCATGCACTGCCACATTCTCGAGCACGAAGACCAGGGAGCGATGGGCTGGGCCAAGATCGGCGGCCCCGGCGACGGCATTCCGGCGCCGACCTATCCTCTGGACGGCGACCTCGGCTTCCTCTACGAGGACTACTACTCTCTCGGCGGCGAGCCGGTGTGCAACGACGGCGACGGCGACGGCTACGGCTCGCCTGGAAGTCCGGCTTGCATGTTCCCGGAGGAAGACTGCGACGACGCCGACCCCGCCGTCAACCCTGGGGCGGCGGAGAACTGCAGCAACAGCATCGACGACGACTGCGACGGCGCCGTCGACGCCGCCGACCCTGATTGCGCGGTCTGCACCGACAACGATGGCGACGGCTTCGGCTTCCCGGCCAGCCAGGTCTGCCCGTTCCCGAATGAGGACTGCGACGACACCGACCCGTCTGTCAACCCCAACGCCACGGAGATCTGCGACAACTTCATCGACGACGACTGCGACGGCGCCATCGACGCAACCGACTCGGACTGCGTGGCCTGCCTGCCGGCCGGCGCCCAGTGCGTGAGGAACGGTGACTGCTGCTCAGAGAACTGCAGCAACGGTCCACCCGCGAGCCGCATCTGCATCGGCAACTGAGTCACGTCAACCCATGACCCGGCACCCCCCGGCCGCAGCAGGAGGCGGTGCTCGGCCTCCTGGTGCTCGTCGACTTCGTCGTCTACGCTAACGGCTGAACGGGTCCCGCCGGACCCCCTCGCGATGACGCTGCTTCTGTTCCACGCCGGAGCCACCCTCGCCATGGTCGGCCTGATCTGGTTCGTCCAGCTGGTGCATTACCCGCTCTTCGAGCTGGCCTCGGAGCGCCGGTTCGCCGCGTTCGCGGCCGAGCATCAGAAGCGCACCGCGTGGGTGGTGGTGCCGCTGATGCTGCTCGAGGGAGCGACCGCCGTGGCTCTGTTGCTGGCGCCCCCGCTCGGTCTGGGTCGAGCGTTGCCCTTTCTCGGCGCCCTGCTTCTGGGGCTGATCTGGCTGTCGACGGCGGGGCTGCAGGTGCCGCAGCACCGGCGGCTGGCGCGGTCGCGTGACGTCGCGGCCATGCGCCGGCTGGTGAAGAGCAACTGGCTGCGCACCGCCGGCTGGACCCTTCGCGGTGCGCTGGCCCTCGAGCTGGTGCGGCGGGCGTTTTGACGCGCGGTCGCGAACAGGGCTTCGAGTCGCGTCCGCTGAGCGCCCTGCGCGGTCGCGTTGGCCGCCTGCTGGTGCTGCTGCCCGATCAGCTGCATCTCGACTACCTGAGCGCCGCCGGCCTGGAGCGCGCCGGGGACGCGGTCCTGCAGATGGAGCTGAGCGACGACTTCACCCACGTGCCGAGCCACAAGCAGCGCACCGCCCTGGTCCTGTCGGCGATGCGCCACTTTGCCCGCGAGATCGCCGGCGCGGGCTGGCGCGCGGCCTATGTGCGGGTGGAGGACCGGCGTAACGACGGCGACTTCGGCAGCCAGCTCGTCCGCGCCTGCGACGCGCTCGACCCGCAGCGGCTGGTGGCCCTTCGCCCCGGCGACTTCCGCACCTTGAAGGCCCTGCGCCAGGCCGCCGCCGGGCTTGGGCTCGAGCTCGAGCTGCTGGAGGATCCCCACTTCCTGGTCGAGCCGGCGGCGTTCGCTTCCTGGGCCGAGGGACGCAAGGTGCTGGTCATGGAGCACTTCTACCGCTGGTCGCGGCGGCGACTCGGAGTGCTCCTGTGCGAGGACGGCAAGCCGGAGGGCGGCTCCTGGAACTACGACGCTGACAACCGCAAGCCACTGGGCAAGGACCGGCCGGCGCTGCCGGAGCGCCGCGCGTTCCCTCCGGACGCCATCACCCGCGAGGTTCTCGCGCTGGTCTCCCGGCGCTTTCCCGACGCGCCGGGCAGTCTCGACAGCTTCGCCTGGGCGGTGTCGCGCGAGCAGGCTCTCGCAGCCCTGGAGCACTTCGTCGACCGCGGCCTGAAGCACTTCGGCGACTACCAGGATGCGATGCAGCGGGGCGAGGCCTGGCTCTTTCACTCCCTGCTGTCGCCGGCGCTCAATCTCAAGCTGCTCGATCCGCGCGAGTGCGTCGAACGGGCCGAGGCCGCCTATCGCGAGGGCCGGGCGCCGCTCAACTCGGTGGAAGGCTTCATTCGTCAGCTCATCGGCTGGCGCGAGTTCATCCGCGGGATCTACTGGCGGGAGGGCGAGAGCTACGCGCGTCGCAACCACCTGGATGAGGAGGGCCGGTTGCCGGAGTTCTACTGGACCGGCGAGACGGAGATGCAGTGTGCCCGGGACGCCCTGGGGCAGGTGCTCGAGCACGGCTACGGGCACCACATCCAGCGCCTGATGGTGACCGGCAACCTGGCCCTGGTTGCCGGCGTCCACCCGCGGCGGGTCAGCGATTGGTACCTGGGGATGTACGTCGACGCGATGGACTGGGTGACGCTGCCCAACACCCTGGGCATGGTGATGTACGGCGACGGCGGCCTGGTGGGGAGCAAGCCCTACGCCGCCTCGGGGCGCTACATCGAGCGCATGAGCGACCACTGCAGCGAGTGCCGGTTCCGGCCCGGTGAGCGGGTGGGGGAGACGGCCTGCCCGGTGACGGTTCTCTACTGGGACTTTCTCGCCCGCCACCGTGAACGCCTGGCGGCCAATCGCCGGATGCGCTTCGCCTACGCCAATCTCGATCGCCTGCCGGCCGGCGAGCTGGCCGAGGTCGGGCGGCGCGCCGCGGCGCTGCGGCGCGGCTGGGGAGTGATGGGCTGACCCCCGACGAACGAGGCCACGACCTCGTCGCCGGGCAGGCCGTCGTCCCGGACTCGACGAGCGCGCCTCTCGGCGGGCGTTGACAGCGGGCCCATGGCGCAGTAGAGTAGCGTAAACGGAGCGTAAACCGTTCACTAGCGGCTCAAGGAGGGCGGAAGATGTCTGACTCGATGGCTCGATCGCTGATCGCCGACATGAAGCAGGAGGGAGAGCTCTCGCGGGCGGTCCTCGCGGCCGTTCCGGAGGACCGGTTCGACTGGCAGCCGCACGCCAAGTCGATGTCGCTGGGGGCGCTGGCGAGTCACATCGCCGAGACCCCGACCTGGCTCGGGTCGATGATGGAGGACGTCTTCGACTTCGGCACCGGGATGGAGGACTACAAGCCGTTCGCCGCCGCCGACAGGGACGAGCTGCTGGCCGCGCTCGACGAGAACCTGGCCGGCGCCATCGCGCTGCTCGAGAACAAGGACGACGACTTCATGACCCGAGTCTGGAAAGGCGTGAAGGGCGACAAGGAGCTCATGGCGGGGCCGCGCGGTGCCGTCGCCCGCTCGATCCTCGTGCACCACGTTGCGCATCATCGCGGGCAGCTGACCGTCTACCTGCGCCTGCTCGACGTGGCGGTGCCTCCCACCTACGGCCCGACCGCCGACTCCCCGAGCGGCGACTGGTCGTAGCGCTGCGCCCGATCGTGCACGCCGCCAGCCGGCGGGTGCGGAGCCGCATCCCGCGAAGTCGGGGCGTACCTGCTTCTTTGCGCTTTGCGCGCGAGGGGCGTACGCTGGCGTCGAGGGATATCCTGCGTCTCGGTCGACCCTGAAGCGGGCGGCCTGGAAAGAAAGGGGGCTTGGGTGCCCCGCGCCCTGCTCGTCTACCCGGAGTTTCCCCCCTCGTACTGGGGCTTTCGGTACGCGCTCGAGCTGCTCGGCAAGCGGTCGTCCATGCCGCCGCTGGGGCTCTTGACGGTAGCGGCGATGTTTCCCGAGTCGTGGGAGCTGCGACTGGTGGATCTCAACGTCGAGCCGCTCGCGGACTCCGAGCTCGAGTGGGCCGACCTGGTGCTCACGTCGACCATGGTCGTCCAGCAGCGGTCCCTGCAGGAAGTTCTCGCCCGCTGCAACGCTCTCGACAAGCCGGTGGTGGTCGGAGGGCCGCACCCGACCTCGTTCTCCTCGGAGATCTCGGGAGCTGATCACTTCCTCCTGGGCGAGGTCGAGGAGACGTTTGCACGATTTCTCGCCGACTGGGAAGCGGGGCGGGCGGCACGGGAGTACCGGCCGCAGTCGAAGCCGGCGATCACGACGACGCCGGTACCACGGTTCGACCTCCTGGACCTTTCGGCCTACGGCTCGATGGCGCTCCAGTTCTCGCGTGGGTGCCCCTTCGATTGCGACTTCTGCGACATCACCAAGCTCTTCGGGCGGGTGCCGCGAACCAAGAGCAACGAGCAGATGCTCGCCGAGCTCGACGCCCTCTACTCGCTCGGCTGGCGCGGGGCACTCTTCCTGGTCGACGACAACTTCATCGGCAACAGGAAAGAGGCGATGCGGCTCCTGCCGGTGGTTGCCGCCTGGCAGAAGGAGCACGGCTCCCCCTTCGACCTCTACACGGAGGCGAGCGTCAACCTCGCTCGGCACGAGCCGCTGATGGGCGCCATGGTCGAGGCGGGATTCTCGATGGTCTTCGTCGGCATCGAGAGTCCCAACCCGGAGGCCCTGCGGCGGACGAACAAACCCCAGAACACCTCCCGTGGAGACGAGGACTATCTTCTCCGAGCCGTTCGGACGATGGAGGAGAAGGGCCTGGAGGTCACCGCCGGCTTCATCCTGGGGCTCGATGGCGACGGCCCGGAGGTCTTCGAGGCGCAAGTCGATTTCATCCAGAGCGCCGGCATCCCGATCGCGATGGTCGGTCTCTTGACGGCGATGCGGGGAACGAATCTCTACACGCGGCTCGAGCGCGAGGGGCGGCTGCTGGTCGAGTCGAGCGGCAACAACGTCGAGATCGCGCTCAACTTCGTCCCTGAGCTCGATCGCGAGGTCCTGATCGACGGCTATTGTCGAGTCCTGGCGCGTCTCTACGGGCCCGACCTGCGCAGCTATTTCGCGCGTTGCAGGACGCTCGTGGCACGGCTCGGGCACTGGCCGCGGCCTACGCGGGGGCCCACGCGCGCCGAGCTCCTGGCGGTGATGCGCTCCTTGCGGCTGCAGCTCTTCTCCCGGCAGGGTCCCGCCTACGCCGCCTTTCTCGCGCACACTCTGTTCACCCGGCCGATGGGGCTGGTCAAGGCGATCCGCCTGGCGATCAAGGGATGGCACCTGCAGCGCTTCACCGCGCAGACCCTGGCGGCCCACGCGTTCCGCAAGACGGCGATCGAGGGGTACGGGCGCGCCGAGGGGCTGCTCGACCGCGCGGCAGGCGCGCCCGAGCGGCTGCGCCGGACGATCGACCGGCAGGTGACCAGGACGATCCGGCAGGTGCGTCGGCGCTACCGGCGGCTGCGGCCGGAGTTCCGGCGGGGATTGCTCCTGGGTCGCGCCGCGATCGAGAGGGCACTTCGGGAGCTCGCCCGTGAGGTCCCGAGCCGCGAGCTGCTCCGGCGCTGGATCCCGAGATTCAGGACCAGCTTCACGGACGATAGCTGGCTTCAGGCGTTCGAGGCAGTGGGTTATCAGCCCGCTGGGGAGGGGACGGTCGAACGGACAAACCCGGCGGTGGCGATGGCGCCGCTGGTCGCGGACGGCCGGCTGCGCCGCTCGCTGGAGCACTTCTTCCGCGAGCTCGGCGTGCGGGTGATGTCGACGGGCGAGCAGCTCGCGGAGATCGGACACGAGAGGCTCGAGCAGATCCACGGCCTGGCCGAGGTGTCCGAGCGCGTGAAGAGCTACCTCCACGCCGTCGCGCAGCACATCGACACCCTGGTCGTTCCGGTGGCCAGCGAGCTGGCCGGCCTCAGCGGCAAGGTGCAGCTCCTCGCCGCCGAGGCGGCGGACCGAGCCTCCGACGTACCGCACCTCGTCTGCATCTGTCTCGAGGGCAGCCGTCGTGAAGTGCGCGCTCGCCTGATCGAGCTCGGCATCGCATTGACGAGAGACGCTGCCCGCGCCGAGGTGGCCTCGGACCGGGCGCTGGCGTTGATCTAGGGCGAACTTCTCTGCTGCGGCGAGAGGGTCTCGAGTCTCGCGCCAGGCGTTGCCGCCGGACCGGCGCGGGGTGTGGTGTCAGAATGTCGCACCATGACTGGAAGTCCTGTCGCCGCACCTGCAGGCGCGCCCTCGCGGGTGGACGGGCGTCGAGCACCTGGGCCCCCTTGGTGGCGGACCACGGGGGCCGGACTGGTCCTCGGGCTGCTCGCGAGCGTGCTGTCGGGCGCGCAGGTTCGTTTCGAGATCAACGACGCCCACGTGAAGGGCAAGCGGCTGGCCGGCGTCCGAGTCCTGGCGGCTGCGGCGGCCGGAGGGGAGCCGGTTGCCTTCGCCGAGACCGATCAGGACGGGGTCGCCATCCTGGACCTCGAGCCAGCCACTTACTGGATCAGCTACCTGCGACCTGGCTACGTTCCCGTCCGGGGCAGCGAGACGGAGATTCGAGCAGACGGCCAGGTGATCACCACCACGCTCTCGATGCTGCTCGAGGCCGAGGGCGGCGCGCCCGGGCGGAGAGTGCGCCTGGTGCTCAACTGGGGCTCGGATTCCGAGGACGCGCGCGACGTGGATGGTCACGCCACCTGCGCCTGCGGTCAGGCGAACGCCCGCGTCTCCTACCGCGCGATGCGGCACGAGTACGAAGGGCACGTTCTGGAGCTCGATGTCGACGACATGGACTGGGGCGGGCCCGAGACGATCACCTTCACCGATCCGCCGCCCGGCGCCTACTCGTATCTGGTGCACCAGTACAGCCAGGATCGCGACACGCTCGGCCGGTCGGACCTGGTGGTCCGCGTGTTCTTCGACGACCAACTGGCCGCCGAGATCAGAGCGCCGGAGTCCATCGCGCGGTACTGGCGGCCGTTCAAGCAGCTGGTCGTAGGCCCCGACCTGGTGCCACGGCTCGTGCCGTTCGATGTCGACGAGCTGGCCGCCGGTGCGGACCGAGAGCCCCCTGCGGAGCTGCTCTCGGAAGCGAGCTCCTCGACGGCCTGGAAGACCTGTGGCTGCGTGGTGGTCGTTCTTCTCGCCATCTCCTGGGCGGTGGTCGTGATGCGGGTGCGCCGCCGGAGAGCCCGGTCGGCGCCGACCCGATGAGGCCGACCCGATGGGCCTCGATGAGGTGGCCCCGATGAGGCCTCATGGGGCCTGCGAATCGGCGCGGGGGGACTGAGGGGCGGGTCGCGCTGCCGGCTTCGGCTTCCCATCGCGGATTCCTTCGGCGGATCACGGGAATGAAGAAACGCATACGAACGCTGCTGATCGTGCTCGGCGTCTTCGTCGGTATCGTCCTGGTTCCGGTCCTGGTCGCGCAGCTGAGCCACCAGGAGCCCGCGCCCCGGCCGGCGATCCGTCTCGACGGCCTCACCTACGAGGAAATCCGCTTCGAGAACCCTGCCGGAGGAATCGGGCTGGCGGGCATGATGTTCGTCCCTGCGGGCAGCCCGCCGTTTCCGGCCGTCGTGATCATCCATGGGTCCGGCACGAGCTCGCGCGAGAACTCCTGGTACCTCACCTACGCGACTTATCTGCAGCGGAACGGCATCGCCGTGCTGCTGCCGGACAAGCGCGGCAGCGGCGCGTCGGCGGGCGATTGGCGCAAGTCTTCCCTGGAGGATCTGGCGACGGATACCGAGGCCGCCATCTCGTATCTGAGCACGGAGCGGCCCGGGCTGGCCTCGTCCGTCGGCGTGCTGGGCGTCAGTCAGGGAGGCATGATCGCCCCGATCGTCGCCGCGCGGTCGCCGGATCTCGCCTTTGCCATCGATGTGGTCGGGGGCACGATTCCGATGCACGACCTGCTCCGGTACGAGGAGCAGCACAATCTCGCGCAGATGGGTTTTCTGCCGGGCGTCTCGCACGGCCTGGCCTATGCGACGAGCGCCGTCAACCGATGGGTCGTGAGCCGCGATTTCTGGTCGGCAATCGGGAATTTCGATCCGATGACTTATTGGCGCAACGTCGACGTTCCGGCGCTGGTGCTGTTCGGAGATCAGGATACCAACGTGCCTTCCGGGCGCAGCCGGGACCGGTTGAACGCTCTGTCTCGTTCTTCCCATCGTGGACTCCTCCCACCCAAAGGGTGAAGTGTCCACCAAAGCGGGTCGACTCCAGTCCAGGTCAGGCCGCGGCGATGCGGCGCGCGAAGATCACCTTGTCGTCGCCAGGCGAGTAGAAGTCCCGCAGGCGGGCCTGTTCCTCGTAGCCGCAGGCGCGGTAGAAGGCCCGGGTGGGCCGGTAGTCGTCACGGCCGGCCGTGTCGAGCCATAGCGTGCCGCCGCCGGCGGTGGCGATTCGGGCCTCGGCCGCTGCCAGCAGACGGCGGCCGCAGCCACGTCCCTGCCGGTCGCTGGCGACGGCGATCCAGTAGAGGTCGTAGCTGTTGCGGGTCCCCTCCACACGCCCCCAGCAGGCGTAGCCAACCAGTCCCTCGGGACCGTCCTCGACAACGAACTCGTAGCCGCACTCCGCGCCTTCGAGCGCGCGGGTGCGCACCAGCTCGGCGGCGATGTCGATCTCCTCGCTGTTGAACATCCCGGTGGCCGCTACCAAGGCGCGAACCGCCGGCTCATCGGCGAGGGTCACCTCGTCGCGCAGTTTCTGCTCACCTTCGCACGGCATGGGTCCGGCGCCTGCAGGCCGCCTCGACGATCGCTCCCGCGACATCGGCGTAGCTCATCCCGGCACGAGCCGCGGCGGCGACGAAACCCGCGTCGGGGGCGATCGAAGGATTGCAGTTGACCTCGAGGATCCACGGGTGGGCGTCGGCGTCGACACGGAAGTCCACCCGCGCGTAGCCGGCCAGCTCGAACAGCTGCCAGCAGCCGAGCGTCAGCTGGCGCAGCCGCGCGGCAAGCGCTGGATCCTCGTCGTCGACACTGAAAGCGCGCTCCATGTGTCCGTACTCGAAGGAGCTCGGGTTCCACTTTGCCTGCCTGCCGACGATGCGTGGCTTCTCGGGTGGATAGTCGAGAAAGAGCATCTCCGCCAGCGGCAGGACCTGGGGCCGGCCGTCGATCTCGAGCACCGAGATGTTGAACTCCCGGGCGTGGACGTAGGCCTCGGCGAACCAGCCGTGAGCGGCTGGCGGCAAGGTCGAGAGCATCTCTCTTGCACGGTCGCTACCGTCGACCAGGCGAAGGCGGTTCTCGTCGATCTCGGTAGACGCATCCGCTCTCGCCGGCTTGATCAGAAAGCCCGCGTCGTGGTCGGACTCGATCGCGGAGTAGGCCGTGGTGATCCAGTCCGGCGTCGGCAGGCCGGCGGCGCGGAGGACCGCCTTGGTAGCGGTCTTGTCAGTAGTCAACGCGATGGCGTCGCCGCTGCAGCCGGTGTAGGGGAGCCCGAGCGTCTCGAGCGCGTAGGCCGGGAGGTTGTTGAGCGCGAAGACGCCGTCGGTCTCTTCGAGCATGTTGAAGACGACATCTGGACGCGAGTCCAGCAAGCGGCGGACCGACTCGTCGAGGCTGCGAGACGGTGCGCTGGCCAGCACGACCTCCCATCCGAGCGCCTGCAGGCTGGTCATCAGTGTTTCGCTCTGCACCAGTGCTTCGAGCTCGTCGTTCTCGGTCATCTTCGCCGGGTCGGCGAACCAGACCGCGCACCGACCCTGCGTCACCGGCTCGCCGGCGAGCCGCCTGCCGCGGGCACGGGTCCTCGGCCTTGGGCGTCGTGGAGCCGGCAGGTCGAGACGTGTGTGAAGGCTGGCCATGATCCGGGCCAGCAGCTCTTCGTAGGATATGCCCAGCAAGGACGTCGTGATCGTGAAGTCCGAGTCGGTCCGCCTCAGGCCGGGAATCGGGTTGATCTCGAGCACGTTCGGCCTCTCCTCGGCATCGAGGCGGATGTCCACACGCCCGGCGTCGCGGCCGCGTAGCGCTCGCCAGGCGTCGAGAGCCAGCTTCCGGCACTCGGCGGCGAGCTCGGGCTCGCGGCATAGCCGGTACTGCACGATCGAGTGATAGTCGTCGGCGCTCTTCACCTCGAGCGAGTACGAGTGGCTGGCTTCGGGGTCGACGACGATCTCCGTCACCCCGAGCACCTCCGCTGCCGCCGCCGAACCGATCACGCACACCGTGAACTCGCGCCCGGGGAGGAACTGCTCCACGAGCACTGACTGCTGGTGCGTCGTCAGCAGGCGCTCGCAGACGGCGACCAGCTGCTCAGGGCTCGTGACGAGCGAGTCGAGGTGGATGCCCTTGCTGCTCCCCTCACTCACGGGCTTGGCAAAGAGCGGGAGGGGCAGGTCGACGGCGGCCGCATCCTCGATGCAGCGGACCACTCGAAAAGCGGCCGTGCGAATGCCCCGCTCGTGCAGTAGCCGCTTGCCGGTCGGCTTGTGATGCGCCAATGCCAGCGTCAGCGCGTCTGAGAAGACGACCGGGATGCCGTACTCCTCGAGCAGGGCCGGCACCGCAGCCTCGCGGATCCGCCCCAGCATGCACTCTGCGATGTTGAACACGGCCTCCCAGCGTTCGCCGCGCGCCAGGCGTCGGACGAGTGCCTCCAGGCCGCCGATCCGGTCGACCTCGTAGCCGAGCCGGGTCAGCGTGGAGGCGATCGCGTCGACTGTCAGAGCGCTGTCGAACTCCGCAACCGACTCCTCATCGAAACCTCGCCGACGGTAGTCGTCCTTGAGGTCGTAGGTGAAGCCGAGGCGCATGAGAGGGATCCCTCCGTGTGCTTGGTGACCGGCAAAGCGGTCGGCCCCCGAGGACGCCAGCCGCCACAAGCCGCTGATCCTTTTGCTCGCCCGGCGTCATCATCCAGATGGCGGAGGTCGCGGCCAGGGATTCTATCTTTCCGGGGCGCGACATGGCCGGCGACCGCCTCGGGCGTCACGACCTCGCGCTGCTCGAGCTCCCACACAGCCTGGCTGCGCACCTCGATGTCGTCGTCTTCGAGAGCGCCGACCAGCGGCGGCGTCTCCGAAACCGGCTCGCAAGCCGGTGCGGCGAGGGCCGGGGGCGCGCCCGGATCAGCCGCCGCCGAGGCGCCAGGCCAGGATGAGGCCGAGGTCCTGGCTGTCGAAGACGTGGGTGGGGTCGGTGGACCGGCCGTCGATGCGGTCGTAGATCAGTCTCAGGTCGAGGTTCTTCCAGACCTGGGAGCTGAGGAGGAGCGTCCACTTGTCGCGCTCGTCGCTGCGGCCGAAGTTGGAAATGGTGGGGTCGGTCGTGGAGAAGGCGCGGTCGCGGAAGCGATAGCGGAGGCTGAAGCCGACTCGTGGGGTCGGGCTGAAGTGCAGCCGGACGTAGCTCAGGTCCTCGTCGTAGTCGTTGCGCCCGACGGCGTCCGAGCTCTGTCGCCGCAGGAGCCCGACTTCGGGTGAGAAGATCCTGCCGAAGCCGCGATAGCGTGCGCGGACGCCGATCTCGTTGGTGTCGACACGGGCCGTGTCATCGTCGAACTCCTGCTGCCAGAGCACCGCGCGGACGCCGACCTGCCAGGCCTCGGTCAGCCAGTAGTCGTAGAGGCCCACCCAGTTCCAGATGTCGCTGGCGCGGACGGCATCGGTCAGCTCGACTTCCCGGCCGTTGCTCACGAAGGCGAGCGACGAGTCGAAGGCGTGGCGCGGGCCACCCGACATCACCCCGACTCTCCTTCGTGGCGCGTTGTCCAGCCGCCGAGAGTCGTACTGGCTGATGCCGAGCTCCCCGTAGACCCTCACCCGTCGATCCTCCGTGACTCGGTACCGCACCCGGATTCTCGCCTCGTCTTCGCGAACGTCCTCCGGCCCCAGGTCCTCCGAGACCTGGAAGAAGTTCGAGTGCTCGACGGTCCGCAGCATCGGCAGGATCTCGAGCCGCGAGGGCAGACCGCTCGAGCGGGAGGTGCCCCCCTGGGCGAAGGCCATGACGCCGGGCGAGGCCGTGAGCGGCGCCACGAGCCACAGCGTCAGCGCCGCAACCGCGGGTCTCGGCCGCCGGGCCACGAACCGCAGGGCAGGCAGGAGAATACGGGTCGTCTTCACGGTCTGGACCTCCTAAGGGTGCGAGCCCGCCGGCGTCGCGGACGGCTCGGGGCCACCGGCCGGCCCCGTTGGGTGCACGGGACGAGCCGCAGCTCGGGCCGGGCCCTGAGGCTCGATCGCGATCAGACCGGCGGTTCGAAGTGAGCTTTCCAGATGGGAGAGTCGGAAGGGAATCCACTCCTCGAGAATGGTGGTGTCGAACGGGTCCCCGTGGACGCTCTCGACGAGGGCGCCGACCTCGGCCTGGAGCTGCCGGAATCGTCGGCTGACGTTGGCGATCGTCAACGCCCCGGTCTCCGCAGTGTGCAGCCGGTAGCGCTCCTCGACCAGCCGGCGGAACGGCTCGTAGCCGACCAGGTGCCGGAACAGTGCCGTGATCGGCGACGCGACGTCCTGCAGGTCCACCCCCAGGGTGTCGTAGTCGACCCCCTTGTCCTCGTCGAGACCGAACGCGCCCTCGGCGTCCCAGACGTAGAACCGAAAGCGCCCCCCCGCCGCTCTCGGCCGCGCGGCGAGCCAGTTGGCGTTGGGCCAGTCGGCCGTCGCCGCATAGGCGTTGAGGAGCACGTAGTCGACGAAGTTGGCCAGGTCGAGGCGGCCGGCGATGAGCTCGTAGGCCGCCTGTCCGGTCGAGTCCGGGGACAGCAGCGAGAAGAGCTCGTTCCAGTCCACGAGATCGCCGCTCGCGACCTCCGGCACCATCTCCCGGTGCGCGCCTCGCAGCAGGTCCCAGGTCAGGGAGTCGCCGTATCGATGACGGAAGAAGGACTCGTCGGGCCTCTCCACCAGGTTGAAATAGCCCTTGTGCTCGTCGTTGAGAAAGAGCGAGACGAATCTCCCCAGGGCAGCCTCGTGCCCCATGTCCGCGTGCAGCCGTCGAACCAGCTCGTCGCGAACGAACGGGTTCATCGAGTCGTTGTGGCCGCCCCTCACGACGAGCGTCTCGAACCGGTGCACGTCGGACTCCGGAAAGAGCCGATAGTCGAGCTGCTCGAGCCCATAGCTCTTGCGGAAGTAGAGCCGAAACGACGGCTTGGCGAGGGGGTCCGACCAATCCTCGAAGCGCCGCAGCGTGCGCCGCCGCCAGCTGCCGCCGCTGAAGCGCAGGCCCGCGGGAACGGAGAACCCCTCGGACTCACCGGCTTCCAGGAAGGTGGCGGTCACCGGTCGCTCGAAGGCCCGGCCGTGCTGCAGCGGGTGATTGAAGTCGTCGATGCCCTGCGGGACCCAGCAGGCGAAGCACCAGTGCTGGATGTCGGTCCAGTAGCCGCCGACGATCGCCAGGACCCCGTAGGGCTCGAACAACGCCGTCTCGGGGTCGCCCGAGAGGACGAGGACCGGGTGCTCGCGAATCTCTCTGGGCTCGTCGATGAGGAACACCGAAGTGGTGACGGGAGACGCGACGTGCCCTGGCCGGAAGGCGCCGGCGCGCAGCACCGTGGTGCGGTCGAGCGTCAGGCCGCCCAGGAAGCGGTTGCCATGCCGCGGGGTCGGCGCGCTGCCGTCCAGGGTGTAGTACACGGTGTCCAGCGGGGAGTCGGTGACGATCTCCACCCGCACCGGACCCTCTTCGTAGCGACCGCCGGCCGGCTCGATCCGCGGCGGGTCGAGGAGCCCGGCAAGCGCCCCGTCCCCGTGGTTGGCCGCGCCGGGGGTCGCCCGGTCCAGGTACCGGTAGCCGGCGTCGGTAAGACCCCAGGTATGGAAGTCGGACTGCCTCGGATACTCCTCGAGCTCGGTTGCCGCCTCGCTCTCGTTGGGCGAGTACAGCGCGAGGTACTCACCGGACCTTCGCAGCCGGAAGTTGGTGTGCAGCTCCCCGGTCTCGGGCCGTCTGTCCTTGCCCGACGCGAAGACCACCAGGTATTCGTCCGGCAGCAGGATGCGAGCGGGGAAACGCCACTTTCGCGGCGAGCCGGCGTCGTCGGTCAGGCTCCAGCCGTCGAGCGCGACCGCTTCCGCGCTCGCGTTGTGGATCTCGATCCAGTCCTCGAGCTCACCGTCCTCGTCGACCAGGCCGCCGGACGGCTCACGGTGCCCGACGCGGTAGCGCCAGGGCGCGGTCCACGGGCTGAGGACCCGGCCCTTCTCACCGAGGGTGCGAATCTGCACGGCGGCCCGGAACTGACCGTCCTCCGGCTCGTGCTGATGGACCTGCAGGGCGAGGACGTTGTGGCCCCGGCGCAGCGCCGCTGCGGGTACGATGATCCTCTCCGCGTCCACCGATCGCCGGGCCTGATACGCCCGCTGGTCGTGGTACACGTGCGTGCCGTAGGCGCCGAGGTTGCGGCGCCCGATCTCGCGACCGTTGAGGAAGGCGACGAAGCCGTCCTTGAAGTCGATCGCGACTTCGACGTCGGCGGCGGTGAGCTCCACGGGGAGGTCGAAGTGCCTCCGGAAGTAGACGCTCGAGACGCCGGAAGCCGCGTCGAACGGGGTGGTCTCGTCTCCCCGGCCGGATCCGACGACGCCCACCGCGTCGCCCCATCCCTCCTCGGCGAGCTCGAGCTCGGTCCAGTACGGTCGCTTGCCGAGCCGGCTGATCCGACCGCGACGCACCCGCCACGCGGCGAGCGGGCCGGGCGGCTCCGAGAGCCCCACGAGATATCTCCAGGGCTGCTCGCGGCCGACCACCTCGATGGGGGAGTCGCCGCCCGAGCGGATGCGCGCCCGGAGCAGGAAGTCGCTGCTGCCGAACGAGACGTTGTGCGCTTGCATCGCCAGCACGTGGCGCCCCGGCTGCAGTCCCTGCGCGCCGGTCAGAGGTGACCGCTCGGCGTTGCCGGCTTCGTGGAAGCCATCCGCCGCGCGGCGGTGACCGATGCGCTCTCCGGTCTCGCCGAGGTTGCCGCGCGCCACTTCGCGGCCGTCGAGATAGGCGACGAAGCCGTCATCGTAGTCGACCTCGAGAATCCAGGGGCCCGGCAATTGCGCCTCTCGCTCGTCGATCTCGAACTCCGTCCGCAGATAGAGCGAGAGGGCTCGGCCCCGAAGGTCGACTTCGGTCGAGACGCCCTCGTACCCGTAGCCGAAGCTCTCCCGGCCCTCCGGCCAGGCGTCATCGTCGAAGCCCTGTTCGAGCCAGGACTTGTGCGCCGCATCACCTGCGGGATCGCCGGTGTCGATCCACTGCACCGCGCGCTCCGCGGTCGCCGCGGAGATCTCGCTGATGACGAGCAGCGGCTCCCGAGGAGCTCGAGCGGCGAGCCCGCTCGCCGCGACCGCCGCGACGATCGACAGACCGGCAACCAGGCCTCTCATCAGGACTCCACGTTCGGCCTTCCCTGGCGCAGCTGCACCATGGTGGCCAGCCTCGCCGCCGGCCGGGACGGCAGCGGCACGACGTTGGATGCGGCCCAGCCCTCGTGCCGCCGCGACAGCAGCGTCTCGAGGATGCGCTGCGAGCTGCGCCCGTCGCCGTAGATGCTGCGGTCCGGCGGGCCCGCTTCGACCGAGTGGGCCGAGTCCAGCAGCCGCTGGACGCCCGCGACGATCTTCACCGGATCGTCTCCCACCAGCCGGCAGAAGCCGGCCGCGACCGCCTCGGGTCGCTCCGTGAGCCGGCGGGTGACGAGGACCGGCTTCCCGAGGACCGGCGCTTCCTCCTGGATGCCGCCCGAATCCGTGACGATGACGGCGCTGCGCTGCATGAGCCAGACGAAGTGCGGGTACGGCTGGGGCGGGACGAGGAAGACGTTCTCCTGGCTCCCGAGGATGTCCCGCACCGGGCCGGCGACCCGGGGGTTGGGGTGGACCGGGTAGACGAGACGGACGTCGGGACGGGCGCGAGCGACCTCGAGCAGCGCCGAGCAGATCCGCCGGAGCCCCGCTCCGAAGGACTCTCTCCGATGGCCCGTCACCAGGACCATCTGCCTTCCGTTCCGCAGCGACGGCTCCAGCTCGGGGATCGGGCACGGGCGTCCGGCGACGCGGTCGGCAGTCAGGAGGAGGGCGTCGATCACGGTGTTGCCGGTCACGTAGATGTCGGACGGGGGATACCCCTCGGCGAGCAGGTTGTCGCGGGCCTCCTCGGTGGGAGCGAAATGAAGGTCGGCCAGGCACGACGTCACGCATCGGTTCCCCTCTTCGGGGAAGGGAGCCCACTTGGAGCCGGTGCGGAGCCCCGCCTCGACGTGTGCCACCCGGCACTTCGCGTAATAGGCGGCAAGCGCTGCGGCGACGGTCGTCGTGGTGTCGCCCTGGACGAGGACGACGTCCGGACGGTGTCTCGCGATCACCTCGCCGACTCCGGCGACGACCTTCGCCGCCACTTCGTGCAGGGTCTGGCCCGGCACCATGACGTCGAGGTCTTCATGGGGCTCGACATCGAAAGTACCCAGGACGTCGTCCACCATCTCGCGGTGCTGTGCGGTGCTGACGACGATCATCTCGACGAGCGACCCGAAGTCGTCCGCCGCCCGCGCGACCGGCGCCATCTTGATGGCCTCGGGGCGAGTCCCGAGAATGCACATGACTCGGAGAGGTTTCATGGTGACTCCTTCCGCTGGGGCGCGGCCTGGGGGAGAAGCTCCCCGGTCCGGGGACTCGGGAAGCGCGGGGTCTTGTCCCAGACGTGCTCGCGCCGCAGGACGTGGTCCTCATAGAGGGCGCGGATGACGACGACGATCCACAGTTGGCAGTAGGTGAAGTACATCAAGATCCCCGTCAGCAGGACCGCGGGGACCCGTTCGCCCTCGAAGGAGGCGACGTGTGCGAGCTGCAGGAGAAACAGCCCGATCGCGGCGACGAACACGACGTTGAACGGCCCGGCGAGGTTGGCGGTGGCAAGGCCCGTGACGCAGAGGACGAAGAGCACGTCGGAGACGATGATCGCCGCGAAGAAGACGTAGAAAAGCGCCAGGAAGGCGACCAGCTCGAACGCGATCAGCTTCGACTGGAACCGAGGTCGCCGGCGCAGGAACTTCGCCACCACGTAGTTGTTGCCGCGGGCCCATCGAGTGCGCTGGCGCAGCCAGACGCCCAGCGTTTCGGGCTCCTGTTCCCAGGTGACGGCCGAGGGCACGAACTTGATGAACTTCCCGAGCTCGTAGACCCGCAAAGACAGCTCGGAGTCCTCGGCGATCGCCTGCTCGTCCCAGCCGCCGAGCCGCTCGAGGATCTCGCGCCGGATGACGTAGTTGGTCCCCGGCAGGGTCGAGACCCTGCCCAGGCACCAGCGACCCGCCTGGACGATCCATTGGAAGGCGATGGTCTCGAGATTGACGAAGCGCGTCAGCAGGTTGCGGTCCCTGTTGATCGTCCGGAACATGCCCAGGGCCGCACCCAGGGTCCGATCGAGCAGCAGCTCCCGAACGAGGATCTTCAAGGCGTCGGGCTCCGGGGTGTTGTCGGCGTCGTAGATCGCAACCAGCTCGCCGTCCACGTGGCGCATCCCGGTGTTGAGGGCGGCCGACTTGCCCCGGCCTCCCTGCCCCGGCGGGATCTCCAGCAAACGTACCGAGGGGTGCTTGCGGCCGCAGGTCGCGACGAGCTCGGCGGTTCGGTCGGTCGAGGCGTCACTGATCACGAGAATCTCGAGCCGGTCCGCGGGGTAGGTCTGGGCCAGCAGCGAAGAGAGGGTCCGCTCGATCACCGACTCTTCGTTGTGGGCCGGGATCAGGACGCTCAAGGTCGGCCAGTCGAGGTCCTCGTTGGCGGGCAGAGGATCGCGCCCGCGGGTTCTGCGCCAGAGCCAGGAGCCCGCGAGAGCCAGGGCGAGCTGGTAGGCGATGACCAGCCACATGACGGCGACCGCGAGCAGGAAAAGGAGGTCGACGATCACGGGAGCCCCCGGGCGCGTCGCTGCCACCGTGCGGTGGATGCCAGCAGCAGCAGCAAGGTGATGCAGGCCACGAAGCCAAAGAGCGCGATCACGGTCAACAGCAGTTGGCCGGCGTGATCGAGGGCCCGGCGAGCCGTGGCCGCAACGCTGGACGGATATCGCAGCGACACCTGGTGGCGGCCCGCAGGGAGAAGCACCACGGTGGCGTCGCGCGAGGGAAGCTGATCGGCGGCGAACTCCACGCCGTCGACCAGGACGCCGACGGGAGCCGCGCTCATCGTGAGCGCGACTCGAGACAGGGCCTCGTAGTCGAGAACGACCTCCTCCTCGGAGCGACGGGCGTCGAGGATCGTGCCGCTGCAGCGGACGATCCTCGGCCCCGGCTCTCGCCTCCCCCACAGGAGCTCGCCGACGCCGCGCGGCGCGAGCGTCACCACGTGATCGCCGGCCGGCAGCAGCACCAGATTCCGGTCCCGTGCCGGCCAGGCCTCCCCGTTCACGCGGACGTCGCGAGCGTCGGCGCCGACGTCGAGGGCGAGCGGATGGGGCGTCCGCACCCGCCACCCCGACGGCTCGGGCACGAGGCTCGCGCGGCTGGCCAGCGCATAGGGCACGAGCTCCAGATCCTCCTCGTGGAGGGTCGCCTCGGCATAGACCAGCGTTCTGGGGGTGAACCTGGTCGCGGCACGCACGAGCTCCTGCAGCTCGACGCCGGTCTGCTGCGGCGTGGCGAAGCCGTCGTCCCCGGCCTCGCGAAACTCGAGGACGTTGATGTCGATCAGCAGCCGTGCCGTGGACACTCCCAGATCGACGTATCGCTCGGCGACCGCTTCATAGCGGCGAGGAGATTGCGACCACATCTCGATGGGATCCTCGACCGCCACCGAGAAGTCGTGGTCGTCGGCGAGCTGCAGGATCCGGGGCACGTCGAGTCCGAGGTCGCGCCTGAGCTCCGGTACCGCCAGGCTGTCCAGGAGGGTCACGACGGTCTCGAAGCCCAGCGGCCGCCTGGCGGCCGCCTCGCCGGCCACGCGGAGGAGGTCGCGGTGCAGGCGCACGATCCAGTCGACGCGGAGCTCCACGAACGCCCGAGCGCCGGCCTCGTCGCGCTGGAAGTAGTGCTCGGAGTCCGGGTCGAGCAGCTCCGCGGGATCGAACCCGTGAAGGGCCTCGAAGCGGCTCGACGCCGCGGGATGAAACGGGGTCAGCTCCCCGCTGTTCGCGAAGCCTCCGGTTCCGAAGAAGCTCAGCTCGGCGAAATTGACGCCGTCCCAGTCGAACGCGTCGAGGACGCGAGCGTATTCGGCCAGGGCCTGCCGATTGCATCCGTCGTCCATCAGGGCTATCGGGTAGCGCCAGTCGGGTCGCACGTCCGCACCCAGGTAGTTCTTCTCGCGGCACTCCGGGCGCTGGAGCCAGAAGTTGGACGTGACCTGGGGCGGCTCGAACCACGCGTAGACGAGGATGCCGTTGCGGTGAGCGAGGTCGAGAAGCCGTGCGTAGTCGAACTCGTACTCTTCGTAGAAATGCCAGGCGGCGGCGTGGACGACCCGGATCCCGCGTTCCCGCCAGAGCCGGACGTAGTCTTCGACGCTGTCCTCCTGCCGCAGGCCGGGGTCGAAGAAGACCTCGAGCGACGTGCTCACGAGCCGCGCCCGCACGCCGAGATCGGCCAGATAGTGGGGTAGCTGCGGATACCGGTCGTACCCGGATCCGTTCGCGCTGAACGGACCGGCGAGGGCGAGGAATGCCCCGCGGCCCAGCTCGCCGGCAACGGCCAGAGGCTTGCCGGTCGCGCCGTCCCGCAAGAGGACCGTTGCGGCCCGCGGCGGCTGCAGCGAGACCACGGCGTCGCTCGACGGCCAACGGAGAAAGCCCCTTCGACGTGAGAAGTCCTCGAGCTCGCGGACTTCCATGATCGGACCGAACTCGACGCCGACGGCCTGCGCGAGGCGGCTGTGCCCGGTCGTCACCAGGACCGCGCCCCGGCGTACCGCCGTCGCCCAGGCATCGACGTCCGCCGGAGCCAATCGTTCCGCGGTGGCGCCCACCGCCACCAGCAGGCGCGCGTCGGCGGGAGGCGACGCGCCGCCGGTGAGCTTCTCGATCGAGAGCCCGTGGGCCTCGAGGGCGAGCTCCAGGCCGCGCTGCTCGGCATCGAGCTGCGGGGTCGGGGCCGAGTCCCACAGGATCCACGCCGTAGACCCGGGCGGGGGCCGCCCCCGCTTCCCGGGCAGGAGCGCCAGCAGCCGCGACACGAGGGCCGAGCGGGAGACGCCACCCGAGGGAGCGGCTCCGGTGGCGCTGCGCCCGCCCCCCGCCACGACCATCTCCCTCGCTTCGCCGGCGCGCTCGGCCATCGCCGCGAAGCGCTGCGCGATGTCGCCCGCCGTCGGTCGCAGGTCGAAGAACTCGTAACCTCGATCTCGAAGTCCCCGCACGAGGTCCCGGAGCGCCGGCGCGGGCACGAAGGGATGGAACTGGACGCTGGCGAAGCCGTCGCGGATCACGCGGATGGACTCGGCGGATTCGAGAACGGCGCCCAGGTCCGGAGCGTCGGCTCGGACGTACCCGAGGTTGTCGGGGAGGAGGCGCCCTCCGAACCGATCGCGCTCGACGAGGAACGGCACGGAATAGGCGTCGGCTCGCCGATCGGTCGCCATTCTGGTCTCGATCGCCGTGCCGAAGAGGCCGGCGAAGCGTCGGTAGTCGGCCTCGCTCGCCGCGTGCCCCGGCGTTTCCCAGGCACTGGGAGCAAGTCCCTGGCCGGCCATCTCGACGATCGCGGCGTCGAGCTTCCGACGCACCTGGTCGGCGCTTCCGGCGGAGAGAGGCCGATCCGCCTCCGCGTCCCAGAACTCCAGGTCGGCCAGGGTCTTGCCGTGGTGCCGATGGGCTGCTCCGTGCAGCACCATCGACCCTCCGATGTCCTGCATCTCCAGGAGTGCGCGAACGAGCTCGGGGCGCTCCGCAAGGCCGATGCTGATCTGTGCGTCGGGGTCGACGTAGAAGGGCACCACCGAAACGAGGAAGGGAACGGCCTCCTCTCCGAGAATCCGGGTCAGGGCCTCCAGCTGCCTCGGGTCGGTCATCGGACTGACGTCGGCGATCCGTAGGATCGCGGAATGTCGCACCGGATGATCGATGCCGAGAATGTCGTGCAGCAGGTCGGCGAAGACCAGATAGCGGTCGCGGCTGCCGAAGTACGCCAGCGGGTTGTCGGCGAACAACCAGACTCTCCCGGCTTGCAGGGCGTACGGTCGACGCCGTGAGCCGTCGCTGACCTCGGCCGCCACGCGGACGCGATCCGGATCGACCGTGGACAGCTCGACCATGAACGAGGATCCGCGCCGGAGGACGGCGTCCCGGTAGAACACCTCGACGTAGAAGGGGCGGTCGCCCTCCCCCTCGACCGCGATGGCACTCCTCGTCAGCGGCTCGAGATGCCTCAGGAGCCGATCCGCCCCGGCTCCGAGCCAGCACAGGCGATCCGCCCGGGCCAGATCGGCCACCACCGCCTCCTCCGGCTCCGCCGCCGGAGAGCCGATGTAGAAGACCAGGTCGGCGTCGGCGGCGTTCCCCGGCCGGTAGGCGTCGGACGAGACGATCCGCGGCTTGACTCCGGGGAAGTGCCCCAGCAACGCCTCGAGGTGACGGGCGTTGACGAGTCCGCCCGTACTCTGCTCGGGCTCGGCGTAGACGACGAGCACTTCGGTCTGCCGCACCTCTGTCTGATGTACTTCTGTCTGATGTACTTCTGTCTGATGCACTTCAGTCTGATGCACTTCAGTCTGATGCACTTCAGTCTGCCCGAGCGCGGTCGCACACAGCGAGAGCGAGGCGATCGACCCGAGCCAGAATCGCTTCATGCCCGGAGCCTTGCTCCTGGCCGAGAGTGTCTCGTCGTCCTGCCCCAGCACGGACCTCGGCCGGTCATGGTCCTTCCTTGCTGATCGAAGTCGTCATGTCGCTCGCCTCCCGTCGAGGAGGTGGAGAATAGGGGTCGCGGGTGGAGACTAGAGGTCGCCCGGTTACAGGCGAGTGACAGCGCGGAGCGTCAGGTCGATCCACCTGGCAATGCAGGCCTTCCTCAGACCGGCGCATGTTGGTCGGTCTGGTATCGGGAGAGGGTCAAGACCCCTTCGATCCCCAGCAGCCGCTTCTCGGCATCCTCGAATGCGAGGCGCTTGCCGGGGCGCACGACGTACACGTGGGTCGCCTGCCCCTCCTCGCGATCGAGAATCCGGTTGACCAGGCTCGCGTACTCGAACGTGCTCCCCAGCACGGCCTCCAGCTCCTCGCGAACCGCCGGCGAATCCTCGAGAGAGATCCGAACGATGGACTCGAGCCTTCGTTTGACGCCGTAGTCGAAGTGATGGAGCAGCAGGACGAGCAGGGACACGAAGATCGTCATGCTGATGACCGGCATGTAGAAGGCTGTTCCGCAGCCCATGCCGACGATCACCGCGGCAAAGAGGAAACCCGTGTCCCTGGGATCCTTGACGGCAGTACGGAATCGAATGATGGACAGCGCACCCACCAGGCTGAACGCCCGCGCGATGTTGCTGCCGATGATCATCATGACGATGCTGGTGACCACTCCCATCACGAAGAGCGTGATCAGAAAGGATTGAGAGTAGCTCGTGCCACGATGGGTCTGCCGATAGGTGAAGGCGAGGACAAAACAGAGAGCCGTCGCCACCCCCATCGCCAGCAGGACGTCCAGGAGCGTGAAGTACGTCGGATCGGAAGAGCCGAGGAGGCTCGCCAGAAAACCTTCAGATTCGTACAGTTTTCAACCCTCCGGAGATCAGGGCCTGCTCGCCCAGCCTGGCCACCGCGGAAGCGTATTTCGGCACCGGCTGCTGGAACAGCTCCGCTGCCAGCGCACCGTCGGTCACCCAGGCGGGGAGGCTCGCGGTGGACTTGACCTCCAGAATCGCCAGGGTGTCCGACATCAGCCGGCGCGACGGATCGGCCATGCCGTCGCTGCCGATCCTCTCGCCCGGAAACAGAGCCGACAAGCCGCTGTCCAGGGTGACGCGCAGCGACGGCTCGACCACGCTCGAAAAGGCCCTCCGGACGTAGAAGACCTGGGCGGACGGGACGAGGGGGTAGCGAGCCGCGAGCGAGTGGAACGCATCGGCCGTCGTCTGATCGGCAAACCCCCACCTCCCGGGATCGAGGTGGTCCGGCTCGAGCGCTCGGATCCTGCTCCGGACCTTCCGAACTCGGCTGCCGAGGCGTTGCTTGATCTCCAGGAAGCTGCTCGCACCGCGGTGGAATCTCACGTCGTAGGTTCGCAAGCGAACCTTGCAGCGAAACTCGATGCCGTCGAGCTTCTCGAAGTAGAACGCCAGGTCGGGAGTGTCGTAGTACTGGCTCAGCACCGGGGTATACCCGTACGAGTCCGCGTAGGGATCGTGCGTCAGGTGCCTCGACCATCGCTCCAGCAGCGTCGCCGCGGTGCTGTGATGGACGACGTACTTGAGCTCCTCCCGGAACGGGCGCGTCATGGCGCGATCCCTTCGAGGTGCCATCCGAGAGCTTCGACGGCCTTCCAGCGGGTGGGAAGAGGGGGCGAGCCGGCGGTGCCGAAGACTCGCCGGTGAGCGGAGACTGCCGCCCGCAGGCTCGCCTCGTAGGCGACGAAGCGCTCGCGCAGGCGGTCGATCTCGTCCCCGCCGAGGGGAATCGGCCGCGGCTCCTCCCAAGACTCGGAGTCCATGCGCGGGGGCGTGAGATCGGAACGTGGCTCGAGCGGCCGTCCCCAACGCAGCTCGAATGCCTCGGACAGGGAGAACGGCAGCGGCATCCACCGCAGTGCGAAGGGTGCGGTGTTCGGGAGCAGGAGCACGGTCTCCGCCTGGGATTGGCGAGACGCCAGCCAGGCCGTCAGCTCGTCCGGCGGTTCCGTTTGCGGGACGACTCCGGCGTTCGAGATCTGCTCGTAGCGCTCCGCTACCTCGAGGGCCGTCGACACGGAGACCGGTCCCGCCGCGCCGACCCGCACCAGCTCGTCGGCTGCCGACGGGCGGCCCGCCGGTTCAGCCGACCTCCAATCGACCTGCAGGTAGAGACCGCTGTAGACCCGGTTGACGTACAGCTGCGTCCACGCCACTTCGGGCAAGCCGGCCTCGGGTCGCTCCTCCGCTACGAACGCGAAGAGGAAGGGGTAGGTCCAATCGTCGATCGCGTCGAGCGGCACGAGCAGCATGTTGCCGGCCGGGCTCTGGAGCACCCAGCGGGTCTGCTCCCTGGGGGGGCCGAAGCGTGCCAACGACCAGCTCGTCCCCGGGGGTCCCGGATCGCTCCGCCGCACCGTGGCTTTGCGCCGCCTGACGAGGGAGCCGCTGCCGGGGTCGCCGGGCTCGAAGAGCAGATAGCTGTCGGCGAAAGCGCTCCGCGACAGATCGAGGTTGCTGAGCCGGGAAGCGGTCGAGGTCCGCAACGCGACGTGGCCTCCGAGGACGGCGACTCCGACGGCGATCAACATGGGCGCGAACCCGGGCGAGAAGAGACTGCGAGCCCCTCGGGGAAACACCTCGCCGGCGACGGAGACCCGGGCGGCGGGCCGTAGGTGTCGTGCCTCTGGATCGTCCTGGTTCAAGTGATCTGCTCCGGGTCCGGGACCCAGCGAATCGTGATGGCCAGGCCGGCGGGCCGGGCCGTCCGGAGGGAGTCCGACCCGTTCGTGGGGCCACGGCCTTTCCGGTGCGCCTTATCTACCACGAGCAGCCCGCATCGTCGGTGAGAGATTCCCTAACGATGCTCGGCGGCGCTGATTAGCATCCCCGCCATGTGGAAGCTCACTTCCGCGTGGCTGCCGCTGGTCCTGCTCGTCGTAGCGTGTGACGCCGCCGCTCCCGAGCCCGAGGTCACGGCCACGCCTGCGGAGCCACTGAACGTTGTGCTGGTGCTCGGCGACGCGCTCCGCGCCAAGAGCCTGCCCTTCTATGGCGGTGACAAGCCGACCGCCCCGTTCTTGACCGCTCTGGCCGAGCGGAGCCTGGTCTACGACAACGCCTACTCGCACTACAGCTCCACCTGGGCCACGTTCTCCAACCTGTTCACCGGCGAGCCCTATTCGGCCCTGGTGGACAGCGGGCGGTTCACCGCCCAGTCGCGGCGATCTCACTCCGGCGGTCTCGAAGAGTCCAACGAGACCCTCGCGGAGCTGCTCCGCTCGGCTGGCGTCCGCTCGCGCGCGGTCTCTGCAAATCCCTATCTGTCGAAGGAGCACGGCTTCGGCCAGGGGTTCGAGGCGTTTCACGACTGGTCGGACTGGGACCCCGACTTCTGGGAGTCGATCCGCAAGTTCAGGGCTCCGGAGGTCAATCAGGTCGCGCGCGGGTACCTCGAAGAGCTCGCAGCCGGCGCGGAGCCGTGGTTTCTCGTCCTCCTCTACTTCGAGACCCACAACCCCTATCAGCCCGGACCGGAGCAGCGCGAGCTGCTCGTGGACGCGGCCTACCCTCGCAGCGATCGCAACCGCGGCGGCACCCCGAGGGATGCCGACGGCGAGACCCTCAAGTACCTGACGGCCGAAGATCGCGAGTGGTACTCCGAGTCGGACGCGGAGCACCTGAAGTCCCTCTACGAGGCAGAGGTCCTGGCGTTCGACGCCGGCGTGCGTGAGCTGTTCGGCCATCTGCGACGGCTCTGGCTGCTCGACGACACGGTCGTGATCATCGCCGCCGACCACGGAGAGTCGCTGTTCGAACGGGGTTACTTCGGGCACGGATTCCTCTCGCGCGACGAGGTGCAGCACGTGCCGATGCTGGTCGTCAACCCGAAGACTCCGCCGCGGCGAGTCTCCGGCGTGACCGGCACCAGCGATCTCTTCTTCTCGATCCTCGACCACTTCGGTGTCGACGTGGAGCCAGAGCGGCGGTCGCCATGGTGCATGGACCTGATGAACGGTCGGCAGATCGGATCGGTCATGCTGTCCGAGGGGCCCGGAAAGACCCGGGTCCTGCGCGACGAGCGCTACTCCCTGTATCGCCACCTCGATGTCGAGGGGCGGTTCCCGATCCCGGTCGAGAACGGGGATTACCTCTACGATCGACTGGAGGATCCCCTGGAAACGAGCAACCTGTTCGAGCAGGAAGGCCGCGCCGCGGAAGCCGCGGCCATCCGCGAGCGGCTGTTCGAGAGGCTCGTGGTCGATCTCCGCGATCGGACGACGACGGAAGATCCGTTCCTCGAAGGAGACGAGGAACGGCTCCGTCGCCTCCGGGCCCTCGGCTACTTCGACTAGCCGGCTAGCGGCGTGTCGCGAGGCGCCAAGGAGGCCTCAAGCGTTGCGGGCGTCACCCCGCTCGGTTCCGTGCGACCTGCCCACTCAGGATCCGGCGGCCGGGGTCCGCATTGCACCCGCGATCTTCTCCTCGATCCAGTCGAGCGGAGAGAAGAGAAGGCACGTGAGATGGGTACGCCTGCCGAGGGCGAACGAGGGGACTGACATCACCTCGCAGCCGCCATCGGCCCGGACGGCGGCGAGCAGGAGCGAGACGGCCACGAAGCTGACGGCGCCGACCTGGCCGGCCACGCCGCCCAGGACGAAGACCAGGAGGACCGGGAGAGTCGCCAGGCACCCGCCGAGCCCGCGGTCGAGCTTCGTCCAGAAACGCGACACCAGCCAGTGGAGCAGGGAGTAGAAGACCACGAGGCCGACGACGACCAGGACGGCTCCCAGGATCCGATTCGCTTCGGCCTCCAGGTAGAACCGTCGGACGGCAAAGACGAGCCACGCTCCGAGCAGAAAGCGCAGGATTCGTCCCACGGGCAGGGCTCTTGAACGTTCGCTCATTCGAGTTCTCCTTCCGCTTCCCAGACTAGAGTCCGCGACGCGCGGCCACCAGTGCCGGAAGTCATCCCGGCCGGGCATGACTTCCGGCACCCGGTGGTCATCGGGGTCCGTCCCTATAATGAGTTCGGAAGATGATCCGAGAACCGAACATGGGTCGCCGGCTCCTGCGAGCGGCTGGGCTCATGACCCTGCTCCTGGTCGGGACGCCGGCCGTCCTCATGCTTCAGGGTGGCCTCGAGATCGCGGGGTCGACGCCGCGCCTGTCGGCGGGACGTTTCGCCTTCTGGCTCGCCGCCGCTCTGGTCTACGCCATGGCCTTCTGGTGGGCAGCCCGTGCGGTCGGGAAGGAACGGCTTTTCGGGCAGGCGCGTCGGCTGGTGGTCGTTCAGGCCGCGGCCGCCCTGGCGATGTTCAACCTCGTCTGTACGGGGCTCGAGAGCACGCAGCTGGTGCTGGTGTCGGCTCAGCTCGGGCTGTTTTTTCCCCTGCCGGCGGGGATCGTCTGGGTACTGGCTCAGACCGCTACCCAGTGCCTCGTCGCGATCATCCACTGGCCGACCGACCTGGCGGTCGGTCTGACCGTCGCCTTCACGCTGCCGTACTCGCTCCTGGCCCTCTTCATCGCGCACTTCGCCGCGCGGCAGACGCGGGCCAGGGACAGGCTGGCCAGGGCCAATGCCGAGCTTCGCGCGACGCAAGCCTTGCTTGCCGATAGCAGCCGGATGGCGGAGCGGGCGAGAATCTCGGACGAGCTCCACGACTTGCTGGGCCACCACCTCACGGCCCTGAGCCTCAACCTCGAGGCGGCGAGTCACCAGGCGGAAGGCAAGGCGCGAGATTCGGTCGAGAAGGCGCAGTCCATGGCCAGGCTGCTGCTGAGCGACGTCCGCGAAGCGGTGAGCACCGTCCGTGGCCGCAGCCGAGTGGACCTCGGGAAGGCGCTGGCGCCGATCGTCGAGGAGGTGCCGCGCCCCGAAGTGCATCTGCATCTGGCCGACGACCTGGAGATCGCCAGCCCCGAGCAAGCGCACGCCCTCGTCCGCTGCGTCCAGGAGATCGTGACCAACGCCGCGAGGCACGGCGGCGCCGAGAATCTGTGGATCGATCTCCGCCCGGTGGGGAATGGGCTCGAAGTCGTTGCTCGCGACGACGGGCGAGGCGCGAAGGAGATTGCGCCAGGGCAAGGCCTGGTCGGAATGCGCCGGCGGCTGGAGGAGCTGGGTGGGCGGCTGGAGGTGGCGAGCGAGCTGGGCGAGGGCTTCCGGGTCGCAGCGTGGATTCCGATCGGGGGAGCGGTGCCTTGATCCGCGTCTTCCTGGTCGAGGATCAGGCGATCGTGCGCCAGGGGCTGCGCTCTCTTCTCGACCTGGTCGACGACATCGAGGTCGTCGGCGAAGCCGCCGATGGAGAAGAAGCGGTCGCTCGGATTCCTGCAACCGCGCCCGATGTCGTGCTCCTCGACCTGAGGATGCCGAAGCTCCACGGCCTGGGCGTGCTCGAGCGGCTCGGCGCAGGCGGCTGCCTGCCGCCGACCCTGATTCTCACGACGTTCGACGACGACGCGAGCCTGCTCGAGGGCATCCGAGCGGGCGCCAGGGGCTTCCTTCTAAAGGACGTCTCACTCGATCAGCTCACCAGCGCCATCCGCACCCTGGCCTCGGGGGGGACGATGATTCAACCGGCCGTGACCGACCGGGTGCTCAAGGGTCTCCAGGGGATACGGCCGGAGTTCGACAGCCTGGATCCGCCGGACCCCCTTTCCGAGCGAGAGACCGAGATCCTGCGGCTGATGGCCGGTGGCTACAGCAACCGCGAGATCGCCCGGACGTTCGAG
>Ga0224512_10000912_pt1 | contig 29769 bp, 28 predicted proteins | sample SF_May12_sed_USG_4_FD_169103 | JGI IMG/M metagenome (GOLD analysis project Ga0224512, IMG submission 169103) | Sediment microbial communities from San Francisco Bay, California, United States - SF_May12_sed_USGS_13 | ecosystem: Environmental > Aquatic > Marine > Sediment | place: USA... | reverse complement strand
TGAAGCTACGCCAGTGTTGTTCGGCGAGTAACTCAGTAGGCGCCATAATCGCGGCCTGCACGCCGCATGAGATCGCCTTCAGGCACGCAATGGCGGCAACCACGGTTTTACCGGAACCCACATCGCCTTGAATTAAACGCATCATCGGATGCGGCTCTGCGAGGTCATGAAGAATTTCGTCGACGACGCGTTGCTGCGCCGCTGTCAACGCAAATGGCAGATCGGCAATGAACTTGTCTACCTGGGAACCACCCTCGGCCAGCGCGTTTGCGCGCTCGGTCTGTGCGAGTGCCCGCAGGTTCCGCAAGCTGAGGTAATGTGCCAGCAACTCCTCGAAAGCGAGCCGTTGCTGGCACGGGTGCGTCCCCTCGATCATTCGCTCGACGTCCGCATCGGGCGGCGGCCTGTGCAAATACACGATCGCGTCCACAAGCACCGGAAGGTCCAGTCTCTCGCGTACGCTTTTCGGTAGTAGTTCGGACGGAGGGGCGTCGCGCATTATGCGTAGCGCCTGGTTCGTGAGGTTGCGCAATCGGCCCTGTTGCACCCCTTCCGTGGCCGGGTATATCGCCGTCAGGCTTTCATTTATCGCGGCGTCCTGATTCTCTTTGAGAATGCGATACTCGGGGTGAATCATTTCCAGGCTTGCCGCTCCTTTGCGGGCCTCACCGAAACAGGTGACATGAACACCTGGTTGAAACTGAGCTTGTTGCTGCCGCGAGAAATGAAAGAAACGCAGCGTGATCTGGCCGCTGCCATCATCGATGCGAACCAGCAGGTTGCGGCGCCCACGAAATGCCACCTCAGCCAGCAAAACTTCGCCCGTGATCAGGCAACGCTTCCCTGGCTGAAGCGCACCGATTTTGACCATTTGCGTTCGATCCTCGTATCGCAATGGCAGCAGGAAAAGAAGATCTTCGACACGATACAGGCCAAGCCGCTCGAGCTTTTTCGCGAGTGCGGGCCCGACGCCGTTGAGTACGGTCAGTGCTGATTCGAGGTTACAGGGCGAGGATTGCATCCGCTTCGACGTCGACACCCTTGGGGAGAGAAGCAACACCGACCGCCGCGCGCGCAGGGAACGGCTTGTCGAAATAATCTTCCATGACGCCGTTTACTGTCGCAAAGTTGTCGAGGTCTGTCAGAAAAATTGTGAGCTTGACGACCTGGTTCAGGTCAGCACCTGCGGCTGCAGCTACGGCCTTCAGGTTTTCGAAAACCTGACGCGCGCGTGCTTCGAAATCGCCCTCAACAACATCCATCGTGGCGGCGTCAAGGGGGATCTGGCCGGAGAGGAACACAAGGTCACCCGTCCGGATCGCCTGCGAGTAGGTGCCGATCGCGGCGGGCGCGTTTTCGCTGTGGATAGCATGCTTGCTCATCGAAGTTCCTGTGCTGTTTATTCTGTTGAGACGGTTATCAGGCGCAGTCGCGTGCTACACGAATGACGCTTTGCATCTTACGCACGTTGCGCATTATTTGGGCAAGGTGGGTGCGGTCACGTACCTGTAAAAGAAATGACAACATCGAGCAGTCTTCATGCCGACCCAGAACGGACACCTGCTCGATGTTCGAATTGGAGTCTGCGATTGTTGCGGCAACTTCGGCGAGTACGCCGGGCTTGTTGATTGTGTCGACCTGGATCTGGCTGGAGAAGTCACGGCTGATTTCCTGCTCCCAACCTACCGAGATCCACTTCTCCGGCTGTTTGCGGAAATTGATCAGGTTTCCACAGTTGTTGCGGTGAACAACAATTCCTCGCCCGGAACTCATATAGCCCATCACTTCGTCACCGGGAATCGGGTGACAGCACCGCGCATAAGTTACGACCATGCCCTCCGTGCCTGCGATAACAAGGCTGGTCGTCGCGGGCTCGGAATGGCCCTCTTCGTTGCCGCCAAGAAGGAATCGGGCGGTCAGCGGTGCCAGGCGTTCGCCGAGACCTATCTGCTCGAATAGTTCGATGTTGTTGTTGAAACCAAGCTCGTCCAGCGCCGCGTTCATTCGAACCTTGCCGATTTTCCGCAGAGACGAATCGAGATCTTTGAGCGCACGATCGAGCAGTCGCCTGCCGAGGTCCACAGACTCGCTGGAGCGCATCGACTTCATATGCGCGCGAATGGAGTTTCGAGCTTTGGCTGTGCGGACAAATGATAACCAGTTGGGGTTTGGTCGGGCGCCGCGGCTCGTTACAACCTCTACTGTCTGGCCATTCTGCAATGCTGTTCTGAGCGGAACCAGGTTTCGGTCGATTTTCGCTGCGACGCAGCGATTGCCGATGTCAGTGTGCACGGCATAAGCAAAATCCACCGTCGTTGCACCTTTCGGTAGCGGCATGATGTCGCCCTTCGGCGTGAAGACGTAGATCTTGTCAGGGAACAAATCGACCTTGACGCTTTCAAGGAATTCTTCGGAGGTCTCCGTGCCCTGTAGTTCGGCGAGGTTTGATAACCACTCCCGCGCACGTCGTTGCGGCGTGGCATCGGTTTTGTCGCCGGCTTTGTATTGCCAGTGCGACGCGACGCCCGACTCAGCGACCTGGTCCATATGCCGTGTGCGAATCTGTACCTCGAGGGGCTGCCCCTTCGGGCCAAACAACGTTGTATGTAGTGACTGGTAACCATTGATGCGCGGTATTGCAATGTAGTCTTTGAATCTCCCGGGCATTGGTTTGTGCAGGCCATGCACGATGCCTAATACCTTGTAACAGTCATTGATGTCATCAACGATAATCCGGAACCCGTAAACATCGACGACATCATTTAGCAGAAGCTTCTTCTCCAGCATTTTCTTGTAGATGCTGTAGAGGTGCTTCTCGCGGCCCGTAACCTCGGCGTTAATTCCTTCGCTGGCAAGAGACGAGACAAACTCATCCGTTATTTTCTTGACCATTTGTCGCTGGCTGCCCTGGCTGCGGCGCAGCGTCTTCTCGAGAACGCGATAGCGGTATGGATGGAGGTTCTTAAAGCCGAGGTTCTCAAGCTCAACTTTGAGGCGGTTTATGCCCAGCCGGTTTGCGATGGGCGCATAGATATCGAGCGTTTCACGCGCGATGCGCGAACGTTTTTCCGCGGGCATGGCACCGAGGGTCTGCATATTGTGCATGCGGTCAGCCAGCTTAACGAGAATGACGCGGATGTCCTCGATCATCGCGAGCATCATCTTGCGAAAACTCTCTGCCTGGGCCTCGGCACGATCACGGAACTGGATTTGATCCAGTTTGCTAACGCCATCGACGAGCAAGGCGACCTCGCTGCCAAATCTTTCTTCGATGTCGGCAATCGACGCGTACGTGTCTTCAACGACATCGTGGAGCAATGCGGCGACGACGGCTTGTGCATCGAGGTGCATGTCGGCCAGTTCTTGTGCGACTGCGACCGGGTGGGAGATGTAGGCCTCACCGGTTTGGCGCGTCTGCCCTTCATGGGCATGCGCGCCAAATTCGTAGGCCTGCATTACAGTCTCTATCTGCTCCTGTGGCAGATAGGTCTCAAGGGTTTCCAGCAGGCGCCGCAAACCATGGTCGCGTCTTGACGCGCCCGGTAGTTTTGCCAATAGAGTTGCGGCGTAATCCATCTCCTGATCATACCTGCGTTACAGGGAATGTCAGGTGCGAAAGCCCGGCTTCGGGACTAAAAAAAGCGTGTTTTAGTCGCCGATCGAAATTCCACGAACAGGGAGAACGTCTTCCGTCGTCTCCGGGGTCATGAACTCTTCGACGGGCGGCTGATCGATTTCCTCGAGGATGGCCGCTGATACGTGACCGTCCGCTATCTCGCGAAGCGCGACCACCGTTGGTTTGTCATTCTCCAGGTCGACCAACGGCTCGGCACCATGTGCGACACGACGGGCGCGTTTTGCGGCGACAAGCACCATTTCAAAGATGTTATCGACGTTGCTGAGGCAGTCTTCAACTGTAATACGAGCCATGCGTTTGTTCCTGATGTGAGTTCGGCGGGCACCATACAGCGCCGACGCGGGGCTTGGCTACCCCTTATGCCAAAAGGTTATTTAGCCAATAACGCTTTTGACGGCGCGCCTCAGGGCCTCATCGTCGGTAGCGCTTGACGCGCCCTGCCCCTCAAAAACCGCTTCAAGCTCGGCAACGGCCGTCTCAAGGTCATCATTGATGACGACATAGTCGAAATCTCCCCAGTGCGACATGTCGCTGAGGGCATCTCGCAGCCTGCGGTTAATGACGCGATCGCTGTCAGTGCGGCGGCTGCGCAATCGGCGTTCAAGTTCGGCAACCGAAGGGGGCATGATGAAGATCGTAATGCACTCGGGCATCGATTCGCGCACTTGCTCCGCTCCCTGCCAGTCGATCTCGAGGACGACATTGTGGCCGGCATCCAGGTGCTGACTGACCTGTTCACGGCTGGTGCCGTAATAGTTGTCGAACACCTCGGCATACTCGAGCAGCGCCCCGGAATCTCGTAGCCTCGCGAATTCGTCCTTGTCGACAAACAAATAGTCGACGCCATCTGCCTCGTTGCGTCGTTTGGGTCGCGTTGTGTACGAGATAGAAAAACGCAATTCGGGGTGACGCGTAACCAGCGCGTGAACCAGCGTCGTCTTACCGGCACCGGAAGGAGCCGCGATGACAAATAGCCGTGCTGTCCTCTTACTCACCGGCTGCTTACTCGACGTTCTGAATCTGTTCGCGCATTTGCTCGACCAGTACTTTTAGCTCAACGGCGGCCTTCGTGGTTTCAGCGTCCGCCGACTTCGAGCCAAGCGTATTGGCTTCGCGATTGAGTTCCTGCATCAAAAAGTCGAGTCGTCGGCCGACGGGTTCCTCGCTTCGCAATGCCAGGCGAATCTCAGCGAGGTGGCTCTCGAGCCTGTCGAGCTCTTCATCGACGTCGAGCTTTTGGGCGAGCAAAGCCAGTTCGACCTCGAGTCGTCCCGGATCCGCCTCGACATCGATGCGTTCTATTCGCTCGCGTTGTTTACCGCGGGCGGCATCAAGTACCTCGGGCATGCGTTTGCGGACAGACGTGGCGATAGCGGCAATGTCCGCGCAGCGTGTTTCGAGCATCGTGGCTATGCGCTCGCCTTCGCTGGCGCGCATGCTTGTCATGGCTGCGAGCGTCGTGTCGAGGAGGCCAACGGCTTCTGCTATTAACGGCTCTGCATCAAGCTCTGGCTCGGCGATAACACCAGGCCAGCGCAATATATCGACAGGGTTCACTGGCGCGGCAGCCGGAATCTCACTCGAGATTTCAGAAACCCGATCACGGATCAGATGCACGAGGTCCATATCGAGTTGCATCTCCGCCTTTCGAGCAGACGAGCGCCGCATGTGCAGCGAACACTCGACCTTGCCGCGGTTTAGCACGGTGCTAACCTGTTGTTTGAACGCCTGTTCCTTTGGCCGCAGCTCTTCGGGTAATCGAAACTGCACATCGAGGTAACGGTGGTTGACGGTTCGCAGTTCCCACGTCAGCGTGCCGAACTCGGATTCCGCGGACTGTCGCGCAAAGCCTGTCATACTGTGTAACATTCGATTCAATCTTCAATGTAGGACGTTGCGGGACAGTTTACTTACTTTCACCCAAAAAAAAGAATTATGCAGATTGAATACGCCAAGGTCTCCGCGCTGGGTGACCGTTCAGATAACCAGGATCGGGCGGCTGTCGTCGTCGCCGAAGACGCGGCCCTAATGCTGGTGTTTGACGGCATGGGTGGTCACTCCGACGGCGCGCGTGCGGCTGAAACCGGGCTGCAGGTCGTCCAGAATCTGTTCATGGACGCGACGCTGCCTATTTTCGATCCACAGGGTTTCTTATACATGGCGCTGGCGCGCGCCCACGACGAGGTCGTCAACCTCGGCCAGGAAGTAGCAGTAGATTTTCGCCCGCGCGCCACGTGCGCAATATGCCTGGTTCAGGAGGGTGGAGCATTCTGGGCGCACATTGGCGATAGCCGCATCTACCATGTGCGTAATCACGGTGTGTTGACGCGCTCGCGCGACCACAGTCACGTCGAAGTCCTGATCCAGGAGGGGGCTATCACTGAAGAGGAAGCGCTCGATCATCCGATGCGCAACTTCGTCGAGTGTTGTATCGGTGGTGATGCGCCCGTACCTGACATGAGCATTACCGGCAAGATGACACTGCTTCAGGGTGATGTGCTGCTCGCCTGTTCCGACGGTTTATGGTCGGGTATGGCGGACTCGGACATGGCGAAAATCGCAATCCCCGGCGACAATAATCTCGCCGACAACCTCAAGCAGCTCAGTATGCGGGCGCTCAGCGCTAACGCGCCTTATAGCGACAATACGACGGCCACCGCTTTGCGGTGGCTCGGCGAATAGCCGAACACACCTAAGGAGAAAGACCATGCGCCCAAGTGGCCGTGACGCCGACCAGATGAGGGTCGTACGTTTTACGCCCGATTTCACCTGCCATGCCGAAGGCAGCGTGCTCGCAGAGTTTGGCGATACGCGCGTACTTTGTACGGCGAGTATAGAAAACCGGGTGCCCCCGTGGTTGCGGGGCGGCGGTAGCGGCTGGGTAACCGGTGAGTATGGGATGCTGCCGCGCTCCACGAATACGCGAATGTCACGCGAAGCGACCCGCGGCAAGCAAGGCGGCAGAACAGTGGAAATCCAGAGGCTCATCGGGCGGTCGCTGCGCGCGATTACCGATCTGGGCGCGCTGGGTGAGCGCACCGTAACGCTGGACTGTGATGTTATTCAGGCAGATGGCGGTACCCGCACGGCCTCGATCAGCGGTGCGTACGTCGCGCTCGCTTTGGCGATGCAACGCCTGTCCGGGAAAAGGGCACCGAAGAATAACCCCCTGCATGGGCAGGTTGCCGCGGTATCCGTTGGGATCTATCGCGGCGTTCCTGTTCTTGACCTCGACTATCCTGAGGACTCGGAGGCCGAAACCGACATGAATATCGTCATGAACGATGCCGGGCGCTTTATCGAGGTTCAGGGCACAGCCGAAGGACACGCGTTCACCGACGATGAATTCACTTCGATGCTCGGACTCGCCAAGCTTGGCATCAGCGAAATTATCGCCGCGCAAAACGACGTGTTGGCGGCTTAGCGTCGCATTGTCGAAACTGCCCGACACAATTGTGATGGCCAGTGGCAATGCCGGCAAGTTGCGTGAGATTGCTCGCATTCTCGGCGACCTGGATATCAACGTCGTGCCGCAATCCGAATTCGGTGTTGCAGAAGCGGACGAGACTGGTACGACGTTTGTCGAGAATGCGCTGATTAAGGCTCGGCATGCCGTCGCTGCAACGGGCTTGCCGGCCATTGCCGATGACTCCGGCCTCGCAGTCGACGCCCTGGATGGCCGGCCTGGCGTTTATTCATCGCGCTACGCCGGGCCCGACGCAACAGATCAGGCGAATATCGATAAATTGCTGGCCGCCCTCGACGGGGTTCCTGACGAGGACCGCGGTGCAGCGTTTCACTGCGCAAGCTGTTTTGTCATGCCTGGCGACCAGGAGCCGATCATTGCGCAGGGTGAGTGGCGGGGCAGCATTCTTAAAGAGATGCAAGGTGACGGGGGCTTCGGTTACGACCCGGTATTTTTCGTTAGCGAGACGAGGTGCAGCGCGGCGCAAATGGGCGACGAGGAAAAAAACGCCTGCAGCCATCGCGGCAAAGCCCTGAAGGAACTTGCCCGACAACTGCGCACGTTGTGAGCAACACTTTGCAAGTACCATTGTCCTTGTACATCCACCTACCCTGGTGTGTGCGCAAATGTCCCTATTGCGATTTCAACTCCCACACTGCCGGCGACAAGGCGCCGCGTGCTCGTTATCTCGATGCGCTGAAGACTGATCTTGCGGCTGAATCGGAGCGGGCCGGGAAACGTCCCCTTGTGAGCGTGTTCCTGGGCGGCGGAACGCCCAGCTTGTTTACACCCGACGAAATAGCGGACCTGCTCAAAGCCGTGCGTGGGCGATACGTCCTCGCTGATGACGTCGAGATAACGATGGAGGCGAATCCGGGAACGGTCGAGTGCGGTGACCCTGCCGGCTACCGCCGGGCAGGGGTGAACAGGCTCTCTGTTGGCGCGCAGAGTTTTAGCCCGGCATCTCTTGCCGTGCTCGGCCGAATCCATAGCGTTGACGACATTGGGCGCGCTGTCCGCGCGGCCACTGCAGCAGGCTTTAGTAACATCAACATAGACCTGATGTACGCATTGCCCGGTCAGGACGTGGCGGCCGCCGTGTTTGACCTCGAGCGAGCGGCGGAATTGGATCCAACCCATATTTCTTGGTATCAGCTGACTCTCGAGCCGAACACCGTGTTTCATGCCCGTCCACCGGCCGGACTTCCAGGCGAAGAGACGAGTTTCGACATCCAGCAACGCGGCCAGCAACGGCTGGCGGAGCTGGGTTATGGGCAATACGAAGTGTCAGCATATGCGCGCGCCGACATGAGGTCGGTGCATAACCTCAACTATTGGTCGTTTGGTGATTACCTGGCGGTTGGAGCGGGCGCGCATGGCAAAATCACAAACGACGAGGGCATCTGGCGCTACGCGAAAATCGCAAATCCACAGCAATACATGCAGCAACAGGAGGGGCGCGCTGAGGTGCCCACTTTGAAGCCACTGAGTGGGGACGACCGCCTGTTCGAATTTCTGCTGAATGCCTTGCGCCTGACAGATGGCTTCGATGAGCTGCTGTTCGAGACCCGAACCGGACTGCCCGCCGCCAGCTTGCGGCAACGCCTCGAGCCGGTCATCAAAAAGGGTTTGATCGCCTCCCAGGGGAGCGATTCCTGGCGCGTAACGCCACTCGGCCATCGGTTTTTGAACGATTTGCAGGCCGAATTTCTGCCGGATTAGATTGTTGCCTTATTCACAAGGTCTCGCAGATACCTATATTTTCAGTGCAAGATGCCCTTCAATTCACTTGGAGCGTTGCAAAACGACTACAACCAATTGTTTTTAAAACGATTTTCAAAGTGGACACAAAATAGTCATATTAACAACGGTGCTTGAAAATCCGCACCTTAGGTCATTGACTCAATTTTCTTCCACAGACTTATCCACAGCTTCTGTGGATAACATCAGGATCGTCGCAGGGGGCTTGCGGCGACCTGCGCTTCGCTATATATTACGCGCCCTTTTCGCACTCTATACATGCACCGGAGAGCCTGACAATGAAAGCCGATACCCATCCCAACTACGCAGACATCAAGGTTACCTGTAGTTGCGGTAACGAGTTCACGACACGCTCGACGCTCGGCGGAGATCTCTCTATTGAGGTGTGCTCTTCCTGCCACCCGTTCTACACGGGCAAGCAGAAGATCGTCGATACCGGCGGTCGGGTTGACAAGTTCCGCAAGAAGTACGGAATTAGCTAGGTGTTGACCCTAATAGCTGCCGCGTTCGCGTAGCTGTTAGCCTTTAGATAATTAGCTCACAGCGCCACCAGCATTGGCGGCGCTCTGCTACGCTCGTACCGCTAACAATAATGAGTTCGAGGAAGACCATGAATAAGGAATCATTTCGCCTGATCAGCCCCGGTGGCACCGAAACTGAGCTGCCGGTTCATTCCGGAACAGTTGGGCCCGACGTAGTCGACATAGGCAGCCTCTACAAATCGCAGGGTGTATTTACCTACGACCCTGGTTTTGTCGCGACGGGCAGCTGCGTATCTGACATCACCTATATCGACGGTGAGCAAGGCATCCTTATGTACCGGGGCTACCCGGTTGAGCAACTTGCCGCAAATTCCAGTTTCATCGAGGTTTCTTACCTCTTGCTGTACGGGGAGCTGCCGACAGCCGATGAGTTGCAAAAATTCGACCACACGATCAGAACGCACACCATGCTCAACGAGGGCATGCTCAATTTCTTCAAGGGCTTTCGCTATGACGCGCATCCAATGGCGATGCTTTCGGCCGTTGTAGGTTCAATGTCGGCCTATTACCACGACACACTTGACTCATCAGATCCGGTGCACCGCGACATATTCTCGCATCGCATTCTCGCAAAACTGCCAACGATCGCCGCGGCGGCTTTCAAACTGAATTCGGGGCAGCCGTTCATCTATCCGCGCAATGACCTTACCTACAGCGAGAATTTACTGCAGATGCTTTTCGCGGTACCGGCTGAGCCGTATGAGATTGATCCCATTGCTGCCGAAGCGCTCGACCTGTTGTTTATCTTGCATGCGGACCACGAGCAGAACTGCTCGACGTCGACTGTGCGCATGGCAGGAAGCTCCGGAGCCAATCCTTACTCGGCAATTGCCGCCGGCATTTCGGCACTGTGGGGTCCGGCTCACGGTGGTGCAAACGAAGCCGTGCTCAAGATGCTCGAGGAGATCGGCGATACGAGCCAGATCGACAAGTACGTGGCGAAGGCCAAAGACAAGAACGACCCGTTCCGGCTAATGGGTTTCGGTCACCGCGTCTACAAAAACTTCGATCCGCGAGCAACAATCATTCGCGACATGGCGCACAAAGTATTGGAGAAGCTCGGCCGTGCTGATACGCCAATGTTCGACCTCGCTCTCGAGCTGGAACAGTTCGCGCTCCAAGACGATTACTTCATCGAGAAGAAGCTTTACCCGAACGTCGATTTTTACTCGGGCATAATCTATCGCGCGCTCGGAATTCCAACGTCGATGTTTACAGTTATGTTCGCGATCGGCAGGTCGGTGGGCTGGACGGCACATTGGCGCGAAATGATCGCCGATCCGAACGGCCGTATCAGCCGACCACGTCAGTTGTATACAGGTTCGCCGGCGCGCGACTACGTGGCTATTGAGAAGAGGTAAGTTAGTCGTACGAAAAGCCAAGCGAGGCAAGAACAGCAAGAACAGCAAGAACAGCAAGAACAGCAAGAACAGCAAGAACAGCGCACGAAGCCGTGACCGCGATATTTCTCTCGGTCATGGCTCCCTGCGGTCCGCTTTACTTCCCTCGACAAACATCCCGCTCACGGCTTCAGTCAGGTGTTTCACGGATTTCCGATCCGCACGTTTCATCGGTTTGCCGTCGATCGGTGAGATCGGTGCCTGTCGAATACCGTCGATCGGAAACACCGTTGCTTCGACGGTAGCGCCCTCGTGGCCGAAGCGGTAACCGGGAAAGGTGTTGGCTGTTGCGCCGCGTCCGCGGTGAGTTTTTAGACGACGTTCATACGGTCCGTACGAGATGCCGAGTTCAGCAAGGTGCATCGCAACGGCTTCCGGGCTGTCCGAAAAAACGTGCAAATTTACGGCAGAGTTTTCGTCCGCCGTGCCACTGAGAACAGGGCCAACCAGGCGCGGCGTGAATGCTTCGAACAACTCCATGACGGCGAGCGCAGTTTGACGCATCTCATCCAGATGATTGGCATGCGAGCCGCCGCCAAATAACTGCAGGTGTTCGCTAACCGCCAGCTCGACCTCGGCATTGCGTGGCAGTGATCCTCGTGAACTCATGCCCAGCCGCTCCGCAGCCTTTTGTTTCGCCACGCGGAAATCACGAACACCGTGCTCAACCATGATGCGTGCGGCTTCCTGCGCAAGCATCAGGCGCGCCCGGTCATCTCCGTTGGCTTGCTTTTTCGGCATATGTCTAGAACAGGGCGTCTATTTCTTCTTCTTCGGCTTCGGGCCCGGGGTCCGTGCCGGAGGCGTCATTAAAGATGTCCGGGATGTCCTCGATGTCCTCGCACTCCGGCACCTGGCCCTCACGAAAAAAATCGAATGTCGTGTTGCCCTGGCCCGCACCAGCCGGACATCCGGTTTCGCGGTCTATTAAGACTGAGACGATGCCCTTTGGCATTGGCATCTGGCTTTCCGGAACACCGCGTAATGCTATGCGCATAAACTCGATCCAGATGGGCAACGCTGTTCGCGATCCTTCCTCGCCAGGGCCCAGCGGCAGGTCATCGTCATAACCGACCCACACGACACTCGCGATTTTGCTGTTGAACCCACCGAACCAGGCGTCGCGCTGATCGTTTGAGGTGCCCGTTTTGCCGGACAGGTCGCGCCTTCCCAGCACGAGCGCGCGCCGGCCTGTGCCGCGACGAATGACGTCGCGCATAAGGTCCTGAATGAGGAACGCATTCTGCGCCGAGATAACGCGCGGCGCGACATTGACCGAAGCAAATAGTTCGGGTGCAGCTGTGGCATCTGGTCGATAATCGGCTCCGAGGTCGCTGATACGCTCGAGCAGGAATTCATCAAGCGGGTCTTCGTCTGCTGGTGGCTCGTTGCTACGGACTTCATCAGGGTCAATCTGGCATGGCTCGCACACAACCGCAGGATCGGCCCGGTACAAGGTCTCGCCCTCGGGCCCGAATATTGAGTCGATGACGTAGGGTTTGACCAGGTAACCACCGTTGGCGAATACGGCGTAACCCTGTGCCATGTCGAGAGGTGAAGCCGAGCCGCCGCCAAGCGCAAGCGAGCCGTTGCGGGGCAATGCCGCGTCGCCGAAGCCGAACTTTGCGATATGACGTACTGCATTGCCTATGCCCGTCTCAAATAACAACAGTCGCACCGACACCAGGTTCATGGAGCGCACCAGCGCCTCGCGAAGCCGGGTTGGCCCGTAAAAACGGCCGCTGTAATTAATAGGTCTCCAAACGGCCTCGAGCTCTGACGAGCTAATGACTATGGGCGCGTCCAAAACGACAGTCGAAACAGTGTTGCCGTGTTCGAGGGCGGCGGAGTAGATAAATGGTTTAAATGAAGAGCCGGGCTGTCGATAGGCTTGAGACACGCGATTGAATTTGCTGATCGAAAAATCGAAGCCGCCGGCAAGGCTGCTGATAGAGCCGTCCTGCGGATCGAGGTTGACGACAGCGGCCTGCGCCTCAGGCGCCTGGGCGAGAGCCCAGGTGCCGGCGGTTGTCGGCATTATTAACACAACGTCGCCCAGGGCGAGGACCTCGACGACGGACTCCGGAGCCGGACCATAGGACGCGCGATCAATAAATGGATTGGCCCAACTTATTCCGTGCCACGGGATAGTCAGCGATTCGCCATTGCGAACAATAACGACAGCGCTGTTGTCAGATTCATTAACAGAGGTAACCAAAGCAACAGACAGGCCGCCCGGTGCGTACTGCTCGAGCGTCTGGCGAATCTCGACGGGCCACTCCTCAAACGGGGACGCCAGGATCTCTGGCGTCAGCTCAAGTTTGTTTATCGGGCCTCGGTAGCCGCGCCGGCGCGTGAATTCCAGCAGGCCGTTCCTGAGCGAATAGTTCGCAGCCTCTTGCAGTCGCGAATCCAATGTCGTGACTACCTGATAACCTGCCGTATAAGTTGCCTCGCCGTAGCGCTTCAACATTTCGCGACGCACCATCTCGGCAACGTAGGGCGCGTTGAGCTGCACGGCCGCACCGTGCATCTGTGACTCGATGGGTTCCGCCATGCCCTCTTCGTACGACTGTTCATTTATATAGTCGAGGTCACGCATTCGACCAAGTACGTAACCGCGCCGCATTTCGGCGTTCGCAGCACTGCGAACCGGGTTGTAGCGAGACGGCGCAGGCAGAACCCCGGCCAGGGTGGCGGCTTCTGCGACACTGACGTCCTGCAGCTCTTTGTTGAAGTACACCTGGGCAGCGGCCGATACGCCATACGCGCGCTGCCCAAAGAACATCTTGTTAAGGAACAGCGCCATGATCTGTTGCTTTGTAAATTCCTGCTCGATCCTGACCGCAAGCGAGGCTTCCTTGAACTTGCGTTCTATCGTCTGATCGAGGTTCAGAAAGTAGCTTCGCGCAAGCTGTTGAGTCAGCGTGCTGCCACCACTTTCAATGCTGCCGGTAGAAATGATTTGGAACAATGCGCGCAGGATGCCGCGGTAGTCGATGCCAGGATGCACCCAGAAGCGTTGGTCTTCGGCCGCGACAAACGCATCGACGACATGTTGTGGCACTTCATCGTAGGTAACAAGAATGCGGCGGCGCTCGCCGATTTCCGATATCAGGTAGCCGTCCCGGCTGAAGATTCGCAGGGGAATCTGCAGCGGAATATCGCGAATCGTCTCAGCGGCCGGCAATCCCGGCGCTACGTAGTAATAGGCTCCAATTATTGCGGCGACACCGCCAAGTGTTGCGGTAAGACCCAAACCGGTAGCCAATACCAGCCACCGCAACAATCGGCGCGGCGACTTGTGACGTGATTTATGATTTGATTTTGATGGTTTTTGCATAGTTGCTGCGTTTTCTTCGCAAGCACCAAAAAGGTCACGGTACCCGCTCTAATTCATTAAAAAGTGCGCTGATGTTCGTCCGGTGGCGAAAATACGGCGTTTCGGCGGCAAATAAGCCGTGATCCGAGAGGGCCGGCAGCAGATGATAGCGAGCGACCGCGCCGCGCCGCAAATGGGCGAGAACCGTCGTGTTCCAGTCGTAAGCCGCAGGCGACGACCAGTTCACGGAATCGACCCCCTCGGTGGCAGTAACATACGGATCACTGGTTCGTGAACAAAGTCACGTTTTATTTAACATTTTGTTGATATATAGTTAAATCGAATTGTTGAGACCCATACTACATTTGGCTCGCAACTTACCGACCTAGAAGGAAAAATACGTGTTTTTTGGCAAAAAATCTCAGCCACTGTTGGGCCTTGATATAACGACGTCGTCGGTCAAGCTGATAGAGCTCACCCAAAGCGGGAAGCGCTATCGCGTCGAGTCGTATTCAGCAGAGCCCACGCCACCAAGCTCGGTCAGTGAGAAGGCGATTGTAGATGCCAAGGCCGTTGGTGAGGCTATCCGGCGCGCGGTGAAGCGTGCTGGCGCGAAAGCAACGGACGTCGCCGTAGCAATAAGCGGTGATGCGGCGATCACAAAGGTCATTCAGATGCCTTCAAGCCTCTCCGAGAGAGATCTCGAGGGCCAGGTCGAAATCCAGGCTGACCAGTACATACCGTTCCCGATGGAAGAAGTCAGTTTTGACTACGAAATCGTCGGACCGAATGAAAAGGACCCCGAACTAATGGACGTCCTGCTCGTTGCGACACGTACTGATAACGTCGACCAGCGGCAGGCAGCCGTTAATGCGGCAGGCCTGGCAACCAACGTTGTCGACGTTGAAGCGTTTGCGCTTGAGAATGCCTGCGCACTGTTGAGCCACCAGATTCCAGATGGGGGCATTGGACAGTCAGTGGCTGTTGTCGATATCGGCGCGAGCAGTACGACCTTCAGTGTCCTGTCGGACCTCAAGGTTGTCTATACGCGCGACTTCAACTTCGGTGGGCAGCAACTCACTGAGGAAATCATGCGCACTTATGGCCTGTCCATGGAAGACGCTGGTCGCGCCAAGAAGCAAGGCGGATTGCCCAGCAACTACCAGCCAGAAGTTTTAGAACCGTTCATCGACGACATGACGCAACAGGTCAGCCGTTCGTTGCAGTTCTACCTGGCATCAGGTGGTGGCCGTGAGCAGCCAGACATGATCCTTGTTTGTGGCGGTTGCGCAAATATTCCAGGTATTGCCGACGTCATTTCCAGTCGGGTCGGAATTCCGACAGAGATCGGAGATCCACTCGGTCAAATGAAGATTTCATCTAAAGCCAAATCGCAGGGTGTGCACAAAGATGCAACAGCACTTCTTACTGCGTGTGGCCTTGCATTGAGGAGCTTCGACTAATATGCCACGTATTAATCTACTCCCCTGGCGCGAGGCGGAACGAAAAAAACGCCAACGTGACTTCGGTGTCGCAATGGCCGGCGGTGTCGTTGCGGCAATTGCTGGCATCTTGGTAACGATGTTTGTGTTTTCACAAATGATCGACAATCAGGAGGCCCGTAACGCACGACTCAAGGCTGAAATCGTTGAGCTCGAAAAGAGCATTACGGAAATTGATGGTCTCGAGCGTCAAAAGGAACGTCTGCTTGCGCGCATGGAGATCATCGAACAGCTGCAACAGAGTCGGCCGGAAATCGTTCACTTGTTCGACGAGATAGCGCGACAAATGCCCGAGGGTGTTTACCTGACCGGTATGAAACAAACCGGTTCGCGGGTTGAGGTTCGCGGAATTGCTCAGTCGAGTACACGTGTTTCGGCGTTAATGCGGCAAATCGACTCGTCCGAATGGATGTCAGACCCGGATGTCGACAAGGTTGAGACAACGCAGTCAGGCGCATCGCGCCAGGCTGAATTTGTACTCTATCTGAAGCAGGTGCATCAGGGTGACGACATGGAGGAAGAAGCATGAACGTCGTCGAAGAGCTAAGAAGTCTCGACGTCAATGACGTTGGACGCTGGCCGCCAATATTCAGGGCGGCCGTAATCGCGATCGTCTTTGTTGCTGTCCTCGGCCTCGGAGTCTATTTCACGATTATCAAAGATAAGTCTCCGCAACTCGAACGTGCCAAGGCGGAAGAGAAAGCGTTAAGCGATGTGTTTGAGAACAAAGCGCGCAAGGCGGCGAACTACGACGCCTACAAAGCGCAGCTTACGCAGATCGAGCAATCTTTCGGCACAATGCTCAGGCAGCTTCCCGGTGAAACCGAGATTCCCAGCCTGATCGTCGATGTTTCCCAGACCGGCCTTGCCGCTGGCCTGCAGGAAAGGTTGTTCCAGCCGCAGCCGGAAATTCCGAAAGACTTCTATGCCGAGAAGCCCATCAAGATTCGCTTTTCCGGCAGCTATCATGAGATCGCTAACTTTGTCAGCGGTGTTGCAGCCCTGCCGCGTATTGTCACGCTGCACGACATCAACATCACCCCTGAAACTCAGGATGCCTTCGATCACCTGAGCATAGAAGTGACGGCACAAACTTATCGCTATATTGATGAGGGAGTAGAGTGATCATGAATGTTTCCTTCATTATTCGTAATAGCGCGGTGCTGGCGCTTTGCGCCATTGGACTCGCCGCATGCGGTGGCAACATGGACGACCTTGATGAGTACATCAACGACGTCAAAGCACGTCCAGGTGGCCGCATTGAGCCCTTGCCCGAAATCACGCCGTACGAAGTCTTCATGTACGTGGCCGATGCCGAAGGCATCCGCTCTCCGTTTATCCCCGACACGCCACAGGTTTCAACCAGCGGCGCTGCCGGCGGTGTAGGCCCCGACCCGGATCGCATTACTGAGTTTCTCGAAGGCTTTCCGTTGGATACGTTGCGTATGGTCGGTACGCTGTATATCGGTGACACGATGTATGGGCTTGTACAAACAGCTGACGGGCTGATTCACCGCGTCATTCCCGGTAATTTCCTGGGGCAGAATGACGGACGAATTACAACAATTACAGAATCTGAAGTAGAACTTGTTGAAATAATTTCTGACGGGATAGGCGGCTATATCGAAAGGGACGCCGCTGTAAGTCTCTCGGACTGATGCCTGAATGGAACTGGGAGTAATTGGAATGATGTTCAAAATCAAACAGTCGGTCGCACGTAGCGTAGTGCTCAAGGTGACCGCGTTAGCACAGGTCGCGCTCCTGTTGTTTGTGGGATCTGCCGCAAATGCACAGGAAGGTAACCGGCTGCAGGACATTCAGGTCCAGAGCCTGCCCGGTGATCGGGTGGAGCTGAAGCTGGTCATGAGCGGAACGGCTCCCGAGCCGCTTGCATTTACGATCGACGATCCGGCGCGCATAGCACTTGACCTGGCCGACACCACACTTGGACTCACGTCTCGGCGACGTGATGTCAATATGGGCCCCCTCGATACTGTTTTGACGGCAGAGGCAAACGGTCGCACACGCGTCGTTCTGAACCTCGGCACGATGGTTCCCTACGAAACACGCGCCAGCGGCAATACCGTGACGATTATCCTGGGCGATAGTGAGGACTACAGCGCCGGCACAACCCAGTTCGCCGCCGCTGCTACAACTCAACCGTCTTATGCCAGTTCGGGTAGCCGCGCCATTACGAGCGTCGACTTCCGCCGCACACGTGATGGTGGCGGTCGGGTTGTCGTCAACCTGACGGACCCATCCACGCCGGTCGACATTCGCCAGGAAGGCGGACGTGTTGTCGCCGTGTTCAAGGACACAAGCCTGCCCGCTGAGCTGATGCGTCGTCTCGATGTTATGGACTTCGCCACTCCGGTAACGACGGTTGATACGCTGCGCACGAACCTCGATGCGCGCATCGTAATTTCCGCTGACGGTAAGTACGAGCAGCTTGCGTATCAGTCGGACAACGAGTTCACGATTGAAATCAATCCGGCTGCCGCGGCCCAGGAAGACGGCTCCACTTTGTTTTCGGAAACCAAAGAATATGAAGGTCAGCGTTTAACACTGAACTTCCAGGACATCGAAACTCGCGCTGTATTGCAACTGCTTGCAGAAACGTCGGGGCGCAATATTGTCGTGTCCGATACTGTTCAGGGCAATGTCACTTTGCGTCTCCGCAACGTACCGTGGGACCAGGCCCTCGACATCGTCATGACGACGAAGGGTCTGGACATGCGCCAGAACGGCAACGTGATAATCGTTGCACCGGCCGAAGAAATTGCTGCACGTGAAACAGCTGACCTGGAAGCGAAACAGGCAATCAGCGAACTCGAGCCAATCTATTCGGAGTTCCTGCAGGTTAACTATGCGAAAGCAGGTGATCTTGCCGCGCTGATCAGCGCTGAAGGCGGCGGTGGTAATTCGATGTTGACCGATCGTGGCAGCATTGCTGTTGATGATCGTACGAACACCTTGCTGATTCAGGACACGGCCGAAAGCTTACAGGACATTCGTCGCATGGTGACGACGCTTGACGTTCCCATTAAGCAGGTTCTTATTGAGTCGCGCATTGTTGTCGTCAGCGACGATTTCAGCCGTGACCTGGGCGTACGCCTCGGCCTCACAGCATTCAACGAGAACAGCACGGATGGCCTTACGACGATTTCGGGTACAGGTGCTGGCACCGACACCATGATCGGATCCGCACTCGAAAATCTCGCTGATCCGGCGAATGGCACTATCTACCCGATTCAACTGCCGCAGCTGGGCAACCGTTACAACGTTAACGTGCCGATTTCCGACGCCGCCGGACGCTTTGCCCTGGCAATACTTGAGAGTGAGTTCCTCGTAGACCTTGAGTTGACAGCACTTGAAGCTGAAGGTCGTGGCGAAATCGTTTCGACTCCGCGTGTCATTACGGCAAACCAGAAGGAAGCCCGCATCGAACAGGGTGTTGAGATTCCTTATCAGCAATCCGCGTCTTCGGGCGCCTCTACGATTCAGTTCAAGAAAGCTGTGCTGAGCCTGACAGTTACACCGCAGATCACGCCGGACAACAACATCATCATGGACCTCAAGGTCCACAAGGATAATGTTGGTGACATCATCTCGACCGGTGGTTTGGGTGGCACGGTACCGAGTATCGATACTCGTTCGGTAGAGACCCAGGTGCTCGTTGCCGATGGTCAGACCGTCGTATTGGGTGGCATCTACGAGACGGAGCGTCGCGAGACGATCAACAAGGTTCCGTTCCTTGGCGACATTCCGGTTCTTGGAAACCTGTTCAAGAGCAAGAGCCGCATTGATAACAAGGCGGAGCTGTTGATCTTCGTAACACCGAGAATCCTCGAGGAAGGCTCGAGCATTTACTAAAGCCGCCAAAATAACCACGATGAGAGCCAACCTTCGGGTTGGCTTTCTCATTTTTGGTAGACTGTCCCAATATGAAAAAACCGCAAAACATATTTCTGGTCGGCCCGATGGGTGCTGGTAAGTCTGCCGTAGGCCGCCAGATTGCACGGATGCTGCACTTGTCGTTCATGGACAGCGATGACGAGATCGAAGCGCGTACCGGCGTCGACATCCCCTTTATCTTTGAAAAAGAAGGCGAAAAGGGCTTCCGAAAACGTGAAGCAAAGGTCATCGATGACCTGTCAAAAATGGATGGCATTGTTCTTGCGACAGGCGGCGGTGCGATCGTCGACCCACAGAACCGCAGTCACCTGGGAGCACGGGGCTTCGTCGTCTACTTGCACACGACGGTCGAGCAGCAACTCGCACGTACCCAAAAAGGGCGTGAGCGCCCGTTGCTGGAAAACGGCGATCGCCGGAAAATTCTGGATGAGCTGATGCTTGAGCGTGACACGATGTATCGTGAGATCGCAGATCTGACGGTCGAAACAGATGGCCGAAAAGTTAAGGCCGTCGCGACAGAGGTTCTCGAGAGATTGTAGGAGCGGCGTCCCCGAAAGGGGATCAAGACATGTCCACAAACCGTACAATAACCGTCGAACTCGGTGATCGGAGTTATCCGATTGTCATCGGGCGCGGGCTGCTTGGTGGTAGCTTCGACCTGGCCCGGTATGTCAGCGGGACCGACTGCCTGATTGTAACTAACGAGACGGTCGCACCTTTGTATCTGCAACAGTTAAAGGCCGATCTCAACGGCTGTTCGGTTGGCGCCCTTGAGCTTCCCGATGGTGAGGAATTCAAAACCGTAGAGACCGTAGGCAGCATTCTCGACGCGCTCGTGCAAGCGAGGGCCGGCCGGGATACGACGGTTATTGCACTGGGCGGCGGAGTTGTCGGCGATATAACGGGTTTCGCGGCGGCTTGTTACATGCGTGGCGTCGCATTCATACAGGTTCCAACAACCTTGCTGGCGCAGGTCGATTCGTCGGTCGGTGGCAAGACCGGCGTCAACCACCCAAAGGGAAAGAACCTGGTGGGCGCGTTTCATCAGCCGAAAATCGTACTGATTGATACGGACACGCTCAGCACACTGCCCGATCGCGAACTGCGCGCTGGTCTGGCTGAAGTCATCAAGCACGGCGCGATTGCGGACAGGACGTTTTTCGAGTGGCTGGAGCTGAATATGGACGCGCTGCTTGCGAAGGATCCGGACGCCCTCGCTCATGCTGTGCAAAGGTCCTGTGAGATCAAAGCGCAAGTTGTTGCGGAGGACGAGCGAGAGTCGGGCAGACGAGCGATATTGAATTTCGGGCACACATTCGGGCATGCGATCGAGCACTGTCAGGGCTACGGCGACTGGTTACACGGTGAGGCTGTTGCGGCCGGCATGGTGATGGCTGGCGAATTGAGTGGCCTGAACGACGAAGACAAATCGCGCTTGAAACAACTTGTGGCTTCCGCCGGGTTACCGACAGCACCGCCGCCTGCCGGATCAAAGGCATTGCGGGACGCGATGGGCCTGGACAAGAAAGTACAGCACAAGCAAATGCGCTTCGTATTGCTCAAAGCGCTTGGCGAGTCGTACATTACATCGGACTACGATGACGCGCGCCTGCTGCAGATCCTCGAGGCTGCGGATTGATGACGACGACCTTTGCGCCGTATGCGGCAGACGAGTCGCGAAGTCGGGGCAGGCGCATCGCCGAACCGCCCGCCGCCTACCGCGGAGAGTATCAAAGGGATCGCGACCGCATCATTCATTGCACGGCATTTCGGCGTCTTGTGTACAAGACACAGGTGTTCGTCAACCATGAAGGCGATCTATTCCGTACGCGGCTGACGCACTCACTGGAGGTGTCGCAGATTGGCCGTTCGGTCGCCGTCGCGCTTGGCCTCAATGAGCCGCTGACAGAAGCCATCTGCCTTGCACACGACCTTGGCCATACTCCGTTCGGACATGCGGGGCAGGATGAACTTAACAATTGCATGCGCGACTACGGTGGCTTTGAGCACAACCTCCAGTCGCTGCGTGTAGTTGACGAGCTCGAGGCGAAGTATGCCGAGTTCCCGGGCCTGAACCTGATGTTCGAAACGCGCGAAGGGATACTCAAGCATTGCTCGGCAAAAAACGCCCGCTTGTTGGGTGACGTTGGTGAGCGCTTCATTAATCGGGCACAGCCCGGGCTTGAAGCACAGCTGGCAAATCTCGCCGATGCCATCGCCTACAACAACCACGATGTCGACGATGGTTTTCGCGCAGGCTTGCTAAGCCTCGAACAGCTCAGAACACAGTCGCTCTTCGATGTGCACTACCAGGAGGTTCATGGTCTCTACCCGAACCTTGAGGACCGTCGGCTTATTTACGAAATCATCCGACGCATGATCGGTACCGTTGTAACCGACCTTATAGAGAATACTCGCCGCAACCTCGAGGCGGCGTCCCCACAGTCGATTGACGACGTGCGCGAGGCGGGAGAAACGCTCGTTTTGATGTCCGGCGAAGTGTACGAGCAGCACGTGGCGCTGAAGCGGTTTCTGCATACGCATCTTTACCGACATGAAAAGAAGCTTGAGATGACGCACAAAGCGCAGGCCATTGTTCGTGAGCTTTTCGAGCTGTATACACGCGACGTACAGCAGATGCCGGCAGAATTCTCAGACAGGGCCGTAACGGCGGACGAGCTGGGGATGACCAGGGTGGTCGCCGACTACATCGCCGGCATGACTGATCGATACGCCATTTCCGAGCACGAGCGACTCATCGGGAAAACCTGACGCGGAAGCTCTGTTAGAATGCGCCAGCCCGGAAGCTGGTGCCGGAACAGGAGAAGACGTGGCGAGCAAAAACATTCCAACAAAAGACCGACTAATATTCGCGATGGACGTGCCGGATTGCGATCGTGCGCGTGCGCTTGCCGACGAATTGGGCGACGCGGTTAGCTTCTACAAGATTGGCCTCGAACTGATGATGAGCGGCGGATACTTCGAACTATTGGACTGGATGCTCGAGCGCGACAAGAAGGTTTTTTGCGACCTCAAGTTCTTCGACATTCCAGCGACTGTGGGCTCGGCGGTGCGACAGCTCAAGGATCGCGGCGCCAGTTTTGTCACAGTGCATGGCAACCAGTCGATCATGGAGGCGGCAGCAGAAAACAAAGGGGATACGTTAAAGGTCCTCGGCGTGACCGTTCTGACCAGCCTTGACCGCGGTGATCTCGACGATCTTGGCTTCGACTGCAACGTAGGCGACCTGGTGCTGTCACGTGCCCGGCGCGCGCTCGAAGCGGGCTGCGACGGCGTCATCTCATCGGGCCTCGAGGTGCCACGATTACGCGAACTTGTCGATTCGAAGTTGCTCGTTGTGACACCCGGTATACGCCCCGTCGACAACAAGCCCGAGGGCGACCAAAAAAGGGTGGTAACTGTCGAGACAGCGTTCGCCAGCGGTGTGGACTACATCGTTGTAGGCCGCCCAATTCGTGACGCGCAGAGCCCGCGGGCTGCGGCGGAATCAATTCAAGCGTCAATAGCATCCGTGGTAGAAGGCTGATGGCTGAACTGAAAAACGACCTCCTGTTACGCGCCTTGCTGCGTGAAAAAGTGGAGAGAACACCACTGTGGATCATGCGCCAGGCGGGACGGTATCTTCCCGAGTATCGTGAAGTGCGTGCCCAGGCCGGAGATTTCATGAGCCTGTGTCGCAACGCAGAGCTCGCCTGCGAGGTTACGATGCAACCGCTGCGGCGATACAAGCTCGATGCGGCGATTCTGTTCTCAGACATTCTGACGGTTCCTGATGCCATGGGTCTCGGCCTGTACTTCGCTGCCGGCGAAGGGCCGAAGTTCGAGCGCCCATTGCGCACAGCAGCTGATATCAAAAAACTGGTCTTACCTGATGTGGCGGACGAGCTTGGCTATGTTTTTAACGCGGTTCGCACCATTCGTCGCGAACTTGACGGCCAGGTTCCATTAATTGGTTTCGCGGGTAGCCCGTGGACCGTTGGCACCTACATGGTTGAGGGCGGGTCGAGTCGCGAATTTAGCCACATCAAGGGCCTTGCAGCGGAAGACCCGGCGGCGCTTTCGACGCTGCTTGATACCGTGGCTACGACGACCACCGACTATCTCAATGCCCAAATTGCGGCTGGCGCACAGGCGGTCATGATTTTCGATACCTGGGGGGCGGCGCTGGAGCGCGACGACTATCGCCGCTTTTCGCTGGCCAGCATGCAGAAAATAGTGGATGGGCTGACTCGCGAAAACGAAGGTCGGCGTGTGCCCGTAACGTTATTCACGAAGGGAGCCGGCCCGATGCTCGCGGACATGGTTGGCACTGGTTGCGATGCATTGGGCGTTGACTGGACGACGACGCTCAGCCAGGCACGCGAGTATGTGCAGGATAAGGTTGCACTGCAGGGAAACCTGGATCCAGCGACCTTGCGGGAAAGCCACGAGGCCATTCGTCAGGGTGTCGCAGACACGCTGGAGAGCTACGGTACCGGACCGGGACACGTGTTTAATCTGGGTCATGGCATAACGCCGGATATAGACCCCGATAACCTGGGAGTGCTGGTTGACGCGGTGCACGAACTGAGCCCGCAGTACCACAGCTAGATCGGGGCAGCGCCGATCTATTCGTCGCGTAGCGCGCGGCGCAATATCTTGCCAACATTGGTCTTCGGCAACTCGTCGCGAAACTCAATGGACTTCGGCCGTTTGTAGTTAGTCAGGTTCTTGCGACAGTAGTCGAAAATATCTTCCTCTGTAACGCTGGCATCCGTGCGCACGACAAACAGTTTGACGACCTCTCCTGAGCGTTCGTCGGGCACGCCAATGGCGGCTGCTTCGAGTATGCCGTCTATTTCGACAACGACGTTTTCGACTTCGTTCGGGTAAACGTTGAAGCCTGAGACCAGAATCATGTCCTTCTTACGATCTTCGATGAAAACGAAGCCATTTTCGTCCATACGACCGATGTCACCGGTTCGCAGCCAGCCGCCAGGCAACATGACCTTCTCAGTTTCGTCGGGACGCTGCCAATAGCCTTCCATCACTTGTGGACCCTTGATGCAGATTTCCCCAATTTCGCCTATTTCCAGCGGGCCGCCGTTTTCGCCGCAAATAGTGACGTCGGTCGATGATACGGGCAGGCCTATAGATCCGTTGAATTCGCTGTTGAGCGGCGCAACGATGGCAACGGGCGATGTTTCTGTCAGCCCATAGCCCTGCAATATCGTGCTGCCCGTGATGTCCTTCCATTGCTTGGCGACTGCGGGCTGCACGGCCATGCCGCCGCCAATGCACACGCGCAGATCGCTGAAATCGAGAGCAGCAAAACCGGGCGTATTCATCAGTGATGAAAACATCGTGTTGACGCCAGCAAACAAATTGAAGGGATGTTTGGCGAGCTCCTTAACAAACGCTTTTGAGTCTCTCGGGTTGGTAATCAAAACATTGAGCCCGCCCTGTGCCATTACGGTAAGACAGTTACCTTCCAGCGAAAAAATGTGGTACAGCGGGAGTGCCGCGATGGCGACAATCTGCTCCAGGTCCTTATAAGCGTCGCCCTGCCAGAGCGTGGTCTGATGAACGTTACTAATCATGTTGCGGTGGCTGAGCATCGCACCTTTGGACACACCTGTTGTACCACCGGTGTACTGCAGGTAGGCGATATCGGCGAAACCGAGTTCGACTTCTGTCAGCTCATGTTTGGCGCCCGACCGGAGCGCCGCCTTGAAGCTGGTACTGTTCGGCAGATCGAATGCAGGCACCGACCGTCTGACATGCCGCATTACGAAGTTGGTGACGATGTTCATTGGAAAATTCAGCAGGTCGCCAAGGCCGGTTGTAACGACGTTTTTAATCGTGGTTTCGCCAATTACTTCCTGCAGCGTATGTGCGAAGTTTTCGAGAATAACTATGCACTTGGCGCCGGAGTCTGCCAGCTGGTGTTCCAGTTCGCGGGCGGTATACAGCGGGTTAACGTTAACGACGACCAGCCCTGCCCGAAAAGCGCCACACATCGCGACCGGATACTGCAGGACATTCGGCAGCATGATGGCGACGCGTTCACCACGCGTTAAGCCCAGTGTTTTCTGCAAATAGCACGCGAACTGCATTGAGAGTTCGTCAAGCTGCCGATAGCTCAGCGTTGTTCCCATGTTGTAGTAAGAAGGCCGATCCGGCCACTTCTCGAACGCCTGCTCAAACAGGTCTCGCACAGAGCGAAATGGTGCCGCAGGAAGCTCCTTGGGAACCCACTCGGGATAGGACTTATGCCAAATTCTTTCCACTAGTCAGGCTCCTTGATCGACAAGCGCTGCGAGGATGATCGGCCAGGCATTATCCAGCAGCATCGGCTGCGCGCTTGCATTGGGATGTATGCCGTCACTTTGCATCAGGTCTTCGTTGAGCGCGATTCCATCCATGAAGAATTCGATCCACGGGATATCGTGCTGGTTTGCCAGGTCGCTGAAGACCTTCTCGAATGCCTCGCGGTAGCGTCGGCCGTAGTTCGTTGGAATTTGAATGCCGAGCATCACAACGGCCGCGCCGGATGCTTCGCTTTTCAAAATAATGTTCTCAAGATTGTCTTGCATGCGGATGGCGGGAATGCCGCGCAGCCCATCGTTGCCGCCGAGCTCAAGGATGACAAGGCAAGGCTTGAACGTCTCGAGGGCCTGATCAATGCGCGTAGATCCCCCTTCGGTTGTTTCACCGCCAATGCTGGCGTTAACCACGCGATGTTCGTACCCTTGCTCCTCGAGGCGCAACTGCAACAATGTGGCCCAGGATTGGTCAACGTCTATACCGTAACCAGCGCTGAGGCTGTCACCGACGATCAGGATGGTTTGTTCATTCGCGCTGCTTGTGCTGACGACGACAAACAAGACAAAAAAGGTAATTAATTTTCGCATGGTAAATCAGTCAAAAAATACTGCCCTGGTCCTCGAAGCGGTTGGCGTAAGCAAGGAGGTTAGCAGCCCGGAGGGTAGTCTGACTATTCTCTCCGACGTAAGTTTCAGTATTGCAGCGGGTGAGTCGGTCGCCATCGTGGGCCCATCCGGCGCAGGTAAATCCACGTTGCTGGCATTGCTGGCCGGGCTCGACCTGCCAACTAAAGGCCATGTCGTTCTGGACGGGGCTAACCTGTCGGACCTCGATGAGGATGGGCGCGCGCGCGTACGAGCCGACAGCGTTGGTTTTGTTTTTCAATCGTTTCACTTGGTACCATCTCTGAACGCGCTCGAGAATGTCATGTTGCCCCTGGAGCTGGCGGGAAATGACGATCCGCGGAGAACATCGCTGGGCATCATTGATAAGGTCGGCCTGACCGAACGATGGCGACACTACCCGGCGCAGCTGTCCGGAGGAGAAAAACAGCGTGTCGCAATCGCCCGCGCATTTGCCGCGGAGCCAGCCGTATTGTTTGCCGATGAGCCCACCGGTAACCTCGACAGCCACACCGGCAACAACATCATGGAGCTGATGTTCGAGCTGAATCGCAGCTCATCGACAACGCTTGTGTTGGTGACGCACGACCTCTCACTCGCAGCGCGCTGTGATCGAATCCTCCGCCTGGATGCCGGCTTGCTGATCAGCGACGAGACGGGCCGCGAATGAAAGCGACCGCCTTCGCGCTTCGAAGCTTCGGCCGCGAGCTACGGTCGGGAGAGGTTCTCGTCTTGCTGGCGGCGATAGCATTGGCCGTCGCAGCACTTACGGCGGTTGGATTTCTCACCGACAGAATAGGCAAGGCCGTTGCCCGTCAGGCGAATGAAGTTCTTGCGGCAGATCTTCGGCTACGTTCGCAGGAACCCATCCCCGACACGTGGAAATCTCTGGCCGAGCTGAATGGGCTGCAAACTGCTGAGACGATGATATTTCCCAGTGTTGTCTTCAACGAGGATGAAAGCGCGCTGGCGACGATCAAGGCTGTTGGTGACGGCTATCCATTGCGCGGTCAGGTGAGGGTCTCTGACACGCTCTTCGGCGAACAAAGAGTGGTCGATGGCATTCCGCGCCCGGGTGAAATCTGGGCGGATGGTGCGCTGTTGGCGCGCGTAAATGCCGATGTAGGTGACCACCTGGCGGTTGGCGACTCCGATCTGAAGGTAACGGCGGTGTTGACCTACCGGCCGGATCAGTCGATAGGTTTTGCATCACTTGCGCCATCATTGCTGCTTAATATCGGCGATATCGAGGCGACCGGACTCGTTGCCGAGGGCAGTCGCGTTGCCTATGCACTGCTGGTTGCCGGCGATGACACAGCGGTTACAAAGTTCAACGACGAGATACAGGACGAATTGCCCGATTCAGTGCGGGCGTCAAATCGCGAGGAGAGCAGCGAGCGCGCCAACAACGCAGCCGATCGCGCGCAGCAGTTCTTGTCCTTAACGGCGATCATCAGTTTGCTGCTCAGTGCAGTTGCCGTCGCGATGTCCGCGCGGCGATTCGCACACCGACGCATGGACACGGTGGCGCTCATGAAGAGTCTCGGCGCTACTCAAGACTTCGTTATTTCCGTGGCGATCATCCAGCTGTTTTTGCTCGGCGTCATTGGCATCGTCATGGGTAGCATCTTCGGCTATGCCGTCGAAGAAGTACTTTCGTGGATTCTGGCGGACATTATCGCAAGCGACCTGCCGCAAGTCGGCATGATGCCGGTCATCCTTGCGGGCGGCAGCGCGATGGTTCTTCTGATTGGCTTCGCGCTGCCATCACTGATCCAACTGCGCAATACGCCACCACTTCGCGTGTTACGTCACGATGCCATGCCGCCGGCACCGTCGCGGCTGCTTGTTGCAGGATTGTCGTTGATAGCCGTCGCGGCGCTTCTGTACCGCTCGGTAGGTGATGTGCTCATGCTTGTCATTCTGCTGGGCGGCATCATCGTCATTGCGGCGGCACTCTATATTGTTGGTCGCGGCCTCGTTGCCATGATGGGTCGTTTCCGCTCGGGCGTCGGCGTGGCCTGGCGATACGGGCTTGCCAACGTTGCGCGCCGCGGGCGCGCAAGCGCGATACAGGTTGTCGCATTCGGCCTTGGCCTGACCGTACTCTTACTCCTGACTATTGTGCGCACCGACCTGCTGGAAGGCTGGCGGCAGACTCTTGATGAAGATGCGCCGAATCATTTCATGATCAACATCCAGCCACATGAGCGCGACTCGGTGTCAGCGATTTTCGCCGCGGCAACAATCGATGCTCCCGACTACATGCCCCTGGTTCGAGCGAGGATGTCGACGATCAATGGCGAGCCAGTGGACGACCGGGAATACCCGACCCCGGACGGGCGTTGGTTTGCAAATCGAGAAGCCAATTTGTCCTGGGCCGCCACACTGTCTTCAAGCAACGAGGTCGTAGAAGGTGAGTGGTGGCCAGAGGATTACGATGGACCACCGTTGGCGTCGATAGAGCAAGATGTGGCGACCGAGACCGGGCTGGGCATCGGCGACAAGATGGTGTTTATGATTGGCGGTAGCGAAATCGAATTGCGTATTTCGAGTGTCCGCGAAGTGAACTGGGATTCTTTCCAACCCAACTTCTTTGTTGTGGCATCGCCGGGCGCACTCGAGGGCATGCCGACCACTTACATATCGAGCCTGCGTATCGAAGAAGAGAAGAAGGCCGTGTTGGTCAAGCTCGTGCGCACGCATCCGAGCATTTCGGTCATCGACCTCGATTCGATACTGCAGCAGATTCGCGGCATCATCGAAAAAGCGAGTCTCGCCGTTCAGGCCGTCTTTGTGTTCACGCTTCTGGCTGGCATCGCGGTTCTATTCGCCGCGGTGCAGTCGACCATCGATGAGCGACGCTTCGAGAGTGCGATGTTGCGTGCATTAGGCGCACGTCGACGCACGGTGTTCGCCGGGATCCTCGCGGAGTTTGCGGCGCTGGGCATTGCGGCGGGCTTGCTAGCATCCGCTGGCGCATCGGTGCTGGCCGCGGTGGTCGCAGTCAGGCTGTTCGAGTTGCCTTATGTATTCAATCCAACCCTGTGGGTCGCAGGCCTTGCGGCGGGCGTGCTGGTTGTATGTGGTAGCGGCCTTGTCGCGGCGCGTAGTGCCGTCAACGCGCCGCCAGTCGATGTTCTGCGGGAAGCGACGTGAGCGAAGGGGTCCTGTCATGCGGTATCGTTCTGGCGCGCCGAACCGATGCAGGAATATTGACGCTGATGCTGAAGGCCTACAATCACTGGGACTTTCCGAAGGGTTTGCGCGAAGC
>Ga0224512_10000911_pt1 | contig 29798 bp, 29 predicted proteins | sample SF_May12_sed_USG_4_FD_169103 | JGI IMG/M metagenome (GOLD analysis project Ga0224512, IMG submission 169103) | Sediment microbial communities from San Francisco Bay, California, United States - SF_May12_sed_USGS_13 | ecosystem: Environmental > Aquatic > Marine > Sediment | place: USA... | reverse complement strand
TGCAACCAGATCAAGGTGGCCGCGATGGCCGGCCAGTGTCCCCAGATGTAGACCCAGTTGGCGGCCGTCACCAGCCACCGATGATCGAGGATGAGAGCCTGTAGCTGGGCCTCGATGGCAAGACCGAGGGCCCGTTCGACCCTCAACAGATCGAACCCGTTGGCGACGGCCACCGCTTCGCTGCCCTCGGTCAGACCGCGCACACCGAAATACAGCAGGGCGGCACCGGCGATGAGTCCGATCTGAACGACGAGTTCGAACACGCGGTCTCCGAACGACGATCGATTCGTTGCTTCGCCTCTCGACATCCTCAGCCTCCTCAGACGGCACCAGAACCCGTGGTCCGGGCGACCGTGCGATCCCGCGTGAGATCACGATCGCGCCGTCGAGAACGCTCCGCCATGAGGGACAACCCAGATTGAACCCTGAGTCGGCCCTGAGTCACTCCTCAGGGCCGAGAACTCGATCCGGCCGTCAGGCTCCACATTTCCGCCTCCACATTTCCGCCTCCACATTTCCGCCTCCACATTTCCGCCTCCACATTTCCGCCTCCACATTTCCGCCTCCACATTTCCACTATGGCCATGGTGGAATTAGGGTCGGCCCATAGACTGGAGCCATGGCCGACAGTCCGCTGTTCCAGATCGACGACCTGCACGTGTCCACTCCCCCGGTTGAAACCGACACGGGTTCCGAACCCGGTATCGAGATCCTGAAGGGCGTATCGCTCACCATCAATCCCGGCGAGATCCATGCCTTGATGGGACCCAACGGTTCGGGGAAGTCGACCCTGGCGTCCGCCCTGCTCGGATCGCCCGAGTACGAGGTCACGTCAGGCCGGATCCTGTTCCGGGGCGACGACATCACCGACTGGGACACCGACGTACGGGGCAAGGCCGGGCTGTTCCTCGCCTTCCAATACCCGCAAGAGATCAGCGGGGTCTCCGTGCTGAACTTTCTGCGGCAGGCACTGAGCGCCCGCAAGGGCATCGAGATGAGCGTGCTCGAGCTTCGGCTGTCGCTGATGGAGTGGATGGAGAAGCTGTCGATGGACACGGCGTTCATGGAGCGCTACGTCAACGAGGGGTTCTCCGGGGGCGAGAAGAAGCGAAACGAGATCCTCCAGATGGCGGTGCTCGAACCCGAGGTGGCCATCCTCGACGAAACCGATTCAGGCCTCGACATCGATGCGTTGAAGACCGTCGCCGAGGGCGTGCGGGCCATCAAGGACGAGCGGCCGCAGCTCGGCACGCTGGCCATCACCCACTACCAGCGCCTGCTCGACCACCTCAAACCCGATTTCGTGCACGTCCTGATCGACGGTCGGATCGTCGCTTCCGGCGGAATGGAGCTGGCGGCCCGGTTGGAGTCCGAAGGGTACGACGGCTTCAAATGAGCGACTCCGACGCCTCGATCACGTCCGGCACCTCCCGGGGGCTCGACGTCGCCACCATCCGTAAGGACTTCCCGATCCTCGATCAGGAGCAGAACGGCCGCCGACTGGTATTCCTGGACTCTGCTGCGTCGTCACAGCGACCCCGCCAGGTGATCGAGGCCATGACCGACTTCTACAACACCAGTTACGCCAACGTCCATCGCGGCGTCTACCAGCTGGCCGAACGGTCGACTCACGCCTACGAGCAGGCTCGACGGAAGACGGCCCGGTTCATCGGAGCGTCCAATCCGAGCGAGGTCGTCTTCACCAAGAACGCCACCGAGGCGCTCAATCTGGTGGCCGGAAGCTGGGGCCGGGCCAACCTCGGGCCGGGTGACGCCGTCGTGCTGACGCTCCTCGAACATCATGCGAACATTGTTCCCTGGCAGATGCTGGCGGCCGAAAAGGGTTTCGAGATCCGCTGGATTCCCGTCACCGACGACGGACGGCTCGATCTCAGCACGCTCGACACCCTCCTCGACGGAGCAAAGCTGGTGGCCTTCACCGCCATGTCGAACGTCACCGGAGCGCTGACCCCCACCGACCAGTTGGTCGCCGCGGCCAGAGCGGCCGGTGCCATCACCGTCGTTGACGCCTGCCAATCGGTCCCCCACCTGCCCACCGACGTGAGCGAGCTCGGTGCCGACTTCGTGGTCTTCAGTGGGCACAAGATGCTCGGCCCGACGGGTATCGGCGTTCTGTGGGGCCGCGCCGAGCTGCTCGACACCATGCCGCCCTTCCTCGGGGGCGGGGGAATGATCCTCAACGTCACCACAGACGGATTCATCCCCGACGAGCCGCCCGCGAAGTTCGAGGCGGGAACGCCACCGATCGCCGAGGCGGTCGGACTGGCCGCCGCCATCGACTACCTCGAGGCGCTGGGGATGGAGGCCATTCGTGAGCACGAGGTCTCACTCACCGCGTACGCCCTCCGCAAACTCACCTCCGAGTTGGGCGACGACGTCACCGTCCACGGACCGTCCGAGCCCGCGGCCCGCGGCGGCGTGCTCTCGATCGAGCTGGCCGGCGTCCACGCCCACGACGTGAGCCAGGTGCTCGACGAGCAGGCCGTATGCATCCGCCCCGGACATCACTGCGCCAAACCCTTGATGAAGAGGCTGGGTGTGCCGGCGACGGCTCGGGCCAGCCTCTACGTCTACAACGGTGAGGACGACGTGGACGCCCTCACCGACGCGCTGAAGACGGCCCGCGACTTCTTCGCCCTGTAGGAGGCTGAGAAAAACGGATCTCCAACACATCCAGGCCCAGCCAGTGATTTTGCGAAGCAAACTCGTCGCAGCTTTGCCGCCGCCGATATCTCCGGATCGGCGTCTAGGATTCGCCCCGTACGAAAGGCCAAATCTGTATGTCCGGTCTTGAAGACCTCTACCGCGAAATCATCCTCGATCACTACCGAAATCCCCGCAATCGGGGTGAGCTCGAGACCCCGCCCGCCCATCGCAGCGAGGGGTTCAACCCGTTGTGCGGCGACGAGGTCGTCGTCTACATCGATGTCGACGACTCCGGGACGATCACCGACATCAAGATCGGCGGGCAGGGTTGTTCGATCTCCCAATCGGCAGCCTCGATGATGTCGGCTGCGGTGCTGGGTAAGACCGTTGATGACGCCAGAGCCCTGACGTCGCAGTTCAAGTCGATGATGTCGATTCACGAGACCGAGATCGGTGGTGACGGCACCGAGTCGAAAGCCGACGGTGCCGGGCCGAGCGGGGTCGATGCCGAACTTCCTCTCGGCGACCTGGAGGCCCTCCGGGGCGTCGTCAAGTTCCCGGTGCGTATCAAGTGCGCCACTCTCAGCTGGAACACGCTGCTGCAGGCCATCGACGAGATGGCCAGCGCCTGACCTTCTCCCGGTCTTCACAGCAGAAGTGACACCCCGTGTCACTTCTGCCGCGTGGTACGGGCCCGGGAAACGTGGCGGTCAGGCGAGTGGGTCGGCGAACGGGTCGAGGTCGGCACCCGAGGCGACCGCAGACGCCGTTTCGGACTCGGGCTCAGCGTAGCCCGCGTAGCCGGTCGACTCCAGCTCATCGGCGAGCTCCGGCCCACCGGAAGCGGCGATACAGCCGCCGGCCAATACGTGAACCCGGTCGGGCTTCAGTTCGTTGAGAAGACGGCTGTAGTGGGTGATGGCGAGGATGCCCAGGTTGTTCTCCTCGGTGGCTTGCTCGATTCGGCGGGAGACGATCCGAAGGGCGTCCAGGTCCAACCCGGAGTCGAGCTCGTCGAGTACGGCGTACCGGGGCGCAACGACGCCAAGCTGCAGGGTCTCGTTGCGCTTCTTCTCGCCGCCGCTCATGTCGACGTTGAGTGGCCGGGTCAGGAACTCGTGGTCGAACCCGATGCGGTCGGCCTCGGCCTCGAGCCGGGCTTGCAGGTCGTCGGTGGGCCGACCGGCGGCCTCGGCCGCGGCCGACAGCGCGTCGATCAGCGAGACGCCGGGAACTTCGGTCGGATACTGCATGGCCAGGAACAATCCGGCCTGAGCCCGTTTCCACGTTGGCAGGCCGAGGAGTTCGACCCCGTCGAGGGTCACCGACCCGGCAAGGACCTCGTAACCCGGCTTGCCCATGATCACATGAGACAGCGTCGACTTGCCCGCACCATTCGGGCCCATCACGGCGTGAACCTCACCGGGGCCGATCTCCAGATCGACGCCCTTGAGGATCTCGCTGCCGCCGACCGCGACCCGTAGGCCGCTGATCACCAGCTTGGATTCGCTTGCAGTCGTCATGACGAGACCTCGACGTGGATCACGCCGTCTTCCACCCGCACGGTGTAGACGGCGACGGGTTTGATGGCCGGCATGCTGGTCGGATCGCCGGTCTCGACCGAGAACGCCGACCCGTGCTTCCAACACTCGATGGTCTTGTCATCGCTGTCGATCTCGCCCTCGGCGAGTGAATAGTCGGCGTGGGAGCACTCGTCGCCGATCACATAGACGTCGTCGCCGATGCGGATGACGGCCAGACGATGGCCATCGACATCGACCCGGCGAGCGGAGTCGGGGGCGAGATCGGCCAGCGGGCCGATCTCGATCATCTTCGCACCGTCGGTTCGTTCGCTCGTGTCACTCACGAGTGCACCTCCCGTCGATCGAGCTTCGCGGCGATCAACCGCTGCAGTTCGGGCCGGACGGCGGCAACCGGCATCCGGTTGATGACCTCCTGAAAGAAACCGGCCACGATCAGGCGATCGGCCCGGCCGGGTGGCACACCACGAGCCCCCAGGTAGAACCGCTGATCGTCATCGACCGGGCTCACGGTCGAGGCGTGCGAACAGTGCACCTCGTTGTTCTCGATCTCGAGGTTCGGCACCGACCAGGCCCAGGCGTCGTCGCTGAGTTTGATGTTGCGGTTGGTCTGGAACGCATTGGTTCCGGCCCCATCGGGATGGATGTGGATGAGACCGGTGTAGATCGAGCCGGAGGCGTCGTCCTGGGCGCCCTTGAACAGCAGATCACTCCGGGTGTCCCGGGCCTCGTGATGCTGGAAGATCCGGAAGTCGTGTACCTGGGAACCGTCGCCATAGTAGGTGGCCAGCATGTTGGCGCTGCCCCCACGGCCGAGCAGCCGGGAATCGACTCGGGTGCGGGCGTAGCGGGCACCGAAGGCGGCGAGACCCGTGTTCAGCGTGGCCTGGCCGGCGGCCGACGATCGCTGGCGGCCGATAATGGTGTGCGCCTCGTCCGCCACCTGGACGGTGGAATAGCTCAACCGACCGGCCGCGCCGACCTCGAGCTCAACCACCGGAATCGACGCTCCGGCCGCACCGGGCGCCGAACTCTGCCATTCGAGCACCTGCAGCTCGGCGTTGTCCCCGACATCGACGACGAGGTGCGGAAATCCGATCTCGCCGTTGCGGCTGTGATGGTTGATCACAACCACCGGCCTGTCGACGGCCACGCCCCTCGGAGCCCGGATCACCAGGGCACCGGGCGAGAACGCCTGGTGCCAGTAGTCGAAAATCGTCGGCAGGCCATCGAAAGGCACCCACGCCCGCTGATCGTCGAAACCGACTGCGAGCCCTTTGGCCAGCCAGCCGGCGTCGAGGTCGACATCGATGACGTGACCGTCCACGACCACCACGGTGGCGGCACGACCGTCGGAGCCGATCACCGCATCGACGTCGGCCCGGACCGTGGCTGCGGCCTCGGCACTCCGCGGCTTCTCCGCGACGGGCCCCATCTCGGCCAACGACAGCTTGGCGACGGGGCTGTATCGCCACTCCTCGGTCTCGGTGTTCGGGAGATCCAGGGTGGCGGCCGTCTGAGCGGCCTCGACTCGTCCGGGACGAGGGTTCAAACCCGACATGGAGGACCCTGACAGGGATGACAAGGCATCGGGTGAAAATTGATCAGTCACGTTTTCCCAGGCTATCGCCCGAAGGGCCACCTCGGTTTCGGCCAGCGGCCCCTTCCCTTTGCCTTTCGGGCTTTCGCCTTTTCCTCCTCGACTTCGGCCCGAATCGTTGGTCCGACGGAGTTGATGATGTTCTCGGCCTCGTCGAGGAGGGCCGGGATCGAGTCGTCGGAGCCGACGCTCGGTGGGGGCTCTGGGGTGACCGGCGTGACGAGCGACCCGTGGCGCCAATTGACGTCGGCCAGTCGCCGCTCGTAGGAATCACAGTTCTCCGGGCAGTTCCATGGCGCCTCCGGAGCGAGATCGAGCACACATTTCCGCATGGTGTCGCCGCTCGGGTAGGTCCGGCTCTGGAAGTGTTTGCAGTCCTGGCGCATTGCCATGGTTCCATTTTGCCCTCTACAGTGGCGCTCCGCCGACCACCGAAACCGGATTGGAGTATGAACGATGGGTACGTCGCATCTTGGAGGGGCGGACGGCGACTACGCACCCACGGTTCTGATGCCGGGCGATCCGCTACGAGCGCAGTACATCGCCGAGAGCTATCTCGACGATGTGCGTCAGGTGAACGCCATCCGCAACATGTTGGGTTTCACCGGGACCTACAACGGTCATCCGGTGTCGGTGCAGGGGTCCGGAATGGGCGTGCCGTCGATCCAGATCTACTCGACGGAACTCATCAAGGACTACGGAGTGGAGCGCATCATCCGGGTCGGTTCGTGCGGGGCACTGCAGGATCACATGAATCTCGGCGATCTGGTCATCGGTCTCGCCGCCGGCACCGACTCGATCGTCAACCGCAGACGGTTCGGTGGTCGTGACTTTCCAGCTGTCGGGAGCTGGGAGCTCATCTCGGCCGTCGTCAACGATGCCGCCGGGCGGGATTTCGCCACTCACGTCGGTTCGATCTTCACCTCCGACTTCTTCTACGAGCCCGAGGGCTCGGACACCTTCGCCCTTCTCGAGCGCTACGGCTTCCTGGCCGTCGAGATGGAGGCCGCCGGCCTCTACGGCGTCGCAGCCGAGTACGGCGCTCAGGCCCTGACGGTGGCCACGGTGTCCGACCAGATCAAGCGTGGTGAGGCGATGAGCCCGGAGGACCGCCAGTCGAGCTTCGACAACATGATCACCCTCGTACTCGGGGCGCTTTTCGGCTAGGCGGCCACCGGCGGCGACAAACATCGAGAAACATCGAGACCCCGCCGAGGGGGGCAGCGGGGTCTCGCAGACTGTTCAGAAACAGTCCGATCTATGAGATTTGTTGACGGTCCGGCGCCGTCGACACCGGACCGTGGTTCCGACTAGCGGCCGGCGATCGCGGCTACCAGCTCGTCCTTGCTCATCGACGATCGGCCCGCGATGTCGAGCTCCTGGGCCCGCTCGTACAGGTCTTCCTTGGTCCAGGCGTGGTAGTCGGCTGCTTCCTCGTCGAGCGACTCGATCCGATCGGCCACGGCGTCGGTCATCTCGGCCACGTCCGTGCGGACCTCGCCGGCGACGTCAGCTGCAGTGTGCTTGGTGGCGGCTACGGTGCGCTTGGCATCGGACCGGACGGCGTCGACCTCGGAGCGGAAGGTCTTCATGACCTTCTCGGTCGAGGTGCGGGCCTGCTCGAACACCGAGTTGGTGGCGTCGACCAGGGTCTCGGTGGCGCTGCGGGTGAGGTTGTAGCCGGTCTCGGCCATGACCCGCTGGAGGTGGAACATGCGGTCGGCGGGGGAAGGCAGGCGGCCCTCGACTTCATCGAGGCGAGCGGTCATGGCCTTCTCGAACTTGTCGACGCTTTCGCTCAGGTCGAACGACTCGAGGCGGCTGCGGTCGAACTTCGGCAGGTCGAACCGGCTGGAATCGATCTTGGGCATCTCGAACTTCGGCATGTCGAGCTTGGACAGGTCGAACCGGTTGCGGTCGAACTTGAGGGCATCACGAGAGAGGGTTCGGGGAGCCATGTGTTGGTCACTCCTTGCAGAGTTGGGGGTGCAGTTGGGCGTGGGTTTGGGTTGGCCGGTGCGAATGATGTGGCCGTTGTGGAGGTTTCTCGCCGGATCCGAGTCCGGGCGGGTCACTCCCGCACGCCTCTTAGTATGCCAGAGTTTGCGAGTGCTTGCAACAGCAAGCGGGACATATTGGGCGCATTTGGACGTGAAACTCGACACATCACGAGAGCTCCCGAGCCCGCTCCACAAGACCGACGAACTCGGCAACCCGGCCCGAGCGACCCGACAGTGCCTCGGCTTCGGCCTGCACCTGTGAGTAGCTGATGTCACCCCGGTAGGGACTGTCCCGCAGGATCTCGGCGAAGGAGGCGACGGTGACCGCCAGCCGGAAATCGTCGGACGTGTCGGACCAGCGATCCTCCAGCGTGTTCACCGTCAGCTCCAGACGGGACTCCCGCACCGAGCGCTCGTCGGGATCCTCCCACCGCAACTGAGCGGTTCCGAGCCGGTCCCGACCCGACGCTCCCGACCGGAGTGTCAACTCGTAGATGGCCGTCACCTGGTGCCCGGCGCCGAGTTCGCCCGCGTCGACGGAGTCGTTGCGGAAGTCGTCGTCGAGAACGGCCCGGTTCTCGAAACCGATGAGGCGGTACCGCTCGACCGTCTCGGGGTTGAACTCGACCTGGATCTTGCCGTCGATGGCCACCGTGACCAGCGTCGACACCAGCTCGTCGCCGAAAAGGCGCTCGGCCTCGCTGAGATCGTCGACGTAGGAGTAGAAGCCGTCACCCTGATCGGCGAGCTGTTCCATCATCACGTCGTTGAAGTCGTCCATGCCGACACCAATGGTGACGAGCTGGATGCCCTCGTCGGCGTCGTCGCGGATCATGCGGGAAAGTCCGTCGGGATCGGTCAGGCCGACATTGGCGATCCCGTCGGATGCCAGGATCACCCGATTGACCCCACCTCGTCGATACTGCTCGTTGGCCAGCTCGTAGCCGACCGCCAATCCGGCCTCGAGGTTGGTGGAGCCGTTGGGACGCAGGCGATCGATGGCGTCCAGGATCTCGTCTCGATCCCGGACCTCGGTGGGCGGCAGCACCACCTGCCCGCTGTCGGAGTAGGTGACGATGGCGACGGTGTCGTCGTCGGAAAGCTCCCGGGTCAGACCGGACAGAGCGTCCTTGACCAGGCCAAGACGGTTGGGGCGATCCATCGACCCGGAGGTGTCGATCACGAAGGTCAGTGCGGCATCGGGACGCTCGGCGTTCGAGACCTGCTCGGCCTGAACCCCGAGCCGGAGGATCACGTTGTCACGATCGAACGGTGACGGCCCGCCGTCGGCGACCACGGTCAGACCCTCCCGGGGCGCCGGGTAGTCGTAGGTGAAGCTGTTGACGTATTCCTCGACCCGCACCGATTCCCGGGGCGGTAGCTGCCACTGCTCCAGCCACTGGCGGGCGATGCTGTAGGCCCCGGTATCGACGTCGAGGGCGAAGGTGGACAGTGGATCGCGGGTGGTCTCGATGAAGGGTCGGATGCCGTAGTCGGCGAAGTTGGCCCCGGCGTCGGCTTCCAGTCCCTCCGGCGGGGCGAAGAATCCGCCGTCAGCGGGTGCCGCCGGCTCGGCTGCGGCGGCGACACCGTCTGCGCTCAGCCGACCGGACGAGCCTTCCGCGGCATCGGTTTCCTCCATGGCCTCGTCATCTGGCATCGCTTCCGCAGCGTCCATTTCCTGATCGGCGGTGTCCTCCGTGTCGACCAGGCCCGAGTCGGCATCACCGGTTCCGTACTCATCGGACGTCTCCTCGGACGATTCGGCTGCCTCGGTGTCCGAGTCATCGGATCCACCGCAGGCGGAGGCGACGATGGCAAACGTGGTCAGGATGGCCAGCAGTGCCCAGAGGGCCTGCAGTTGAGTTCGCTTCGGGATGCTCATGATTCTTTGGGCGATAGGGACGAGGAGTTGGTTCCCTGCGTCACGGATTTGTCACAACAGCCCTGTCGCCCGAACCTCGTCGCGACAAAACCGTCCGGCGGCTCGTCGTAGGAACGACACACAGGCAGTGGCTAGCCTGAGTTCGTCCACTCCGGCCGCGGGCGTGTGCTCGATCGGAGCATCCGGCCCCGGTTGGACCAATCAAAGGAGTACACCGATGGGAATCTTCGACAAAGCCAAGCAGCTGGCCGGCAAGGCCAAGGGCGCCGCCGATCAGGCCAAGGACCTGGCCGAAGAGCACGCCGACAAGCTTCCGGGCGACATGGGCGAGAAGGCCAAGGACCTCGCCGAGAAGGCCGACGAGCTCACCGACAAGATCCCCGACGGGGGCGATTCCAGCCAGTAGCGGCTGCAGTCCCCCAACCGATAGCGACAAGCCCGGTCAAGGGCGACCGGACTTTTTGCTGCACGCAACTTGTCACACGGCCTGTCCTCGGTCGGACCCGGCCTGCGCTGCGACATCCCAAACCCTCGTGATCAGAGGAGACCGGGCCGGCCGACGGACCTCACGTCGACGTCGGAACTATGCTCTCGGCGATGGCCCGCCTCCGATCTCCAGTCGTCGCCGCAGTCGTGATGCTGCTGGCTGCGACAGCCTGTGGCGAGGGCGCCAACGGCGTCACCGAGGGGGGATCGGGCGATTCGCCCAGCAGCACCGAGCCGAACGAGTCCGTCACGACCACGACCGGGTCCGACGGGATCGACGGCGAGCTGGCATTTGGGCTGACACAGTGCGACCCGGAGCTGCCGCGGCTGTCAGCGGACCCGTCGTTCTATCGCGACGAGCCGATCTACGTCGGCAACGAGCAGCCGATCGAAGAGGTCCGGGCCTGGGCGTCCGCCCGACCCGGCTATGAGGACATCTGGATCGACCGGGATCAAAACGGATGGATCACCGTCGGCTTCACCGGCGACGCCACCGATGTGGCGGAACGGCAGGCCGAGCTGACCGCGGAGTTTCCCGACGTCGGTGTGGTGGCTGTGGCCGTGCCCGTGACCGACGCCGAGCTGTGGGCCCTGCGATCGGAGATCGAACAGGAGCTGAAGAACGACCCCGACCTGTTCGAGAACTGGGGCATGGGGCACAGCGTGTCCCGAGGGGTGGTCGAGTTGTCGGTGCCGGTGCTCAGCGAGGACTACCTGGAACCGCTGGCCCGCTTTGCCGACCGGCCGCTCTGTGTATCGGGGGCGGATCCGGTCGACGCGGTGGCCGACGGTCCACAACCCACTGCGGGCGATGGCTGGCGCCTGCTCGATGAGGACCTCACCGGTTGGGCCTACCGAACCGGGGTCGCCACCACCGACGATCAGCTCGCTGCGCTGTGGGCCGAAGCCGGTTTGACCGGCGAACCCCCGCCGGTGGACTGGGAGACCGAGATCGCCATCTGGTTCGGCGCCGTCTACGGGTCGAGCTGTCCGATCCGGATGGACGATGTGGTCGTCGATGCCGACGTCTCGGTGGTGCATGGTGAGTTCGTGAATCCGGGCAACCCGACGGTCTGCAGCTCCGACGCCAACCCCCACGCCTACGTGGTGGCCCTGCTGCGAGACCGACTGCCGGCGGCCCCGTTCGCCGTGCAGCTCGACGCCGATGATCCACCCCGCGGGGCGCCGGAGGAGCGAACCACCGTGCTGGTCGATCTGCGCCCTCCAGGTTCCGTCGCCACGGCCGACGACCTGCAGGTTCTGACCCTGGAGGATGTCGAGGCCCTGGGCCCGCAGGTTGATCTGTTCACCCCGGGTGAGGTCATCGAGGACGGCTACCCCTGGGAGTTCCGACTCGACCTGATCTGCGGCGTCGAGTACATCGGCCCACTCAACAGCGTCACCTGGCGCCGCACCCCGCCGGCCGATGGATCCTCGCCCGCCGTTCCCCCACCGGCCTGGCAGCAGGCGGCCGACGACGGCGACACCTGGCCCATCGCCGAGTTCCTGATCGAATCGACGTCACCCGGCTCAGACTCGCCCCGCCTCACCGTCACCATCAACGGTCACGCCGAGATCTACGAGCCCGTTCCGTCGTCCGACGCTTCGTCGCTCGGCGACCAGCCGTCCTGCTGAAAACCCTGTCGGAGGCACCGGGCGCACGTCGACCCCTGGTGGTCGCCTCACTCCATGATGCGGAGCGCGTCGGGGACGTCCATGGTCGCGATACGCCGGGTCAGCAGGAGCGGGGCAAGCGCCACGACGGCCACCCCGGAGACGACCGCAACGGCGATCGTGGTGACCGATATGTAGACGTCGATGCCGACGTCGGGCAGAGTCGTGGTGGCCAGCGAGCGGAGCATCCACCGGACGAAGATCAGGCCGCCGCCGAGGCCCAGGATGGTGGCGGCGAGACCCGTCACGACGCTTTCCTTCACGACCGTGCCGATGATCGATCGGATCGGCAGGCCGAATGCTCGCATCGTTGCGTGCTCGCGCTGCCGTTCCTCCACGGTGATCCGGGTGGCGTTGAGCGCGATCAGCAGGGCCAGGGCTCCCACCGCGGCTGCGGTGATGAGCAGGAATCCCACGATCTGGGCCAAGGCTTCATCGATTCCTTCGCTGATGCGGGCCACCGGCTGACTCGACGCGACTCCCGGGAGGCCGAAGATCGACCGCTGGGTCTCCGCCCTGCTCGAATCCGACGCCGGGTAGACGTGAGCGACGTTCATCGCTCCGTCCAGGCCGAAGGCCGGGGCCAGAGACAGATCGCCGAAGGCGAAGGAGCGGATGGGATTGGCGTGAATGCCGCTCACCTCGAACGACGTCTCGACCAACGCGAACCCGTCGCCGGTCCGGGCCGGGTGTCGCAGCGTCACCATCTCCCCGACACCCACCCCGAGGTCGTCCGCCGCCTTGCGGGCCAGCAACAGCCCCGGGGCCTCACCGGTCGGAAGTGCCGATCCTTCGAGAACGGTCGGGGTCCACTCCGACGCCCCGAGGTCGAGCAGTTCGACCAGCAAGTCGATGCTCTGGCCCCCTTCGGCTTCGACCGATGACGCGGGGAGGCGGAGGCCTGCATCGACCCGCCCAACGGCGGGAGCGTTTCCGATCCCGGACAGTGTCGGCCCGTCGACCGGATGGAATCCGTCGAGCTGAACGAAGATGCGGTCGGGGTTTCCCTTGGTGAACTCGTCACCCCCCTGATCGATTGCCCGGCTGAAGCTGTCCAACAGCCCCAGCACGGCCACGAGCGCCGTGATGGCCGCCCCGACGCCCACCGCGGTCAGGATCGTCCGACGGGGGGTTCGGACCACGTTGCGCAGGGGCATCCGGGTGAGCGTCGATCCCGGGAGCGGGATACGTCCGGTCCAGTCGCTGATCCGCCCCGCCTTTGCCGTCAGATGCCCGGTTCGGATGGCCTCGATCGGCTCGACCCGGACCGCCCGCCACACCGGAACGGCCGCAGCCACGACCGGCACGGCGAAGCCGAGCACCGCGGCCTGGGCGTAGACGGCCGCCTGGAAACCGGTTCGATAGACGGGAAGCGGGAGCAGCGACTCCATGAGTCCGGCGAACCCCTGCCCGACCACGTAGCCGACACCGACGCCGGCCAGGACCCCGACGATCGCAACCTGAAGTCCGACCATGAGTGGCCGAATCGCCAGGTAGCGACGGGGCACCCCGAGCGCCATACCGATGCCGATCTCCCGGCGCTGAGCCTCGACGACACGGCTGACCAGATTGAACCCGGCCAGCGCGGCGGCCCCCAGGATCAACGCCGACAGGGCGTTCCAGAATCTCTGATCGTTCTCGATGTCCTCGTACAGAATCCGGAATGCAACGGCGTCGTCTCCGGTCGACACGGTGGCACCGATGCCCGACTTGGCAGCGGCCGTCGTCAGTTGCGCTTCGACGAGGTCGCGTTCGGAGCCATCGCGAAGCGTGAGGACCAGGTCGTTCACCTGCCCCGGTCGATCGGCCAGCCGCTGGGCCGTCGCCAGCGGAACATACAGGATGCCAAGCTCGCCCTCGGCGAAGATCGTTCCTTCCGGCCCCTCGTAGTAGAAGTCCTCCGGGATGAGGCCGAGACCGGAATAGGTCACCTCCAGATCACCGGCCATCGTCAGCGTCCCCGACTCCGGCAGATCGCGGTGGTCGGCGAATTTGGCTTCGAGAACGCCCACGGCTGCGGCGTCATCCGGTCGAGTGCCGTCGCTGAGCCAGACATCGTCGACGGGACGCTCGGCCTCGAACGACATGCCGACGAGACGGGCAGGCACCAGCGCCGACGACGTTGCCGCGCCGCCGGTATCGACCTGGCTGTCCACGATCAGCCGCTCGGCCACGGCGTCGACCGTCGATGCCGCCTCGATTCCCTCGACCAGCGCCAGGAGTGTCCCTTGATCGACGAACGTTCCGGGACTCAACTCGATCCGAAGGTCGTGCATGGCGAGCGCAGCGAAGCTGGCGTCGTTCGACTGGCGGCGCCAGGTGGCTGTGCTGCCCAGACCGGCGTACACGCCGGTCCCGACCGCCAAGACCATGCCGATGACCAGAATGGCGATCCACCGTGACCGGAAGTCCCGCCACGACCAACGGAGCCAGAACCTCACCCCCCTGAAGTCGCTCAACCCCCCGTTCACCACTGTAGATCGGCGGTCCGAGCCCGCCCTCCGGTTGGGGGTCCGTCGGCAACGATGTGACCGCTCGACAGCTCGATCACGCGGTCGGCGACCCTCGATATCTCCCTGTTGTGGGTAACCGCCAGGACGGTCATGCCCCGCCCCGCCTGCTCCTGGAGGACCTGCAGGATCTGGACACCGGTACGAAAGTCGAGTTCGCCGGTCGGCTCGTCGGCCAGCAGGATCGGATTTCCTGAGGCCAGGGCCCGGGCGATGGCCACCCGCTGCTGCTCACCACCCGACAGCTGATGGGGAAAGTGGTTCCGGCGGGCGCTCAGACCGACCTGTTCCAGGGCCTCCGCCGAGCGTTCGGCGGCGTCGGCTCGCTCGGCCACATCTGCGCCGAACCGGACGTTCTCCATGGCGGTGAGTGCGGGAAACAGGTTGAAGGTCTGGAAGATGAAGCTCACCGTCGTCCGCCGAATGGCGGCGCGCTTGGCCGGCGACGCCCGCCCCAGGTCGATGCCGTCGAGACGGACGCGGCCTGAGGTCGGCGTGTCAAGGGCACCGATCATGTTCAGCAGTGTCGTCTTGCCGGAGCCGGAGGGTCCGAGGATCACCACGAACGCCGCTTCGTCGACGTGGAGGTTGACGCGTTCGAGCGCTGTCACTTCGACGTCGCCGACCTGGTACTGCTTCGTCACGTCGTCGAGGTCGATCCTGGTGCCTGCGTGACCAACCGAGGCGTCGACCTCCGGCTCGATTGCGTTGACGGGGCGAGCTTGTGTCATGGATCGAGTTTCCGACGGAATCGGCCGACGTCCCAGAGCACTATGTCCCATCTTGGGCCAGGGCGACACCGACTTTGGGCGTTGTCCGAGAAGTGGTTGACCGCCTTCGTCAACCTGCCGGCGGGTCGACGGGCTCGGCCGGTGCGCGCTGGTCCTCGATCTCGCCGACCAGCTCGGCAAGCAAGTCCTCGATGGTGACGAGTCCCAGAGTCCGCCCGTCGGGATCGGAGACAACCGCCATCCACTGACCGTGACGCTGCATCCGCGTCACCAGCGTCGAGATCCGATCGTCCGGGCGGCAGCGCAAGATGTCGCCGGCCAGAAACGAGACCACCGGATTGGTTCCCGCCGCCAGGGCAGCAGCAAGATCGCGCAGCCGGACCACGCCAACGATCTCGTCGAGGTCGGCGCCGTGAATCGGCAGCCTGCGGTGTCCTGCGGCGACGGCCAACGCGATCGCGTCGCCGGCGGCTGCGTGGCCGGCGACCGAGGCGATGTCGTCGCGGTCGACCATGACATCGGCGACCCGCCGATCGTTGAACTCGAACGAACGGGCGACCATGTCGGCATCGCGCTCACCGATGGCGCCGGCCTCCGCCGACTCTCTGGCCAAGGCCCGGATTTCCTCCTCGCTCAGGGCACCGACCGCCGTGGCCTTTTCTTCGGCCCGAAGCCCGGCCAGCCACATGAGGACGGCGACGGCGGGCCGCAACACAGCGACCACCAGCCTGAGCAGGGGAGTCAGTCGAAGTGCGGTACTTCGGGGTTTGCGCATGGCCCGGGTTTTGGGGACCGCCTCGGCGTAGACGAACAGGGCGGCGGTCAACAGGACCGTCGCGGCTGTGACTCCGACACCGCCGAACCAGCGATCGGCCAGGACGCCGGCGACCGTGGCCGTCGTCACCTGGAGTCCGAGGGCCAGCAGAAGGACGGCGTTGAGCACCACAGGGAGGTCATCGAGCAACTGGAGCAGATGGGTGGCCTGCCCCGGTGCCTCTTGGGCCTCCTTCAGGACGGTGCTACGGCGTAGCCGAACGATCGACACCTCGGCCGCACCCAGAACGGCAACGCCGGCGAATCCCGCCACCAGGACCCCGATCAACGCCAGATCAACCAGGTTCACCGCATTGCACTCCTGCCATGCCTCGTGGCCGTCGTACCCAGGGTGTACCAGCCAGATCCTCGTGACAAGAGGCGAAAGTCACGGTGCCGCCTGTGACCGACCTGCAGCCGACGACCTCGGCGAATGACGAGTTCACGACATCGGCGACGACGCAACCACACCATCGGGAACAATTCCTACGGCCTCGACCTCGTCGTCCACAAAGAGACGTAGGACTCTGCGCTCGGTCCCGACCAGTGGGATATCATCGCTGGCATGGTCGCCGAGCGCAGGCCGCCCTGGCGCGATCTGCTCGAGGCTCGGCACCGACCGAAGCCGGGAGGTTGGACGTGGGAGATCGGGAAGGTTGGGCAGACCGTCCGCCCATCGAGCGGGAGACCAGCATCACGCGCGAGGTACGGCTCAGCCGCGAATTGCCTCGCCCGCCGGCCAGGGGAGACGACAAGAGGGGACGAAGACGGGCCGGGTACACCCAGCTGGCTACCGTACTGCTGGCGGCTGCGGCCCTCGTCATCTCCGTCGTTGTTCTCCTGCTGACGCTGAGGGACGAGCAGACTCCCTCCGCGGACGGTCCGATCGACATTGCCACTCAGGCGGAAACGGCAGAAGCAGCAGATCTCGACGACGCCGACTCCGATGGCGGTGACACCGTCGATGAGTTGGAACCGGCGTCTCCGACTGATGCCCCGGTCGATGGCCCCTGGGTGCGGGCGACACTGGTAGGCCGGGACTTCATGCTCGACGGAGTGGTTCCGACCACCTCACTCGCCGGTGATCTCCTGCAATCGGCCGAAACCGCCTATTCGCCGTTCGTCCGGTCGACCCTGACGGTCGACGAGCAGCTCGAGGAGGTCGAGTGGTTGGCGGCCGGAGCCGACGCCATCGTGTTGCTGCCCCTGATCAGCGACGGATCCCTCCTGATCGCGGAAGGCCGGATCGAACTCACCGGTCGTTCGCCGAGCGCCGATCGGGTGGATCGCCTGACCGGTGCGCTGGCGCAGTTGACCGGTCTCCCGGTTGAGGTTGGGGACATGGAGATCACGGGCCTTGCCGCACCCGATCTGCTGTTGGATGGGGAGGACGGTCGGGTTGTGTTGAGCGGTCGCCTGCCGAGCGAGGAGATCAGGCGGTCCATCGTCTCCGGCGCAATCGCCGCCTACGGACAAACCAGTGTGACCGACCAGATCACGGTGGATCCCGGTGTGTTCACGTCGCTGTGGATGTTCACCGGGGATCAGCTTCTCCAGGCCATGTCAGCCTTCCCGGACTACGAACTCAAGATCGTGGGAAGTTCGTTCTCGGGCTTTATCAACGGCGGGGTGACCTTCGAGACGGGATCCGCCGAGTTCAGCGGCAACTACGCCCAGGTCCTCGACGTCGGCGTCGCCGTGCTCACCCGCGATCAGTCGCTTCAACTCGTCATCGAAGGCCATACCGACGGGATCGGTCCTGACGACGTCAACCTCGATCTCAGTCAACGGCGGGCGGAGGCGGTTCTCGACTATTTCGTCGACAATGGCATCGCCCCGGAGCGGCTCACCGCCATCGGCAAAGGTGAGACCGAACCGGTGGCGCCCAACGACACCCCGGAGGGGCAAGCCCGGAACCGACGCATCGTCTACCGGCTGACGAGCAGCCTGTAGCGCCTCACACCCTCGTCAGCCGACCGAACCCTCCATCTGGAGCTCGATCAGGCGCGACCACTCGACGGCGTACTCCATGGGCAGGGTGCGGGTCACTGGTTCGATGAAGCCGTTGACCACCATGCCGATGGCCTGTTCCTCCGAGAGACCCCGGCTCATCAGGTAGAACAGCTGCTCGTCGGCCACCTTCGACACCGTGGCCTCGTGGCCGATCTCGGCATCGTGGGAGCCGATCTCCATGTACGGGTAGGTGTCGGAGATCGATTCGTCGTCGAGGATCAGGGCGTCGCACTGAACGTGGCTCTTGCAGCCGTAGGCGTCGTCTTCCACTCGGACCAGGCCCCGATAGGACGAACGGCCGCCGTCCTTTGAAATCGACTTCGACACGATCTTCGACGACGTCTCGGGCGCGGCGTGGACCATCTTGGCGCCGGTGTCCTGGTGCTGGCCGGGGCCGGCATAGGCCACGGAGAGGACCTCACCGCTGGCCTTGGGGCCGACCAGCCAGACCGCCGGGTACTTCATGGTGAGACGGGAGCCGATGTTACCGTCGATCCACTCCATGTGGCCCTCGGCCTCGACCCGGGCCCGCTTGGTCACCAGGTTGAACACGTTCGACGACCAGTTCTGGATGGTGGTGTAGGTGACGTGGGCCGACGGCTTCACCACGATCTCGACCACGGCCGAGTGCAGCGAGTCCGAGGTGTAGACCGGGGCCGAGCAGCCCTCGATGTAGTGCACTTTGGAGCCCTCGTCGGCGATGATGAGGGTCCGCTCGAACTGGCCCATGTTCTCGGCGTTGATCCGGAAGTAGGCCTGCAGCGGCTGGTCGACTTCGACCCCGGGCGGCACGTAGATGAACGAACCACCCGACCACACCGAGGTGTTGAGGGCGGAGAACTTGTTGTCGTTCATGGGGATGATCTTCCCGAAGTAGGGCTTGACCAGCTCCGGGTACTCCCGCAGCGCCGTGTCCATGTCACAGAAGACGACACCCAGGCGTTCGAGGTCCTCGCGATTCCGGTGGAAGACCACCTCGGACTCGTACTGGGCGGTCACACCGGCCAGATACTTGCGCTCGGCCTCCGGTATGCCCAGCTTCTCGTAGGTGTCCTTGATCGCGTCGGGCAGGTCCTCCCATTTGTCGACCTGGCCCTCGGTGGGCTTGATGTAGTAGAAGATGTCGTCGAAGTAGATCTCCGACATGTCGCCACCCCAGCTCGGCATGGGCCGGCGCTCGAAGTGACGCAGCGACTTCAGCCGCATGTTCAGCATCCAGTCGGGCTCACCCTTCATCCACGACATTTCGCGGACGATGTCTTCGTTCAGCCCCTTCTTGGGCTTGAACACGTAGTCTTCGGCATCACTCCAACCGAGCTTGTAACGACCAAGATCGAGACTGTCGGGCGTAACCGTCATCAGGGCTCCAAAAGGGGGTTTGCGGGTATTTCCACTACCTACATAGTAACAATACCCGACGACAATCATTCCAAACGAACGACGTCGGGAAGGGCGAAGTCAGTCGAGTCGACGGAGCTGGGAGCGGTAGATCCTGGCCCGTTCGATGTAGGCCTCGACACTCTCCATGATCATCTCGGGTGTGACCCTGCCCTCGCGTATCTTCGCCGGGACACCGAGGGCCATGGCACCGGTGGGTACCTCCATGTCGTTGGGCACGACGGCGTTCGAGCCGACCAGCGAGCCGGTGCGGATCACAGCTCGGTGCAGAACGACCGCACCGTTGCCGACCAACGCCCGATCCTCGACCGTGCAGGCCTCGAGATGAACGATATGACCGATGACGCACTCGTTGCCAACGATCGTCGGACGTTCGGCCGTGGTGTGCAGAACCGAGCAGTCCTGGACCGATGTGCGATCGCCGATCCGGATGAACCCCTCGTCGCCCCGCAACACCGCCGAAGGCCAGATCGACGCCTCGGCTCCGATCTCGACGTTGCCGATCACCGTCGCCTGAGGGTGCACGAACGCAGTCGGGTGGATCTTCGGCTCGGCTCCGCCGAGTGCGTACACAGCCATCGGATCAAAACATAGCCGATGCCGACGTCGGCCAGGCCACGCACAACGCGGCGATCCCCAGGCTAAGACACCGCGAGATCCCGGAGATCGAGGATCAGCGCCGTGACCGAGAGCGCCACCAGGGCACCGATCGTCAGGTAGGCCACCGGGACAAGTTTGGTGACGTCGAAGGTGATCGTACGATCCCGGCGCACCCGCTGCACGAAGCCCTCGAACACCGCAACCAGGGCATGCGAGCCGTCGAGGGGAGGCAGAGGCAGAAGGTTGATGGCGCCGACGGCGCAGGCCAGGATGCCGAACCACTGCAGGCTGGGCCCGACACCACGCTCGATGACCTGGCCGCTGATCGCCGCCTGACCGACCGGAGAAAGGAACCGCACCGGCGCCTCGGTCGCACCCGAGACGTCGATCACCGCACTGACATAGGATCCGAGCTGAGCCACCAACCTGGCCAGTGACGCCGCCGTGGCCGTGATAACCAACTGCACCAGGCCCAGCGCCGTGCGCCACGACTCGACGAAGGTCGCCCCGTTACGCCACTCGACGGCTGCGAAAGCCAGAACGGCGGTGGCCATGTTGACGGCCGGCCCGGCAAGGATGGTGGCCAGACGACCCCAGTGGGACGCAGCCCGATAGGTGCCCGACTCGTCGAATCCGTCGGGGATCTCCGACGCCGGCGTCATCCCCTCGATCTTCACGTACCCGCCGAGGAACAGGACTTTGAGCCCGTAGCGGCAGTCGCCGATGGTGACCGAACAAACCTCGGGCCCGAACCCCCAGAAGAACTCCGACGGGCGCATTCCGGCCCAGCGGGCGACCACCAGGTGGCCGGCCTCATGGGTGAGGATGATGAGGCCCAGGAAGCCGAGGAGATACAGGCCGCCGGGTGCCACGGCGGCGAGGAACCCGATCGACGCCGCAGAGGCCACAAACCACAGCGGACTGAACCGCGGGTCCTCAACCTGTGTTCGTACCGCCTGGATCGCCAAAGCACGCCGCCTTCTCGCCTGTTCCCAACACCGCACCAATCACCGTCGACCTCCACGTTCGACGCCAGATCGGCCTGTCGTTCCATCTAACCACCGACGCGGTGGTGAGCGCCGGGGCCGATCTACCCCGCTCTCAGCCGGAGAATGATCCGTATTGCCCCTTGAAGAACAGCAGTGGGCGGGCTTCCCGGCGAACCGACAGGTTGAGGACCCGACCGATGATCAGATCATGATCCCCGGCCTCGATGACCTCGTGAATTCGGCAGTCGATGATGCCGAGCACATCGGGCAGGATCGGGGAGCCCGTCTCGGAAAGCTCGTAGCCGATCCCCTCGAATTTGTCGTCGGCCTTCGAGGCCATGCGGTTGCTCAGGTCCTGCTGGTCATCGGCGAGGATGTTGACGCAGAAGTGCCCGGCCGCCTCCACCGCATCCCGGGTCCCGGCCCCGGATCCGATGTAGAAGCCGACGAGCGGCGGATCGAGGGAGATCGAGGTGAAGGAACCGATGGTTACCCCGGCCGGCCGCCCGGCCCCCGGTTCGCCGTCGGTGGTCACCACCGTCACACCGGTCGGGAAATGGCCCAGCACATGGCGGAAGTCGCCCGGGTCGATCTCGGGGGCACTCGGGATGTCGGTCATCGCTGCATCTTCTCCGGGCTCGAAAAGGGTCGGTGCGCGCTCCGCCGAGCCGGACGGCCCTGGAGCCGACGCCAAGCCTAGCGGTGAGGGTCGAACCACACCGGTTCGACCGACCACCCCATCGCAGCGTAGTGTTTGCTCATGGGGAACTCCGCTGGGGCCACCGTCGATGGTTCACCAGGGCCGTCGGCCCACCGTCCACCTCTGCCCGACGGCCTGATCGCCGTCGTAAAACGTGACTGTCCGACCTGTGAGCTGGTCGTTCCCGTTCTGGAACAGCTGGCGGAGGCCGGTCCGCTCACCGTGTACACCCAGGACGACCCGGCCTTCCCCGAGTCGGTCGCCGCCACCGACGACACAAGGCTCGCCTTCTCCTGGCATCACGACATCGAGACCGTACCGACCCTGATCCTGGCCCGCGACGGAAAGGAGGAGGACCGGACCGTCGGCTGGTCGCGACCGCACTGGGAGAAGCTCACCGGTGTCGACGATCTCGGTCCGGACCTGCCCGAGTTCCGACCCGGCTGCGGATCGCTGTCGGTCGACCCGTCGCTGACGTCCGAGCTGGCCGTGCGATTCGGAGGGTCGGTCCTGCAATCCCGCCGTGTCGAGCTGGCCCGGCTCGAGGATCCGTTCGAGGCGGCCTTCGATCGAGGTTGGACCGACGGGTTGCCGGTGGTGCCCCCGACCGAGGCCCGGGTCATGGCCATGCTGGAGGGCACCTCCCGGGCCGCTGACGACGTCGTGGCCGAGATCCCGCCCGACCTGCACGAGGCCACCGTCGAACAGATCGCGATCAACGCGGTGATGGCCGGCTGTCGGCCGGAATATCTCCCGGTCGTGCTCGCCGCCGTGGAGGCGGCCTGCACGCAGGAGTTCAACATGCACGGCCTGCTGGCCACCACCTTCTTCTCCGGACCGATCCTGGTGGTGAACGGTCCCATCGCGAAACGCCTCGGCATGAACTCCGGCGGCAACGCCTTCGGTCAGGGCAACCGGGCCAACATGACGATCGGTCGGGCCCTGCAGCTCGTCGTCCGCAACCTCGGCGGTGGCCGTCCGGGCGAGGTCGACATGGCCATGCTGGGCTCGCCGGGCAAGCTGTCGTTCTGCTTCGCCGAACGGGAACACGATTCGCCGTTCTCGTCACTCGCGGCCGAGAGGGGCTTCGGGCCGTACGCCGACACCGTGACCGTATTCGCCGGATCGGGCCCCACTGCGATCATCGATCAGATCTCGCGAACACCGGAGTCGCTGGTGCGCTCGTTGGCCGCCTGCCTCCGGTCGACCGGCCACCCGAAGCTCGCCATGGGCTTCGACGCCATGCTCGTCGTCTCCCCCGAACACGGGCGGATCTTCGCCCAGGCCGGATGGGACAAGGACCGGCTGCGGGCCGAACTCGATGAGCTGCTCACGATGTCCGGTGCGGAGATGGTCCGGGGGGTCGACGGCATCGAGGAGGGCCTACCCGAGGCCTTCGCCGACGAACAGGTTCCCAAGTTCCGCCCCGGAGGCCTGCAGATCGTTCACGCCGGAGGCGATGCCGGGCTCTTCTCGGCCGTCCTCGACGGCTGGGTCGGCGGGAACATCGGCTCCGTACCCGTAACCGTGGAGATACGACCATGACAGCAACGAACACCAACTCGACCACCGATGGAATCCCACTGGTGGTCCTCGACCCGACGGCAGGCAAGGCCGCCACGGACGTGCAGCCGGCGCCAAGACCGTCCGGGTTGTCCGGCCTGACGGTCGGGCTGCTCGACATTTCCAAGCCCCGGGGCAACGTCTTCCTCGATCAGGTCGAGTCCCACCTCGACCGGCTGGGGGCCAAGGTGGTCCGTTACCGCAAACCCACGTTCGCCAAACCGGCTCCCGTCGACCTTCGCCACGAGATCGCCGTCAACTGCGACGCCGTGATCGAGGCGCTCGCCGATTGAGGCAGCTGCACGTCGTGCAGTGTGCACGACTCCGTGGACCTCGAGCGACGCGGCATCCCGACCGTGTTCGTGGCCAGCGACGTTTTCGTCGACGCCGCCAAGGTGCAGGGCGAGGCACTCGGCTTCCAGCCGGAGCGGGTGTTCGTCAAGCACCCCATCCAGGATCGAACCGACGACGAGATGGTGGCACTGGCCGACGAGGCCGTCGACGCCCTCGTCCGCGCCATCTCCGGGTCGTAGATTCGGGGAGCCGGAGCCTTCAGGGCGCCTGTTTCGGGTGCCGTCGGACGAACACCACCAGCTCGGCCAGTCCGAGCATCGCCGCCAGCGCGCCCATGACGAGGAGGTACCAGCCGACCGCCGCATAGTCGGCTCCATCGGACCCGACACCCGACCCGAACCCCACAACCGCCGACGTGACCGCCAGGGCCGGGTAGCGACGAAGTCCCGAAGGCTCACCGGCGGCGAGGAAGCCGCCTGCCGACACGAGGCCGGCCAACAGGCCCGACCACCGGCGCCAATCCTCGGCCGCGCCGAGGTCACCGGTCAGTGCGATGACCACGACGAAAACCACCGTTGCGCCGGCGACGAAAAAAACGACGCCAACGAAGCCGGGGACGTCACCGCCCGACTCCCCGGTGCGCCCGGGAAGAGTGCCGATCCTCGGATATGTGACCACCTCCCGGAGCCGTCGGAGGAGGGACGGCCCGAAAACGACGGCGAGCGCTGCGCCGATCGGAACGATTCCCGGATTGGCGGCCCAAGCCGCGGCCAACACGAGGAACAGAGCGCCAGTGGCGCACTCCAAGAGGCCATCGACAGCGTCGCCGGCCGCAGAGGCACGGGGCGGGGAACCGAGGTGATCGGCTCGATCGCTCATGGTCCGCTCCTTCGCTCATCGAGGTGTGGACAACGATCCTCGTTTCCCAGTCTGCCCGGAGCCTCCGGTGCGGAGAAGGGCCGAAAGACCCCTCCCGGAGCGCAGCCGGATTCGGGGACGGCGGTCAGGAAGGAAGCAGATAGCGACCATTGACGTGGACGGTGAGACCATCGGCCACCAGTGTGGCTGCCACCCGTTCGGCCCGGGACGTATCGTCGGCCCAACCCATCACCGCGGCCAGATCCTCGTCGGCCACCGGCCCGTGGCGCAGAGCTCGAACCAGGCGGCCGCGACCCTGGCGGTCCGACCCCTCGAAGCGGGACTGACGACCGGACACGCCGGCCGACCCGTCGGCCGGGTCAGGGTCGTGCCCGCCGGCGAGGTGCCATCGACACACCGGGGAGAACGGACAGGGGCCGCAGTCGGGATCCGGTCGGCAGTAGGCCGCCCCGACATCGAGCATGGCCTGATTCCAGGCCCACGGGTCCCGGCCGACCACACACTCGTCGGCCAGTCGCTGGACCTCGGCGCGGGTCATGGTCCGCCCCGCCGTGCGGGCAAGGATGCGGGCCACGTTGGTGTCGACAACCGCTTCGTCCTGCTCGAAGGCGAAAACCGCCACGGCCCTGGCGGTATAGGCGCCGACGCCGGGAAGAGAGAGCAGCTCGTCGAGCGTCGCCGGCATCGTGCCACCGAATCGTTCGGTCACCGCGACCGCGCAGCGATGCAGGTTGACCGCCCGCCGGTTGTAGCCGAGCCCGGACCACTCGTCGATGACGGCCGCAACCGGAGCGCCCGCCGTGACCGCCGGGGTCGGGAACCGGTCGAGAAAACGATGCCAGCGATCAATGACCCGGCTCACCTGGGTCTGCTGCAGCATGATTTCCGACACCAGAATCGACCACGGGTCGCGGGTCCGCCGCCACGGAAGATCCCGACCGTGATCGGCGAACCATCCTTCGAGGTCGACGGCGTCCAGCATGAGCCACCGATGCTAGAAGACGATGGCCGTCATCGCTCCGGCCAACGGGCGCCATTCCGATGTCTCCCCCCGTCAACGCCGCTCCTAATCTTGAATTCATGTCGGAAGCTGACCTCCAGAACGCCAACGCCGCCATCGACGCCGCGGATTCTGTCGTCCGCAACGCCGTGAGGAAGCTGGCGGAGACCGGATCGATCGACGCCGACCAGGTTCTGGCCTACGACGTGGCCCACGCCGCGGCTGCCGTCGAAACGGCCCGGGCCATGATCGACTACGGGGCCAAGGGTGAGATCGAGGCCAAACTCACCTGCGTGTTCGTTGCCGACGTGGTTGCCGACCTGGCCGGGAGGCTGTGGGGCCGGGAAAAGGTGTGGGGGTCGAGCGTCGAGGTACTCGCACACACCACCGGGTTCGTCTCGACCTGGCGTGATCCGGGAGTCCTGGCCGAGTTGGCGTTCACCGACGGTCCCCGGCATCTCGACGACGACTTCGAACTGGTCCAGGACACCTTCCGCCGGTTCTCCGACGAGCAGGTGGCGCCACAGGCGGAACACATCCACCGCACCAACGCCGACATCCCCGAATCGCTCATCGAGGGACTGGCCGAGATGGGGTTGTTCGGCCTCTCGATCCCCGAGCACTACGGCGGTTTCGCCTCGGGCGGTGAGTCCGACTACTACGGCATGGTCATCGCCACCGAGGAACTCAGTCGGGGCTCGCTGGGAGCGGCCGGTTCTCTGATCACCCGGCCTGAGATCCTGGCCCGGGCCCTGGAGGCCGGCGGAACCGAGGAGCAGAAGCAGACCTGGCTTCCCCGGCTCGCCTCCGGCGAGATCATGAACGCCGTGGCCGTCACCGAACCCGACTACGGCTCGGACGTGGCCGGTATCAAGGTCACCGCCACACCCACCGGCAGCGGTTCTGATGCCGGCTGGCTGATCAACGGCGTCAAGACGTGGTGCACCTTCGCAGCGCGGGCCGATGTGCTCATGGTTCTCGCCCGTACCAACCCCGACCGCTCACTCGGCCATCGCGGCCTTTCGATCTTCATCGTGCCGAAGGAACGGGGCGATGGCCACGGCTTCGAGCTGACCCAGGCTCCGGACACGCCCGGTGGTGGCGGCAAGATGGAGGCCCGACCCATCGACACCATCGGCTATCGGGGCATGCACTCCTACGAGGTTTCGTTCGACAACTGGTTCGTGCCGGCGGAGAACCTCATCGGCGGGGCCGACGGAGAGGGCCGTGGTTTCTACTATCAAATGGCCGGTTTCGAGAACGGTCGCCTCCAGACGGCGGCCCGGGCCATCGGTGTCATGCAGGCCGCCTACGAAGCGGCCAAGAACTACGCCGAGAACCGGGTCGTGTTCGGCAGTCCGATCGCCGACTACCAGCTGACCAGGGCCAAGCTCACCCGCATGGCCGCCCTCATCCAGGCCTCCCGTCAGTTCGCCTACTCCGTCGGCCGGATGATGGCCAAGGGCGAGGGCAAGATGGAGGCGTCGATGATCAAGGCCTACGTGTGCCGGGCCGCCGAGTGGGTCACCCGGGAGGCTCTGCAGATCCACGGCGGCATGGGCTATGCGGAGGAGTACGACGTGAGCCGCTACTATGTCGACGCCCGAGTGCTCAGCATCTTCGAAGGGGCCGACGAGACCCTCTGCCTCAAGGTCATCTCGAGGACCCTGGTCAACCAGCTCGACGCGTAGGTCGACGCAGGGGACGAAGCCCCGAACCTCGACGGGCCGGGCTCGTCGGGCAAGCTCAGATCGGTCGGTCGGTGGAGCCGTCGACCGGCGAGTGGGAAGTGAAGATGTCGGACAGGTGGTCCGTCCAGTTCTCGCCGTCGAACCAGCGGTAGATCGCCTGGTCCTCCGGGTCGTAGTACCACCCGGGGCACGCGCCGACCATGGGATCGCCGACCGAACTGGACATGCGGCGCGCCGGCACAGGGAAATCCTGCGCCACCGAAGATGTACCCATGTCCATCAGGGTAGTAGGCGGCGGTGACAGCGACGCGGACCATGTCGGTCCGGTTACAGCCGGGGGACGGTTTGGGCGTCCACCCGAAGGAGTCGGCTCAGCGGACCTCGACCAGAAGTTCGGTGGCAGCCGCGCAGTCAGGATCCAGTGACGACATCGCGGCGCCCTCGATCACCGAGTCGGGACGCACGACCCGGTCGACCAATCCGAGCCCGATCACCTCGGCAGTCGCGACGAAGGCCGGCTTGTCGATGTCGATGACCCGCTCGACCAGCGTGCGCCAATACGGTTCGGGTAGCAGGCAGCCGACTGGAACGACCAGCCACACCGGCCGTCCGAGGGCTCTGGCCGTTGCGGCGAGAGCCAACCCACCGGTATCGACCAGGGCGGCCGACGGCGACGCGGCCGCCGCCTCGAGAACCACCACATCACACTCGGCGACCACACCCGCCATCCGCGATCCGTCGAAGTATTCGGCCTCGATCTCGTCACGTTCCAGCCGCCGGGTCACGGACGGGCCGAGGCCGTCAACGTCGATGACCAGAGCCGAGCAGTCGGCTCGGCGCCGGCCGAGTGTTTTGACGACCAGATCGGGCCAGCCGATCATGGCGATGGTGGACCCGTCGGGCAGCGCCTCGGCCAGACGGCGATCGGTCGTGTCGGCGTGGAGTTCCTCGACGACGAGTCGGGCCTCGGACCGCTGATCGGCGCTCAACACCAACCGGGTACACAACCACCACAGCGGCCCGACGGCCGGCTGACGGGTCAACAGCCGCCGGCAGCCGGTGAGCAACCCGGCGGGGTCACGGCCGAAGATACGCAGGGCGGAAGCTGCTTCGGCGACGAGGAGGCGAGCGTCGGCCCCGCTGGCACGGGCGACATAGCGCAGCTGCTCGATTGGGTGCATGCCTCAACCTACTGTGAAACCAGTGGGCGCAACGAAACCCGGGGCACAACGCACCGGAGAGCCCTGCGGCTATTGGGACGATTGGGAGAATTTTTGCCGGTTTGTGCGGGCAAGACTTCGTAGTCGGGTCAAACCTACGCTAGTCTCCCCCGCCGTGGCCGTTGCTCCAGCCGATCTGGTTTTCGATTCACTCAATGGCGAGGGATACCCCCTTCGAGACTGGCTGACCTCCTACCCGTTTCTGCTGGTGGCGATCGATCCCTACACGCACGAGAGCGCCTGGATTCTCGAGACCGCAGGCCGAGTGCTCGACCACTACTCCTCCGCCGATGTGCGTGTCGGCTGGGTGGCCACCACCGATTCAGACGGCTGTCGCCAGTTCCTCGGGCCCTGGTCCGACTCGTACCTGACGTTTCCGGACCCGAACCGCGAGCTGGTGAAGGCGCTGGGCGTCGAGCGCCTGCCGGCGCTGCTCTTCATCCGCAACGACGGAGCGATGGAAGTGGTCGACGGTTGGGATCCGACCGCCTGGCGTCGAGTGGCCGAGGGCGTCTCGGGTCTTCTGTCATGGAGCCGCCCGATCGTGCCCCGTCCCGGTGATCCCACGCCGTACACCGGCACGCCTGTCGACGGCGACTGACCTCGGTCGCCGGGCGTCGAGCACGCGTGGCGGCCAGACAGCCGAGCCGCCGCATGCCGTGTATCCGTCGCGTCCGCAACTAGCATTCGTCACGATGCCATCACCTCACGCCGCCGCCCACAACACCCTGGGGACGCCATGGCGGTGAGCGAACGGGTCGGTCAGCTGTGGCAGGGGGTGCGCCGTTGGCGTTCGGGGACGAGTGACCGACCGCCGAGCGTCAATCCGGACCTTCCCGAGGGCGACCTGCGCCGCATCCGCAAGCTCGTCGACGAGATCATCGACGCCCGCGGTGGCGAGGTGGCCGCCCGTCGAAGGGCCCGGATGCTGGGAGTCACCTACGCCGACTTCTCCGCCGTCGGACAGCAACGATTCTTCGACCTGCTGGCCGCCGAGTACGGCAACGATCGCCAAGCGGTCGACGCCGCCATCGACACGGTCATCCACGCCGCCACCTCCAACGACCGCCGAGCCGCCGAGGCCGATCTTCGCAGCGTGCTGGTTCCCCGTCGTGAGCGGCTCTTGCGCCGTTTCGTCGGCCTCGAAGGCGGCCTGTCGTTTCTCGTCCAGCTCCGCGAGGACATCCGGGATCTTGTCCGGGCCGACGTCGGGAACGACGAGGGTCTCCGCGCACTCGACTCCGAACTGCGCTCCATTCTCGACCGGTGGTTCGACGTCGGGCTGCTCACGCTGACCCAGATCACCTGGAGCACATCCGCCGCCTTCCTCGAGAAGCTGATCCAGTACGAGGCGGTCCACGCCATCCGCTCCTGGAACGACCTCAAGGTCCGATTGGGGCCGGGACGTCGATGTTACGCCTACATCCACCCGGCCATGCCCGACGATCCCCTGATCTTCGTCGAGGTTGCGCTGACCGAGGGCATGGCCGCTGCGGTCACCCCTCTGATCGAGGCGTCGGACGGCCCTCCGAGAACCGACGTCG
>Ga0224512_10000910_pt1 | contig 29868 bp, 26 predicted proteins | sample SF_May12_sed_USG_4_FD_169103 | JGI IMG/M metagenome (GOLD analysis project Ga0224512, IMG submission 169103) | Sediment microbial communities from San Francisco Bay, California, United States - SF_May12_sed_USGS_13 | ecosystem: Environmental > Aquatic > Marine > Sediment | place: USA... | reverse complement strand
GCGCCGTGCCATCGCCTTCACGCTCGCGGTAGCGACGGATCCAGGCGGCGCATTCGGGGTCATGGCCCATCACGACGTTGGCACCGAGGATCGACTGCATCATCTCGGCATGCAGCGGGTTCGTAATCGCCGACGTCATACCGCTGCCAACCGCGATGGCGAGAAAGGCCGCATTGAGCCCGTTGCGATTCGGCAGGCCGAAACTCAGGTTCGACGCACCACAGGTCGTGTTGACTTTGAGGTCCTTCCGCAGGCGCCGGACCAGTTCCATGACCTGCACGCCGGACGAATTGATCGCGCCGATCGGCATCACCAGCGGATCGACGACGATGTCGCTCTTTGGAATGCCGTAATCCTGTGCGCGCTCGACGATCTTTTTCGCGACCGCGAAGCGCACATCGATATTCTCCGAGATCCCCGTGTCATCATTCGAAATCGCAATCACTGCGCAGCCGTATTTCTTGACGAGCGGCAGGACCTGCTCGAGTCGCTCGTCCTCGCCGGTTACCGAGTTCAGGAGCGCCTTGCCCTGGTAGGCCTCGAGGCCCGCTTCGAGCGCGGCGACAATCGACGAGTCGATGCACAGCGGAACATCGGTAATCGATTGCAGCAGCTTGATGCATTCGGCGAGAATCGCCGGTTCGTCGGCGAGCGGAATGCCGGCGTTGACATCGAGGATGTGGGCGCCGGCCGCAACCTGGGCCAGCGCGTCGGCCTGCACGCGACTCAGATCGCCGGACGCCATCTCCTCGGCCAGCAGCTTTCGACCGGTAGGATTAATGCGCTCGCCAATGACCACGAACGGTCGCTCGAAGCCGATAACCACGTCGCGACTCTGCGAGCTGATCACGGTTTCTGTCATGCGGTTGCTTCCCCGAATATCGGCGGCACGCGTCAGACCGCCTTGACGTTTTCAATCAGACCGCCGGCCTTGACGACGGCCTCGAGATAATCGTCGTCGAAGCGGCTTTCCAGCAGCTTCGCACGTTCGGCCACCAGTTGCTCGATATCGCCGCTGACCTGCTCGGTCTCGCGGCGCCAGTCGGCCAGGTAGGCGTCGCTGGCGCCGCGGCCGGCACGCATCGCGGCTCGGTCGATTGCCGCGGCAAAGCGCGGCGGCAGTTCCTTCCTGAAGTTGTTCCTGGCGCTGCGCCCGATAACCTGCGCCGGGATATCGCGCCAGTAGATGCTGATCAGTTTGGCCATTGCACGACCTGTTCGCGCAACGCGCGATCGAGCGGCGCCAGCCCAATATGGTGCTCGGCGTAGTCGAGACCGAGAATCTCTGCATACTCGCGGGCGCGCGCCGACAACTCAACAGAGCGGGTCTGCGCCAGGTAAACGACACGTTTGTAATTGCCGAAATACTGCGGCATGAGTTCCGGGTTGCGATCGAGTCCGAGGCCCGTCCTGACCAGGCGTTCGAAATGCCTCACCAGGAAGTCGGTCAGGAAAAACGTGCCGGGTTCCGCGTCGCTGAGCTCTCTGAATATCGATGCACCACTCAGGAACTCATAGCAATGCGCACCCGGCAACCGTTCGACGCCGTATTTGTCGAGCATCGTATCGAGCGCGCCGCCGGTACCGCAGTCGGCGTACGCGACGAAGACATGTCGGTACGCATCGCGGTATCGCTCGATGGTCTCGGCTACCGCGCCCGGGATCCGTGCCGGCGTGTTGTGTAGCTCCGCCGGCAAGCACTGGATCTTCAGGTGCGGCCAATCATTGTGCCGCTGCAGAGTCACGAGTTCGCGTGCAAGTGCACCGCAGGCAATCAGAAGGACCGGGGATGTCATCGGCGTTGCATTCGATGCATGGTGTGTCAACCGGCCCGCCGCTCCCGGATCAGATCCTTTGCAACCGAGACTGCGGTCGCCGCGTCGCGGCAGTAAGCATCGGCGCCGACCGCCTTACCGAACTCCACGTTCAGTGGCGCACCGCCGACCATCACGATGTAGTTGTCGCGGATGCCTTCGCTCACCATCGTATCGATGACGACTTTCATGTAGGGCATCGTCGTGGTCAGCAGCGCCGACATACCGAGGATGTCCGGGCGCTCTTTCCTGAGCGCCGCGATGTAGGTTTCGGCGTCGGTATTGATGCCCAGATCGACTACCTCGAACCCGGCTCCTTCCATCATCATGCCGACGAGGTTCTTGCCGATGTCATGGATGTCGCCTTTGACCGTGCCGATGACCATCTTGCCGACCGGCTCGGCGCCGGTCTCCGCGAGAATCGGTCGCAGGATCGCCATGCCGGCTTTCATCGCGTTCGCCGCGAGCAGGACCTCGGGAACGAACAGGATGCCGTCGCGGAAATCCTCGCCGACGATGTTCATGCCGCCGACCAGGGCGTCATCGAGGACCCGCTTCGCCTCCCAGCCGCGGTCGAGCAGAATCTGCGTGCCTTCGGCGATCTCGTCCGCCAGCCCGTCGTAGAGGTCGTCAAACATTTGCTCGACGAGCTCGACATCGGGCAGGTCCGCGAGAATGATGTCTTCACTTGCATCGTCTTGCTGTGTCATAGGCTTATTCGTTCCTTGCTGTCCTGAATGGCACTCTGATCGTGTTCGTGTAATCCGCAGACACTGCCGCGACTCACCAGCGGCCGTTGCCGGCGCGCATGTCCTCCGGCCGCAGACGAATGGGGAAACGGTCCCTTATTCTCGCGTCGGCTTCGGGATCGATGTACTGCGGGTAGTAATCGCAGAGGAGTCCCCGCACGCGATCATGCGCCTGTTCATAGATCGTCGGATGCCCCATCTCTTCCCAGGCGCCGGGCGGCAGCCGGTCCGCGAGTTCCGGATACAGGTACTCGCTCCGCATAAGCTCCAGCGTCTGCGGATGGCCGAGATAATGCCCCGCGCCATAGACTGTCTCCTTGATGATGTCGTACGACAGGGTCTCGTCATTGACCTCGATGCCCCGCAACATGCGTTGCACGTTGCCGATCATGTCGTTGTCGATGAGCATCCCTTCGAAGGACTGGCCGATCAGGCTACCGACGATACCGGGGTAAGCGGCAACCTGGTTGCAGCCGGAGAGCGCGGCAGCGGCGATCGTCAACGCCTTCTCGTAGCCTGCTTGCGCGTCCATCGTCTTGGCGTCCGTCATGCCCGCGCCCACACTGGTCGTAAATCCGAAGTGATTGCAGAGCTGGACTGTGGCCGCGGTGATCAGCGCTTCTTCACCGCTGCCGCCGGAAAATGCGCCGGTACGCAGATCGGAGATGAATGGCCACATGCCGAAGTTGATGGCGCTGCCGGGACGGATCAGGTTCATGACGCAGAGACAGGCGAGCGTCTCGGCGAAGCTCTGCACAAGGGAGCCCGCAAGCGCCGCGGGAGACGTCGCTCCCGCCTGTGGCGCGATGGCGACGTCACCGGGCAAGCCGAGTTCCGCGAGCTTTACGAGCACTTCGGCATTGTCTTTGCCGAAGCGCAGCGGTGACACGATCGGACAGCCGCCGAACGTGCAGAATGGCCGTTCCAGGAACGCGCCCTCCCTGTCGAGCCACGCATCGAACAGGGCAATGATCGGTTCGATGTGCGCGACGACGGCGATGCTGAGCGCGAACGGTTTGCGAGTGCCGGCGAGCTCCGCGTACGCGATATTCATGTCGTGTACGAAGACGTCTTCGCTGTATTCCGCCGCAATGAACGGTTGCCCGAAAACGTGTATGTGCTGCAGCTGGTCGGCGAGCCGCGCCGCATCGTACAGATCGACCAGCCTGGTCGGCCGAAACGTCTGCGTATCGTAGTCCAGAACCTTGACGGCTTCGCCCGAGGTACTGAACAGTACTTCGGTATCCCGGACCTCGAGATCGCAAGCTGGATCCGGTGCATACAGCGGGTAGCTTCGCGCGGAAACGCTTATGAGGTCCTCGACCAGCGCGCGCGGAAAGCGCAGGCGACCGTCTTCATCAAGATAGCATCCGCCGGGCAGCGCGTAATGCAGGATCTCCGGGATCGGATCGCTGATGCCGATGTTCTCCAAGACGTCGAGCGTGCAGTCGTAAATACGCTCGATATCGCGATCGCCCAATGGACGATACTGACCGCCGGTGAGTCCCGGGCGGACGGCAGGACTCGGCCCCGCCGCACTGCGCAGCTTGCGGCGCGCGGCGGCCCCGCCGGCACGCCGCTCGCGCCCTGCTCGGCGGGCGGATTTCCTGGTCACTGGGGTAACCCCGGCAGGTCCCACATCTCGCTACGAGTCCCTGATAAACGTCTGAATTAATAACAAGTCTAGCTGAGCGGCCGGCAGCAGGGCCACAGGCCCTTTCACAATCTAAAACGCGCCCAAAGAGGCAGGACACTGGCCGAGTGCTGCAAGTCTGCAATTTCAACCGCTTATTGGCCGAAATGCGGTCGGATACGGATGGATCCGACCCCTTCGGGCAATTGGATCCGACCGCTTATATACTCGAACCCGCTGAGGGGTCGGATCCGCATGGATCCGACCCCTTTAAGAAAATCCACTATAGAGGAGCCGTCCACGTGAACGGAAAAATCGGGTTCGAAGAGCATATGGCGATCGAGGAAACGGTGGGGGAGACAAAAGCATTTGCCGGCGACTCCGGCAAGTGGGACGAATTCACACAGGAAATCCTGGATCTGGAGGAGCAGAGGCTTGCCTCGATGGACCGCGCGGGTATTCAGTTAGCGCTGCTCTCGCTGAATGCTCCGGCCGTTCAGGCAATACTCGATAGAGAAGAGGCGGTGACAGTTGCCCGTAAAGCAAATGATCGAATGGCCGCCGCGGTCAAAAAGCATCCGGACCGGTATGCCGCACTGGCCGCATTGCCAATGCAGGACCCGACAGCAGCGGCCGACGAGCTCAAGCGATGCGTCAAGCAGCTCGGCTTCAAGGGTGCCATGGTCAACGGATTCACCCAGCGCGACGAGCCCGACTCTGCCGTTTATTATGATATTCCGGAGTACCGGAGTTTCTGGCAGGTCGTATCGGAGCTCGACGTACCGTTCTATCTGCATCCACGCATGCAGCTACCGTCGCAATCGCGAAATTACGAGGGACATCCCTGGTTAAGAAGCGCACCCTGGGGTTTCGCCGTGGAAACTTCTATTCATGCGCTTCGACTTTGTGGGTCCGGACTGTTCGACGACTTTCCGAACCTGAGAATCATCATCGGTCACTTGGGCGAAGGCATCCCTTTCGGTTTGTGGCGCATCGATGCGCGCATGCGATTTTCCCGGCGTGGCTACCGGGGCAAGCGCCCGATCGGCGACTATTTTCGCGAACACTTTCACATCACGGTGAGCGGCAATTTCAACGATCCTGCGTTTCGCTGCACGCTCGACATGCTGGGCGCTGATCGTCTGTATTTTTCGTCGGACTACCCGTTTGAGCGCATGGAGGACGCAGCCGATTGGTTTGACAACACGCAGGTGATTGGCGAGGAAGACAGGCGCGCGATCGGGCGTGAAAATGCCATAAAACTGTTCAAACTTGACGTATAGGCGTACGGACTCGCGACTATGTCCCTACTTCCGATCAGGTATACCACCCCAGCTTGTACCCCCATCTTCCCAGATCGAAGAGTCGACCAAGTCCCCAGTAGTAGAGGAAATAGATTCCTCCGGCAAGTAATGCCATGCCGCTGATCAACCGAAATTTGTAAGGTTTATCTATTGCAATCGAACTCAGCCTGCGTCCGCCCAACTTAACGAGAAGCACGAATAACAGCACCATCACGGCTATCTGACCCAAGCCTTGAATCATCATGACCAGAGCCCCATAAGCAGGGTTCTTTGTACTTGCCGCGTACACCAGGAAATCCCGGAAAAGCGGATACGGACGGCCAACCGTAAACATACCGACCATCCCTCCCAGCAATGTCGCCTTTACAGTGAACTGACTGAAAAAGTCACGGGTTGTCTGGGTGACACGATTCTTGACTGAATCGAGAAAACCGAGTTCCAGGCATCCCCATATCAGCATGACGAATCCCAATGCCGAGAACACTGCGAATGATTGCGCGTGTCGCACTTCGGTCTGATTGATGTATTCGATCCCCACAGGACCAAGAAATCCTATGTACAGACCGTAAACTGCGGTGATTGCGAGTACGGGAAACGTGAACATCCCCAATGCCAGCCAGGCAGAATTACGACCCGTGTTATTGTCGGTAGAGCATGCCAGGCCCGGCATCATCGCAAATATCACACAATTACAGGCGGTAAAGGTCGCCGCGAGTCCGGCAATGGCGGCGAAGATCAGACCGAAACCCCCACCGTGGCTATCGTATTGCCCGGCGAGTTCATTGGTGTTGCCAATTGTCTCGCCGGCAACGATATTTCTGCCAAATCCATCGACCAGACCGCGATGCCAGAATCCGGCAACCAAGACAGCAAGGATGATCATAACGAGTACATACACGAGCCTTCTCTTCACAGGGTAGGCCGTACAAAAATTCTCTACTTCCTCGACTTTCATCACCATTATTCGTCCGTCCTGTTCTGTCGTGCATACACTCGTCGCAATGCCGATACTTTAGCCATCTGAAAGGATATATTGCAGGGCTGGCACAATCGCGATCTGAAGGGGTAACGAGATGAATTCTATTGCAAACAGTATCAAAAGCGTAATCATACTGATCACCACGATCACGATAGTCGGTTGCGCAACCGGTCCGGCAAGAACCGGGTACGATGCACTTACATGGCCGGTAACCGAAGAAGAATTCATCAGGGCACTTCCCGACGATGTTTTTCCGGATTCAAGGGGCAGGATCCCGCTTGTTAACCGAGAGGATCTCGATGAGGAAGGGCAAAGGGGTTACGACTCCCGCATAGCTCCTGACACCACGTCACGCGGCGGACTGCAGGGCCCCGGGGGGCTGGGCCTGAATGGCAGCAGGGACTTGAGCCAGACCCAGGTCGACGCCAGAACGCTGGAACTCGTCCGCCTGGTGGTGTCCCGGGAAATGAACCAGCGATTCGAATGGACGCTACATGAACCGGTCGCGCTGGAGGCGGGGCTGGAACCCGAAATCATTGATGTTATTCGCTTTCGCAGGTCCCTAGAAGGAGTGCCGGAAAGAGAGGCGTCTATCATTCAGTGGGGCAGAGAATTATTCCAGGAACGTAGAGTAAGTGCCGAAACTTTCGCCCGCGTCATACAGCATGTTGGGAAGCGCGATCTCGTAGACCTCTGTCAATTCATGGGCAACTATACGAGGACCGCCTTTCTGTTACACACTTTCGACGTACATCTGCCGTATGATACGGAACCATTGCTGCCGATCGATAAATAAAGGGACAAAATGAAAAATTCGACAAAAAAGCTTGGACCTGCCGTTGTATTTGTTCTTGCCTTGTGTCTGACAAGTTGTTCAGACATGTCGATTCGGTCCGACGCAAATTCGAAAAAGTGGCCGATTACCGAGCAGGAATTCGTTGCCTCTTTGCCGGATGACGTATTTCCGGATTCAAGGAGTCGATTGCCGATCGTCGATCGGGCGGATCTCGACGAAGAAGGAAAAGCGATCTACGACCGATACATGTCGCCTGATTCCACCTCTCTTGCCGGGATTCAGGGACCTGGTGGAATGCGATTGCACAAGATCGTGGATTCGAGCCCTTCCAGAATCGATCGAAAGACCGAGGAATTGGTTCGCCTGGTGATTTCCAGAGAAATGGACCAGGTTTTCGAGTGGACAATGCACGAGCCGGTCGCGCTCGCGGAAGGCCTCGATCCTGAAATAATCGATATCATTCGCAACCGCAGGTCACTTGCCGGCGTCCCAGAGAAAGAAGCATCGATTATTCGGCTGGGGAGAGAAATATTTCAACGACACAAAGTCAGCTCTGAAACCTATGCTCGTGCCTTGGCACAATTTGGCAAACGCGATCTTATATCGATCACTGAACTAATGGGACGCGGTGTAACGACTTTTATCTTGCTCCAGACTTTTGATTTGCATCTTCCCTATGACCGGGAACCATTGCTGCCGCTGCCATAATTAATGCTTCTAGAAGCTGCCGCTAACGTCCAAAGCCACGCGGAATCCACGGGTACGACTTCGTAACTCGCGAAAGTCGACGGTTGACAGGTCGCGTTCACCGACAAATGCGGTACGATCCCGCGTCTCGACCAGATCGAGAATATTTTCAGCGCCGAAACGAATTTTCGTGTCGAACCAGCGCGTGGTTTCAATGAATGTATTGACTTCGGCGCCCTCATCAGAAACGTCCAGCTCATTAACTTTGAAAAAAGGCCTTTCTCCACGCGCCCGCATTTCCCAGCCCCAGGCAATGCGGGCCGCCTCGAAATCCTGACGGAAATTGACGGTAATCGCGTACTCGTTCTCGACTCGATATATCAGAGGGAGCAACCTGCCGCCGGCGCTTCTAACCGAAAACACCCGATCATGCCCCGTAACTGGATCCACGACACTGGAGTCCTGCCAGCGGGCGTTGATATCGAGTTTTGCCCCTTTGAGGCCCAGCCGCTCCAATGGCAACGTACTTTCCAGTTCAAAACCCCAGCGCCGCCCGTCTCCGATGTTGCCCGGGGCCTCGAACGTGGGGGTTAGGGGCAGGAGGTCCTCGACATCGGATACCCAGTCATGGAAAGCGGACAGCTTTGTCACACCGTCCTTGCCGAAACGGCGCTCATGACTGAGTTCCAACCTCCAGGTGGTTTCAGGGCGCAGGTCCGGATTGCCCAGCGCAAGATCATCGTCTTCGAAGACGGTTGCACTGACAAAATCGTTGAAGTCCAACTGCGACACGTCGCGTGCCAGACTGAAGCGCGTCTGTTCACCCTGATGCGGCGCATAAGTGATCGCGGCCTGCGGTTTTAGAAAAGAGAAATCGCGTTTTAGCTCTGCGTCACCGGTCTGCTCGATTGTCGATACTTCTGCTCCCAACCCGTATTCCAGCTCGAAATGGCCCAGCGACCAGGTGTCTTTGAGCAGAAAGTCCCCGCGGATTTCTTCGACGCGTGAATTTGAACCTGGCACGTCGATGATTTCAGCACCTGCACCCGTGTCCACAGTCTGCAGCAGGCTGTTGTCCAGAGTATTTAATGCGCCCTCCGCGTTCGCCTGGACGGCATGCCCGGACCACCCTGTCCAGTTCAGCTCAATTCTGACGATTGTCTCTGCCGAGGCTGTGTCCGTATCCGAAATTCTTTCCCTTGTCAGGCCGCCTTCATTATCGAGAGAAACCTGGGAAGAAATCGACTTCCGATCCTGATCGATATGCAGGAGTATCGCCTTGCCGAGAAGCCCGGGGTGAAGGTTGCGTTCGCCATCGAGTCCCACCTCAATGTTAAGAATTTCCCAGTCCTCCGGAAAATGTTCCTCGCGGGGGGGCGTGCCAGGGGCCTGAGGAGTACGTTGGGAGATTCGAGCGCCATCCAGAGTTTCACCGCCGATTCTGGTATTGAGTCGAACGAAGGTCTCGCCCACATACGTTGCGGCATTCAGGTTAAGCGAGCCCCGGTGCCCCAAGAAATCTCCCATATCGATGCGCTTCTCGCTGAGCATTCCATTACCGTCGAGCACAGCTTGAGTGGTGAGATCACCGCGCGGGAATCTTCGTAATTGAAGTCCCGTATTGTATTCAACACCCCGCCAACGATTGGACAAGGAAATACCGACATCCGAGGTAACACCATGTTTGACGTTATACCTGACGTAAGCGCGCCACCGGATTGCGGCTTCTTCGGCATCGACGAGAATCACATTCGCGACTACGGCCTGGCCCTGAAGATCGATGTCCCTGACCTGGCCACGTATGACTTCTATCCGCTCGACCCGGCTGGCAGGAATGCGAACGAGAATTGCAGAAGGCAAATCCCGCTTGGCACTGGGTCGCCTATCATTGACAAGGATATTCCCTGCGGAGGCCGCAAAACCACGGTTACTATTTCCATCATCGAGCAGGAAGCCGGGGACTTGATTGACCATGTCCAGGGCTGTGTTGGGCCGATAACGTTCGAAGAACGCAGCTGGATATTCGACGGACTGGGCGGTATCTTGACCCACAGATTTCCACAATTCCTGGCTATTCTGCTGTTCATGCTCCGCTGCAAACCCCGGGGGACCCAGAATGCTCGAAATCAGCACGGCCCAAGCCGAGAGCGAAAAAATTCCGGCAGGTGTCAAGTCCATCTATCCACCGATTCTGTTGCTGATTGTGGTAGGGATATTAATCTATTGGACATATGATTACGGCGAGACGGCCAGACGGTTACCGCTGCTGATTAGTACGGGGTTATTCGTATTAATTGTTCTCGATCTTCTTGCCCGCATCCCCGGTAAAGTTGGCAGATTGATTGGATTAGCGCTGGGCGCGGGCTTTCAGAATCGGGAAATGAAGCATAATCCGCATTGGCGATCGGAGATTGTCCAGGCTCTCTGGGTCGTATTTTGTGTAACCGGTATCGCATTGATCGGTATTTTGCCGACAATCCCGATATTCATTTTTCTGTATATGGTGATTCAAGGTAAGCAGAAAATCGTATTCAGCTTGCTAATTGCGGGTCTTGTCGTCTTTGTCGTTGGTTTGGTGTTCGAAATTTTCCTCGAATATGATTTGTACCGGGGTATGCTACTTGATCCGGACGGTTTTGGATAAGACCGAAAACTGCTGAATCAATAACAGTTGAAATAATTTCGATGCGATTCGATTAGCAGGCAAAGGCATTAGCTGGCAATGATAATCAACCAGGCAAGACGCATGACAAAGCGATTATGGGCTAAAGTGATAGTAGTCCTGCTAGCCCTCTCGTTTGGAGCGGCACAGGCTGATTGGCCGGACGATAAGCCGATCAAGCTTATTATTCCGTTCGGGCCGGGTGGGTTTGATTCTTATGCTCGAACGCTGGCTCCGGTTCTCGAGAAGATTCTGGACGCAGTCGTCGTACCCGAAAATGTCCCGGGCGCCGGTGGCCGCATCGGCGCAAACACGGTGTACCGCGCCAGGCCCGATGGCTATACGATCGGCATTTGGAACATGCCCGGTATGAGCATGCCGGCAATCGTCGGAGAACGGGTTCGGTATGATTTAAACAAGTTGAGCTGGATAGCCCAACTGAGTTTTGACGCCTATGCGCTCGCTGTAAAGGCCGATTCTCCGATTCTGACATTCAACGACCTTTGCAGTCTTGGTCGTCCTGCCACGTTTGCAGGCCAGGGTGGTTTTACCGAAACAGCGTCCATCGCAACGGTGATCACGATGGCGGAACTGGGTTGTCCGTACAAAATCGTGACCGGCTATCAGGGCTCCAATCAGGCGACCCTTGCGGTAATGCGCGGCGACGTCGATGCGAGAGTGAATCCGCTTGGTACCCTGTTGCCCTACGTTAAATCAGGTGATGTACGTTTGTTGATGACTTACGAAGAAGAAGCCTCGGTTCCGGATATTCCGTCCATAGTGGAACTGGGACACCCGGAATACATTAATTTTGGCTTGCGCCGTGTGGTGGCGGGGCCTCCGGGTATACCGGAAAATATTCGCAGGAGACTCTCCGCCGCATTCATACAGGCGATGCACTCGGAAGAACTTCAGGAATGGTCGAAGAAGACTAATAACCCGTTTTCACCGCTGGACAACGAGCAAACGGAAAAAGCCATGCAGGATGTCATGCAGTTTTATGAGAATTACGGTGAGCTTTTGCGGACAGAATTCAAAGGCGACTAGCGGTCAGTAAACCGGGAAGCCCCCATCAGCACTGTGCATACACGCCGCAATATTAAGTTCTGAAACCCTCGCAGGATGAGCACTATTGGACTTTGGCCTGGTCAATGATGCGCTTACCGAACTGATCGGCAGTGGACACAGCCATTATATTTTTTTTGGCGTACTTGTTGGTCTGACATTTGGAATCATTCCCGGGCTCGGCGGCACAACTGCATTGGCATTGCTCATCCCGGTTACCTATACGATGGACCCGGTAGCTGCGATGTATCTCGCGGGTGGATCCATGGGTGCGACTTCATTTGGGGGTTCAATGACCGCCATCTTATTGAATACACCCGGCACCCCGCCAAATGCCGCAACCACATTCGACGGTTATCCCCTGACCCTCCAGGGCAAGGCCGGACTGGCCATCGGTGCATCCGCTACGGCTTCTGCGATGGGTGGCCTGATCGGCCTGATATCCCTGTTGCTGGTGATTCCGCTTGCCCGGGAAATCATCTATTTATTCGGACCACCGGAATTCTTGCTTTTGACGATCTTGTGTCTGATAGCGATTGCGGTTGCCACAATGGGAAAACTGTTGCGTGGACTGATTGCCGGCGGTTTTGGATTGATGGTTGCGTTTGTGGGCATGGACAGCGTCAGCGGCGAATTACGATATGCCGGTGAACTGGATTACCTGTGGGACGGTATACCCCTGGTGCCTGTATTAACCGGAATGTTTGCGGTATCGCAGATGCTGGAACTGGCGCTCAAGGGCGGTTCCATTGTGTCGGGTACACAGCTCGGTTCGAAGTTGAGTGGGGTCTTTAACGGAATAAGATCCGTGTTTAAACACTGGACCCACTTGCTTCGCGGATCAGTGATCGGCACCGTCATTGGCGCCATTCCGGGTTTAGGAGGCGTTGTCGCGGCGTTTTTTGCCTACTCGGCTGCAGCACAAACGTCGCGTGAACCGGAATCTTTTGGGAAGGGAAACATTATCGGGGTCATTGCACCGGAGTCTGCCAACAATGCCAAGGACGGCGCATCATTACTCCCGGCGGTCGCATTCGGCATACCCGGAAGCGCCGAATCCGCATTGTTATTGAGTATCCTCGTTCTTCACGGTATTGAGCCAGGTCCCTCTATCCTCGTGGACAATCAACGTGAGATCTACGGGCTGATCCTGGCGATAACATTTTCTGCGGTTGGAGCGTCGATCATAGGGCTTATCGGTGCACGCTGGTTGATATTAATTACCTATGTCAAAGTTCAGGTTCTCGTTCCCGTTGTCATATCAGTTACACTGACTGCCGTTTATGTTCTGGAAGGTAAATTAGGGGACGTAATCGTCTGCGCCATTATGGGAGTCGTGGGATACCTTATGATCAGGTTCGACTATCCGCGATTGACATTTATTATTGCTCTGGTTCTGGGAAGAACAATGGAACAGGCCTTTCATCAGACAATGACTATTTCTGACGGTGACGTGTTGAGTTATGTCGCCGGTCGCCCGACCGCTGTCGTGCTGGCTGTTTGTATAATCTTGACGCTGATGTTTCCAGCATTTCGAAGTTACCGGACGGCACGAATAAAGAAGAAATAAAACCGTCTATTCCAGGAATTCGATAAATGCGTGATACGCAGGTAATCATTGTTGGTGCCGGTCCAGTTGGGCTGACGTTTTCGATCGCACTGAGTGATTTGGGTGTGCGCTGTATCCTGCTCGAGCGTAACGATGCACCTTCCGGGCTGCCAAAGATGGAACGCTGTAATGCACGTACCATGGAGATTTACCGGCGCTTGGGAATCGTGGACGAGATCCGTGCCGCCGGTCTTCCTGCAGAATGCCCCATGGATGTATATGTTGTTTTGAGTCTTGTCGAGGAACCAATTTTGCGGCTCCCTTATGGCTCCGTAAAAGAATGCAAGGAAGATATCGCTGCGCATAATGACGGAACCCGAACGCTCGAGCCCTATCAGCTCATATCGCAGTACACACTGGAACCGTTGCTAAAAAAGATTGCGGAAAGCGATCCGAATATCGACGTTCGATTCGGCAATGAATTTGTCCGCTATGATGATCATGGTGATTATGTTACTGCCCATGTCAAGCGTACTGATGGTACCGAAGAGACCGTCACCGGCGACTATCTGGTCGGATGCGACGGGGCAGCGAGCGCGGTCAGAAAACAATTGGGCATCAAGTTAGCGGGTGAAGGTGACATGCTCACTTTGTGCCAGGCACTTTTTCGATGTGATGATCTGTACGAGCGCATCCCCATCGGGAAAGGTCGTCACTACCATGTATGTGACGATCAGGCAGGCTTTATTATCGTCCAGGACGACACCAAACATTTCACTCTACATGCAGTCGTGGAAGACGAATCTGAAATGCCTGCATTGTTCGAAAAGATCGTCGCAATGCCGATCGAATACGAAACCTTGTTCATTGGCCGATGGACCCAGCGCTTGCTCGTGGCAGACCGGTATGGCGCCGGCAGGGTCTTCATAGCGGGCGATGCTGCGCACCTCGTTATTCCGACCGGCGGCCTGGGGATGAACAGCGGTGTGGGCGACGTTGTCGACCTCGCCTGGAAATTGCAGGGTACGTTAGAAGGCTGGGGCGGGGATAATCTGTTGTTGTCCTACGAGATAGAACGACGTCAGATCGGGGTCAGAAATGTTGCCGCATCCGGCCGGGCAAATGCCGGCCGCCGTAAATGGCGGTCGGCGTGGCGTCCGCAAATTCGGGACAAGACGCCGGAAGGCGCCGAAATCCGCGCGAACGTTGCCAAAATAGCAGATAAGGAGCAACGCAAGAGCAATGAGATCCTCGGAATAGAGGCTGGCTACAGGTATATCGATTCGCCGCTAATCTGGCCGGAGCCGGGTGAGGGGCCTGATCCGAATAATCCGGATTATGTGCCCACGACGTGGCCCGGTTTTCGCCTTCCGCACGTCTGGCTCGAGGACGGCTCAGCCATTCAGGATCAATTGGGCAAAGGATATACATTACTCAGATTTGATAATGATCGTGTGGATATGACCGATCTGATTGCGGCGTTTGAAGGCACTGGCGCACCGTTTGAAGTGCTTGCCATTGATGATGCACACGCGGTAGAGGTCTATGAAGGTTACGAGTTGTTCTTGTTGCGGCCGGATTTACACATCGTCTGGCGAGGCAATGATGCGCCGGAAGACGCCGAATTACTCGTCGCCGTCGCTACCGGAAATAAAGCACCTCCGACGCGGTAGGGGGCGTGTTATGCACCGTCAATAATGGTGCACGGAGTGCACCCTACCTCGTGCACAGACTGCATGCTACCGATTGTATCGCTGCGGGCAGCCGCTCCCGGGTGGCACGAAGCGATTGATATCCGGCTAGCTTCCGGGCGGTGGCTCGTAAGGCCGTCCGGCCCGCCCGCACCAGCTTTCCCAGGCACGTTCGAACGTATAGGAACCTCTGCGCTCGAGAATGGCGTTGATTTCACCTTCGCTGAGAAAGGTGATCTCGCCCAGCATGGTGGCCTTGAATTGCAGCTTGGCGTTCACTTCAACGTAAATGGAGGTGAACACCGCTTCCCGCACAGATCTACCCAGGACGACACATCCGTGGCCGCGCATCAATGCAGCGCGATTATCTCCGATCATAGCGGCCAGATCCCTGCCCATTTCCATCGTCCTGACCAGCAGGGTCGTATCGCCAAAGCTGGTGCGAGAATCCCAGATCGGCACCTTTGCGCCCATACCCGCTGCCATATGCAGCATGGGTCTCAGGCGGGTCCCCGTGACACCGAAGGGAATGACGTTCGGGCTGTGATTGTGAACGACGGAATTGATCTCGGGTCGCGCTTCATACACCGACCCGTGTATGGCTCTTTCGGCGTAGGGGGAACGGCCTTGCGGATCGACGGGCTCTCCTTCGAGAGTAAATTCCATGATGTCATTCACTTCGATGCATTCCGGTGCCCTGGATCGGGAAAGCAAATAGCGATCCGGGTTCTCCGGATGCCGGATGCTTATATGGCCAAACGAATCCACCACTCCTTCTTCTGCCAGGATGCGATTGGCGGTCACGAGTTCTTCCAGAGATTCATTTAAGAGCGACATTGTATGATTCCAGTTGTAATCGTTATCAATTCGAATCTTCAGTATAAAGGTACAGGAAATTCTATCGTGCCGGCGTCGCCAGGTGCAGATCGAAATAGCCTGAAATCGCGGCGCCAAGGGTCGAAGTCGTTGCGATCATCTGTGTCACATCGCTCGATGGAGCCGCCCATCGACGACCGGGTTGCAGACGATCAGCCGTCAGGCCCGGCAGTTGCGTCAAGACCAGGTGGCACTACGCGTCGATCAGTTTGATAGCGTCGTGTCTTGAACAGTGAAATAATACAGAGGAACCAATTGAGGCGGATACATATGACGATACGCTCCCAAGCGCGCGACTCCGAGAGAAAAACAGCGCCGCAGGCGATACAGGATCTACGTGACTGGCTCTCGCGAGTCGAAGCTTTGGGCGAACTTGTCCGGGTAAAGAAACCGGTAAGCCGCGACGAGGAAATGAGCGCCGTCGGTTACCTCGTTGCCAAGCAGGCAACGTCTCCCGCGGTTCTCTTCGAACACGCCGGTGGCTTCGAGGACAGCCCCATCGGCGCCAAGCTGCTCTGGAATATCCTGGGTCCTAGTCTGAGACGTATCGCCCTCACGCTGGAAGAACCCCCGGAAACGCCCGCGATCGAGCTGATTCAGTGCGTCAAAGAGAAGCTCAAGCGCCGTATTCCGCCGCGTGAAGTTGCGCGTACCGACGCGCCGGTCTATCAGAATACGTTGACCGGGCAAGATATCGATCTGAACCAGCTGCCGATTCCGCGCCATTGGCCGCTCGATGGCGGGCGCTATGCCGGGACTGCGGATGCGGTGATAACCCGTGATCCGGACACAGGCTATCTGAACATCGGCACCTACCGCATGATGCAGCAAGGTAAGTCCGAGGTCGGTCTGTATCTGTCGCCAGGAAAGGATGCCCGCCTGCACATCACCCGCGCATGGGAACGGGACGAGCCCATCGAGGTTGCGGCCGCCTGGGGTATCGATCCGCTGTTCATGCTGGTGGGTTCCCAGACGTTCGCCAAGAATGTCTCCGAATACGAATATGCTGGCGGCATCAAGGGCGAGCCCATTCCGGTTGTGCGCGGCACGACGACCGATCTGTTGTTGCCGGCGAACGCCGAATTCGTCATCGAAGGCGTCCTGCGACCCAATTCGGTGAAAGCGGAAGGGCCGTTCGGTGAATTTCCGGGCTATTACGGTAGGCCGGAAGCTGGCTGTCCGCTCGTCGAGGTCACGGCGCTGCACTACCGAACTGATCCGATTCTGACCAATGCCTTGATGGCGGACTATCCATCCTGCGAACAAAGCGGTTTCTTTTCAATCATTCGCTCGGCCAAGATCTGGGAGGATCTGGACAAGCTCGGTGTTCCGGGAATCAAGGGAGTCTATGCCCATCCGGCCGCTGCCGGCGGTTTCGGCATGACCGTTTTGAGCCTCGAGCAGCGGCATGCCGGGCACGCCGCGCAAGCGCTCGCCCTCGCGGCCCAGGTCCCCGGCGGAGCGTATTACACGAAGTGGATTGTAGCCGTCGACGAGGACATCGAACCGACCGACATGGATCAGGTCATCTGGGCGATGGCCAGCCGCTGCAACCCGATCGAAGACATCGACATCCTGCGCAACACCTGGAGCACGTGGCTCGACCCGACGCAGAACCCACCGGCAAGACGGCCCTATGGCTCGAAGGCGCTGATCAACGCCTGCAAGGAACACCGGTCGATTCCGGTCTTCTCGAAGCGAACGATGCTACGAGAGAGCGTTTACGACGCCGTTGCTGCCCGTTGGCAAGAACTGGGCTTACCGGGCAAGGTCCCGACGGTTAAGGCATTCGAGCGGGACACGAAGACGGTTTATCACGAAGTTGGGGGCTTTGAACCCGAAGGTTAGTAGATTCCGTACCGCCGCTTCTCCGCGACACACACGTATTGCGGATCCGGAGCTGTTATTAGCCAGGACCTGCCGACGATTAGCCCAGAACGCGGCTGCACAGCGGATTTCATTGGCCCCGCCCCCTTTCGCAGAAATGCGATAGAATTTGAGCCCACAACAAGATCAATACCGGGAACTCTTCAATGTCGAAACTGAAATTGACTTTCGCCTGTGGCCCATACGACAGAATGGAAGCCCTCAATTACAACCGCATCGAAGTTGAAGGTATTGATCTGAATTATCTGGAAATACAGGCGCCTCGTGAAATATTCGACAGAATGGTGGGCGACCACGCGTTCGAGATGTCCGAGTTGTCACTCGCGGAACACGTGAGTATGACCGCCAAGGGAAACAGTCCTTTTGTTGCCTTGCCCGTATTCCCGTCCAAGGCCTTCCGACACGGCTTCATCTGTATCAACAGGAAATCGGGCATCAAGGAGCCGAAGGACCTTGCGGGCAAACGAATCGGAGTGCCGCTTTATACGATGACCGCGGCGATCTGGATTCGGGGTGACCTCGAGAATATATACGGCGCTGATTTGTCCGATGTTCAGTGGGTCCAGGGTGCCGTCGAAAAAGCGGGGACACACGGCAAGCCGCCCGCGCCACCCAAGCTTTTGAAGCCGGTCGACATCCTTCAGAATACCTCCGACAAGTCGCTGTCCGACATGCTAAGAGATGGCGAGATCGACGCCCTGATCGGTTCCAGATTGCCGGATTCCGTAAGGACGGATCCCGATAAGGTTACGCGCCTGTTTCCGAATGCCCGTGAGGAAGAAAAGCGCTACTACCGTGAATACAGAATCCATCCGATCATGCACACAGTCGCCATCCGTAGGGACATATACGAGCAGAATCGATGGATAGCGACCAGTTTGTTCAAGGCGTTCCTGGAAGCCAGAAAATGGGCGCTCGACAAGATGTATTTTTCGGCTGCGCAGCGTTACATGTTGCCCTGGCTTTTTGATGACCTGCACGAAATAGATGAAATATTCGGCAAGGATCTCTGGGCCTATGGCGTGGAAGAAAACCGGCCGACGCTGAAAGCTTTCGTAAAGTACATGCGACAGCAGTTCTTTATAGAAAAAGAGATGCCTGTCGACGAACTGTTCGTGCCGATACATGGACGCATCGACTAGGACTAACATCGAAACTTCACCTGCAAAGCGCAACCATGAATAGAATTCACTTTTTGTCGATTCGTAGAACTGTGCTGACGGCGGCGACTTTGTTCGCGCTCGTGGCCTGCGGCGGCCTCGCTCAGGAAAGCACGCCGAGCTTCGAGCTCGAAACGAACCGACTGGCGATCGCGCTCGAACTGGCCGAGGGGATGACTGTCGCGGATGTCGGCGCAGGCGAAGGCAAGTATTCGGCCTTTCTCGCCGATCAGGTCGGGGCGTCCGGTTATGTCTATTCGACCGAGGTAGTCGAGGAACTGCTGGTAAAAATACGCCAAGCGGTCGCCGAAAAACCAAATGTTACGGTAATTCTCGGCAAGGAGGACAGCACGGAGCTGCCGCCGCAATGTTGTGATCGGATTCTCTTGCGCCGTGTTTTTCACCACTTTCAGCGCCCGGAGCCCATGCTCCAAAGCCTGTATTCCTCGCTAAAGCCTGGCGGTATTATTGCAATTGTGGATTTTCTTCGTGCAGATACCGATCTTGGACGCTCAGACGCAACGCCGGAAGACCATGAACATGGCGTCAGGGTCCATCATCTGATTGAGGAAATGGAAAAGGCCGGCTTTGAACTCGTTCGCCAGGTTGACGATTGGCCCAGTCAGGTCAATCACGGCACGGAAACGGATTTTTGTATTTTGTTCAGACGTCCCATCTGATCCGGACAGGGCTTGTCGCTCAAAATCATGGCATCAGACTTCATCGACGATATCAGGCGCCTGCATTCGCTCCCCGGATGAACACTACTACTTCAGATTCGGCTTCCAGCTCCGTTCAATTGGACGTGGTCCGCTGTCAACCTACGATCGGGGCTGAAATCCGCGGTCTCGATCTTGCCCGGCCGTTAACTGCTGAGGTTTTCAAGGCCGTTTACGATGCGTTGCTTGAGTACAAAATCATATTTTTCCGGGACCAGCATATAACGTCGGAACAGCAAATTGCGTTCGGTCAGCAGTTTGGTCCGCTGGAGACCAATCCTTTCCGCCCCCAGGGCAAGGGCAAACCAGAATTACAAATCGTCAAGAACGACAAGGATCATCCTGTTCTTTCCACTGATGTCTGGCACGCCGACCTGACTTTTCGAAAAAAACCGACCAAATTTACTGTCTTACGTTGTCTCGAAATACCCGATCGTGGTGGAGATACGCTGTGGGCGGATATGTGTGCGGCATACGACGGGCTGAGTGATTCGCTGCGAGAATACATCACCGGGCTCAGCGCGATTCATGATTTCAAGAATTTCCGGATCCTTTACACGGGCGATCCGGCAAAAAGGGAAGAGTTACACCGGATGGAGGACCGGTTTCCCAATCCGACGCATCCGGTAGTCATTACTCACCCCGAAACCCTGCAGCGTGTGTTGTTTGTCAATCGACAGTTTACGCTACGCATTACCGGCATGCCCGATGATGAGAGCCGTCAATTGCTGGACGTCTTATATGATCAGGCCAGAGTGCCCGAGTACCAGTTTCGGTTGAAGTGGCAGCCCGGAACATTAGCTGTTTGGGATAACCGATCGTGTCAACATTACGCCGTTAACGACTATTACCCGAACAGACGTCATATGGAGCGGGTTGCTGTCGAGGGTGACGCCGAACCGCGTTTCGATCCGGCCGCGAGACCGGCCCGCCAATATGCGTCGGTCAAACGGGTCCACGCCTTTGATGGGTCTTAATTGACGCAACAGACTGCTAGAACCGATCTCATAGTCCCATATGGCCGCACAGCGGCTTTGCCCCTCTCGCCCATCTGACGTCGTTGCGCTCCTTGCCAATGTCCACCGGCATTGGACGCGTCACGCGCCTCGCAGATGGGACAACAGGATGCAAAATGCGGCTCATGGAGGATTTTGAGATAGGTTCTATTTCTTCTCGGTATCCGGCTTGGTCAGCATATGGCCGCAGCCGCATTTTGTCGCCCAGTATTCCCAGGCACGCCACGTTTCTGGTGAGTAAGGCTTGTATCCTTTATTGCGGGCATCGATCTCCCCTTGACTGAGAGATTTGATCGTACCTCCCAATCGCAGCGCGGATGAAAGCGCTCGTGCATTACGTGGCAGGTAGACCGACATGCGCACCACTTCGATCAATGACCGTGCCGCGGCAGCGAATCCGTGGCCACGCATCAGCGCGACATTGTTGCCCGCCAGCGTCTTCGCCAGGTCACGTCCCTGCTCGACATTTGCGACCAGCAGGTTGGTGTCACCGAAGCGATCGGCTATGTCCCAGACCGGTATATGGGCACCGATGAAACTGCCGGAATGAATGACCGGTCGTAACGGAGTGCCGTCGGCAATTCCGAAGGGCAAGATCTCTTCAGCGTGCGCGTGAACAACCGATACGACATCAGGGCGCGCCTCTAGAATACCGCCATGAATGAAACGCTCCAGATACAGATGGCGGGTCTCATCCCTGACCGGGTTTCCCTCCAGATCGAGCTCAACGATATCTTCGGCAGTCACCAGCTCCGGCGCAAGTGAGCGCGCCATAAAAAACGTATTGGGATTCTTTGGATTACGTATGCTGACATGCCCGTACGCGTCGACGACATCTTCGTTAGCGAGGATACGATTGGCTATCACGAGGTCATTGATCATGCGTTCTTGCTCATTCATGGTTTGTGTCGCCCCGCTGGTCCGATTCTTGAAATTAACCGATATTCGGGCAAACATTGCATGCCCTCAGCCAGAATTTACACTATCTTTCGAATACTATTAAGTAAAGGTGCCTAGGCGGTCTTGCGCGAACTCGGCCAATTTCTCGCGCCTGCGCCGAACTGAGCGCAGTTTCAGATTTATTGCGACTTACCGGTGCCCGAACCGTATCATCACTATGCTCCTCAATTTAGCTGTTGGTCTCATGTGATCAGCACGATTGTGACAGTCGACGTTGCTCGTCGCCGGCTTTATTGGTTGACATGAAAATCCACGACCGCCAGAATCTTTCGGCTATCCTTCATGATTTTAGATTCAGATGAAATCACCAAACACAGGGCATCATCTTGGCAGAATTAACGATCTCTCGCGGAACAACGATCTCGTATCACGACAGCGGCACCGGGACACCGATCCTGTTCCTGCACAGCTTCGGGCACAATAAAAATCTTTGGTTCCCGCAATTGACACGCTTTCTGGAGCTGGGTTATCGGGTAATCGCCCCCGACATGCCCGGACACGGAGAATCGTCCTTCGATCCCGACAATCATACCGTCGATCTTATCGGCCAGTCGTATATTGAATTTCTCGAAAAACTCGGAGTTAAGAAGACAATCGTTGCCGGCATATCCATAGGCGGCTATATCGCCCTGCGCATGTGGGCCAGGCGCCCGGAATTGATTTCTGCTCTGGTGATGTGCTGCACAAAGGCAGAAGCAGATAGCGATGAAATCAAGGAACGACGCAGGACTCAAATCAAGAATATCCACAAGCACGGGCTGGAGAATTTTGTCGTCACCGGCGCACCAAAACGCGTTGCCCCCAAGACCGCTGAAGAGAGGCCCTGGGTAGTCGACTGGATAAAAATGATGAATTTTACGGTTAGCGCCGAGGCCAATGCCGCAACGCTTGAAGCTATGGCCGTCAAGGAAGACGACACCGAAACGCTCAAAACGATCGACGTGCCTGCACTGATTTTATCCGGCAGTCACGATATCTTTATTCCAAAAGAATCTCCTCATAATCTGCATAAAGGCATAAAGAATTCGGTGCATCACGTCATTCAGGATGCCGGCCATGTCGCCAGCCTGGAAAATCCGACTGCAGTCAACAAATACATGGAAGATTTTCTGAAGTCCCTGTAACCCGATTTATTGCTCATCTGACAAAAAGAGAATTATTTTGAAACTACTTACGTTTACTAACGACCAGCATTCCGAAAAAAGACTGGGTGCTCACTTTCAGGACAATAAAATAGTTGACCTGGCTCGCGCCTATCAACTGTATTTTGACGCTGAGGCGCCCGACTGGTTTGACTCTGTCAATAATCTGTTGAAAGGCGGCGATCCCGCAATGGAATTGGCTCGCGAAGTCTACGAGCTTGCCCGTGGCAGGAAAATAGCCAGCGACTCCGTGTTTGTCGACATGGATGACATCGCTTTCCATCCGCCTGCAGGTGACAGCGCAAAGATTCTCTGCGTCACGATGAACTACAGTTCGCACGCGCAGGCAAGCGGCAGCAAGCAATCGGAAGAGCCCTATTTCTTTATCAAGATGCCGACTTTGATGACGCCCCACGGAGCCCCAATCTGCCATTCGAAGACTTCGCAGAAGCACGATAGTGAGATTGAACTGGCGGTGATTATCGGCAAGAAAGGCAAATACATTTCCCGTGAAGACGCATTGGACTATGTTGCCGGGTATTCGGTGATCAACGATTTCAGCTTCCGGGACCGCCGCTCCCTGACAGACGATCCGAATTCCGCACGTCTGCATTGGTTCACGTTAAAAAATCTCGATAACGGAGCACCGATTGGCCCCTGGCTCGTTACCAGGGACGAAATCCCGGATCCTTACGATCTGGAAATCACGTTAACGCTGGATAACGAGCCGGAGCTTAAGCAGAGCGGATCGACCGCGGGCATGATGCACAGAATCGAGGATCTGGTGATGCATGCGTCCAACGGACTCACCTTGGAACCGGGTGACGTCATCGCGACCGGGACCCCGCACGAGGTCGCATTCGGCAAGCAGCGCTTTCTCCAGGACGGTGATATCCTCAGGGCCGAGATCACGAAAATCGGTGCCCTTGTCAATCCGATAAAGAGCGAAACCTGAAGGCCGGCCATATACTTAGTATTGGGCCGAATTAGACAGAGGATCAGTTTATGAACGCGAACGTTGAATTTACTCGAGAAGCATTCATTGAGGATCTGCTCGAAAACAACTTCACGACTTTCTTTGTTGCGACCCATCCCAAATATTCGAAAAGCAACCCGGCTTTCAGGTTTACGCCGGCCCCGGTCAGTATCGCGGTACCGTATTCCTGGTCGTATGCCGATGCGAGGAAGCGGTTGATGGATCTCAGCGGTCTACTCACCGCAGAAGAAGCCGAGCGTCGTAACATCAATTTCGTCAACCCGGCATTGAAAGACTTCATGCCGGCCGCGGCACTGCCGACCTTGCGGGGTGGAATACAGCTATTGTTGCCGGATGAACAGGCCTACTCGCACCGGCATTCGGCCAACGCGTTCCGTTTGATCCTCGAAGCTCCCGAGAGTGGCGCCTATACGACCGTGGAAGGAAACAGACTCCCGATGTCCAAGGGCGATCTTATCCTGACACCAAACTGGACCTGGCATGACCATCACAACGAGGGAGACTCCCACGTCATCTGGTACGACGGTCTGGACGTGCTGATGGCTTACTGGATAGGCGGCGTGTTTTATGAGGAAATGAAGGACGTTTCCGGTGAGGCGTATCAACCGGTGCTTCATGAAGCGAACGCGGTTGCCAACACTTACGGCCCGGGACTGATTCATCGCAGAAAGATGTTCCCGGACCATATTCCGGTCTCGGACAATACGCTGATTTACTACCCCTACAGCAAGTCGCGGAAGTTGCTGCAGGATCTTGCTGATCAGCGAGCCGGCAACCCCTATGAGGGCGTACTCGCAGAATACGTCAACCCGGTAACCTGCGGTCCGACGTTTCCGTCCATGAGCACGTCGATCCGTCTCATCAATCGGAAGTCCACCGTGGAAGCCATGCACAGGACCGAGAACGTCATGTTCATTACGCTGGAAGGTTCGGTGACTTTTCATCTGCCCGACAACCAGACGTTCGCGACCGAGCCCCACGACGTCACGGCGATACCATCCTGGGTACCGTACAGCATCACCAACACCGAGAATGAACCCGCTGTGCTGGCATCCCAGTCCGATCGGCCGGTGTTCCAGGCGCTGGGATTCTATCGGGAGGAAACGGCCTGAGGCCCGGGTTATTCGGCCTCACGAGCGTCGAGATGATCGAATAGCGCGTTACAAACCGCGGTGGAGAACCGCTCATAGCCATGGTCGGTCGGCCAGCCGATATGCGGCGTCAACACGACGTTCGGGCACTTCGTGAGCGGATGATCCTGTGGCAGCGGTTCGCAATCAAAGACGTCAAGACCGGCGCCCGCGATTTGCTTTCTGTCGAGGGCGGCGATCAGCGCTGCCTCGTCGACGATCGGACCGCGCGCCGTATTGATGAGGTAGGCGGTTGGCTTCATCAGCGCGATCCGACTCGTGTCGATGAGTCCGCGTGATTCGGCCGTCAGCGCTGCATGGATCGACACGACGTCGGCGCGACACAGCACATCGTCGAGTTCAGCATACTCGGCACTCTTCTTTGCTGCGGTCGCCGCGTCGAGGCTGCGACTCCAGGCGACAACATTCATGCCGAAGCTCCGCGCGATCCGTGCCGCGTGGCTACCGACGCGGCCGAGTCCGATCACGCCGAACGTCTTGCCGTGCAGTACAGGCGTCGACGGCGAAGACCATTCCCCGCGGCGAACGGCGGCGTCGAGCATCGGAATCCGGCGCATAACCGCGAGCGTGAGTGCAATCGCAAGCTCGGCCGCACCGATCGAATAGCCGCCTGCCGCTTCCAGGACCACGATGCCGCAGTCGCGTGCCGCGTCGAAATCGATATGCGGGTTATGCTTCCCGGTTTGCACGATAATCCGAACATCATCGAGCGCTTGCAGGAGCTCCCGATCGAATCGCGTGCGTTCCCGGTTAGCGATGAGCACGTCGTAGCCCTTGAGTGCAGCCGCGTCGCCGAACGGCTCCGTAAAGATTGTAATTTCGGCACGTTCGCGCAGGCGTCTGACACCGTCCGTCCGGTCCCAGGCGCCCTGAAAATCATCGAGGATCGCAATTCGCATAGCTGGCGCTACCTCCTCCAACGGCTTACTGCCGCAGCCAGGGACAGCGCAGGGATTGGCGGATGCGCACCCAGGCGTAAGCAGCGATCGCAGGAATACGGTTCGTTCCGCAGGCTTTGGTGATTCGTCATCTGGAAGTTCCGCTGGTTTAGGGATTATTCGGCATTTGGCCCCTGGTCTGCTGCCGCCGATGACTTCTCTATCCAGTCCGTTATGGCCGCTTTCAGCATCGGTAATGTAACACTGCCGTTCTCGAGAACGCGGTCATGCAATTCGCGAATATCGAAGTCATCGCCCAGCTCTTGTTCGGCCAGCGTTCGCAGACGTCGGATCTCCAGCATGCCGAGCATATAGCTGTTCGCCTGGCCGGGCCAGGCGATGTAGCGATCGATGTCCGATTCGATGTCAATCGTGGGCCACGCCGTATTGTCGAGCATGTAGTCGACGGCCTGTTGCCGCGACCAGCCTTTGGTGTGTAGTCCGGTGTCGATGACCAGCCTCGCCGCACGTGCGCCCTGATCCGACAGCATGCCCATGCGCTCGAGCGGACCTTTGTACAGGCCCATTTCATCGGCCAGGCGCTCCGCATACAGCGCCCAACCTTCGCCGTAGCCCGAATTCCAGAGATAGCGCGCCAGCGGGTGCACGCGATCGCCGAGTTCCAACGCAATCGCGCCCTGCAGATGATGCCCCGGATAAGTCTCGTGGTACAAAAACGACTGCTGAATAGCCCGCGAGCGATGTTCGGGATCGACCACAGCGATGTAGAATATCCCCGGCCGCGTGCCGTCCTCGGACGACGCGTGGTATTCGCCGGTTCCGGTTGCGCGATATGCCGGATACGGTTTGATCAGCACATCCGCCTTCGGCAGCAGGTGAAAAACCTCCGACATTCGGGCGCGCACAATTTCCAGCGCATCCAGCGCATACTGCAACACGGCTTCCTCGCTCCGAAATGTAAAGCGCGAATCGATGTTGAGATTGCGCAGAAACGCTTCGATCTCGCCTCCGCCGAAATGCTCGTCGATGACCGAACGCATCTCGGCGCGGATACTCTTTATTTGCACGAGACCCAGACTGTGAATCTCATCGGCCGACAGACTCACCGTCGCAAAAGAGCGCACCAGTTCCGGGTAGCACGAGGCGCCGTCGGGATTTGCGCTCAGCGCGATATCCTCCCGCGCTTGCGGTAGGTATTCAGTCTCGATGAACGCAGCAAAGCGTTCGATGGCCGGCGCAATCTGCTCATCGAAAATCTCACGCACTGCCAGCTCGAACTCCTCGTTCTCGGCCCTGTTGGCCATAGCAACAAAAGGATTGTCGTCGGCTAGGAGCGCCCGAACCTGACCGGGAACTGCGACCACGGTCACTCCGGGTGCGCTGTAGCCGAGTTCGAGGCCCATACGCAAGTTTTCGATCTCGATATCCACATAGCCGGCGACTTTGCCCAGCCGCCGCAACGACTGTTCGCGCAACTCTGGCGTATCGAGCGGCTGAATATCGAACACGAACGGCAGGTCGCCATACCAGGCCGTGATAGCACTGGCACTCCAAAGCTCGCTGCGGCAGATGCGGCCCGCTTTCGACGCCTCGAGTTCCTCATGCAGGATGCCGTAAGTTATCCAGTCGCGGCTGCCGACGTTGGCCGGCATGCCAATGCTGTTCAGTTCGGCGAGCCAGGCATCTTCACGCGCTTGCCATTCGACCAATGCCTGCGGCGAGTTGTCGAACAGATCGTCGTGACGCGCCCCTGCAATCGAAAATCGGGTTCCCATCTCTGGATTGCGCTCGAGCATTGCCTCGAGATATTCGTCGGCTACTGCTTCGATGCTGCGTTGCGCGGGCACCGGATCCTGACGCTCGCCGCCGCACGCAGCAATTACCACGCCGCAGAGGACCAGTAATATCGGGGCGCAAAACTTCATGGTTGTCCGTGCTCTACGAAGATCAAATCTTCGGTTGAAAAACCGAGACGTTTCGCTTTCTCTAGGAGACGGTCCAGTACCGGCGTGTTCAGACTGGGCTCACGCGCGAGTATCCACAGGTAGGAGCGATTTGGCCCGGCCACCATCGAATACTCATAGCCTTTCTTGTCCAGTTCGATGATGTTGTAGCCACCATAAAACGGGCCAAAGAACGAAACTTTGAGACGCCCCTTGTCGGGTGCATCGACAAAATACGCCTTGCCCTCAGCCTCGTCCCATTCGCCTCTGACGGCATCGAAGCCGCGGTTTCGTACACTGATGCCGCCGTCCTCGCGCAGGCTGTAGTTTGCCGTTACTCTCGACAGTCCCCGTTCGAAGCGGTGATCGAGCCTGGCAATTTCGTACCAGGTGCCGAGATAGCGGTCCAGCTCGAATCCCTCGATCGTTTCGACACCGTCAGGCACACCAGTGCAACCGGCGATCACTAGACCGACTACTGCAAAGCAGGGCCTGCGCATCTTGACTCCCCAAGACACGTTGATTTGGCGTTGCCATCTACCCCGATTGGACAGGATGAGCATACAAATTTCCCACTGCCCGATACGCTGACATCGAGCACATCAGACGCACACTGCGGCGCCAGAATTAAATCACGAACTCATCTATTGTAAGCGATGCATCGGTCCTGTTGCCGAACCTGGAGGGATTGATTCGAGCCTGCGATTCGCAGCATTACGCGCGCTTGACTCTGCCCGGTTCAAGGTCCGGACCATTTAAACACACACCTGGATACGCTGACGCGATAGACTCCCATGTCCATCCGCCCTGTCAGCCTTGCCCGATAACGACCCAGCCGAAAGTTGCCGATGCCGATAAGAAATCCAGCACAGGCTCACAAAGAGCACGTCGTACTGGGTATGAGCGCCGGAATGGGCGCGTTCTTCATGTTCACGATCATGAACGTGTTTGCCAAGCTGCTGAGCACGAATCACTCGGTCATCGAAATCGCCTTTTATCGTAACCTGATCGCAAGCGTGCCATTTCTCATCATGGTTTTCGTCCTCGGTGATCGCGATATCCTCGTGATCCGCAGCCAGCCTGTTGCGATAGGCTTTCGGGCTGTCTTCGGTTCGATCACGATAACTACTACATTTGCCGCTTACTCGCTCATGCCGATGGCTGACACGACCGCACTGCTGTTTACCTCGTCATTGTTTATCCCGTTCTTGAGCCTCATCTTCCTCAGAGAAATCGTCGGGCCTTACCGATGGTCGGCAGTCGTCATCGGATTCATCGGTGTCGTGATCATGCTGCGCCCATCCGGCGAGTTTTACGCGCTGGGCGTCGCGGTCGCAATGATTGCTGCCCTCATGCAGGCGATTCTTCAAGTCGTCTTGCGTTACCTCGGCGGCCACGAGCGCCCTGAGACAATAACGTTTTATTTCTTTGTCATCGGGACACTGGTCACCGCGCTGCCACTGCCGTTTGTTGCGGTTAAGATTACAATGACCGAGGTTCCGTTGTTGTTCGGTATGGGCTTGTCGGGAGCCGCAGCGCAATGGTTACTGTCAACGGCTTTCCGCAATGCGCCCGCCGCCATTGTCACAGTATTCAATTACAGCGGTATTGTCTGGGCCACGCTGTTCGGATGGATGATCTGGAATGACTGGCCACTGCCGCATGTAATGGCAGGCGCCGCGGTTGTGATCGCCTCGAATATCTTGATGATCTGGCGCGAGAGTCGCCTGCAAAAAGGGGTCGGGTCCGGTATTCGGTAAATCTCAGCCTTACGGTCACATCTTCCGAACCGGGCGCTCGTACACGTTTTGCTGTCGCGGCGCCCGACACGCCCTGGCACGAGTGCGTTTGCACCGCAATTCTCGATTGCATCCGGTCCTTGTGCCGGACACGTGTCCCTGGCCTAAGGCGCGGCGGCGCGCATATGCTCCCGTGTGAGCGAGGCGATCCAGCGGCCGTAGCCATAGAGCCCGGCGGCGGATACGAAGCCGATAGCCGCAATGACGTACCAGACGACACCGACGTTGTTTGTCGTGTACAGGAGCTGGGTCAATTCCGTGGCGGACCCGCGGGTGAACTCCACCATGCGCGTGAACGCCTCACCCTGGGGGATGGCCGCGATCGCCTCCGCGTTCATCCCATTGTCCGCCAGCCAGGACCGCGCCAGCGTCTCCTTTGCCGCCAGCCGT
>Ga0224512_10000909_pt1 | contig 29896 bp, 27 predicted proteins | sample SF_May12_sed_USG_4_FD_169103 | JGI IMG/M metagenome (GOLD analysis project Ga0224512, IMG submission 169103) | Sediment microbial communities from San Francisco Bay, California, United States - SF_May12_sed_USGS_13 | ecosystem: Environmental > Aquatic > Marine > Sediment | place: USA... | reverse complement strand
GTCAGCGGATCACCGACAAAGTTGATGACGAGCAAGGCGAGGCTGTAATCGAACGCATTCTCTGGAAACGGCAAGGCCAATGCACTGCCCACCTGGAAAGTCAGGTTCTTCAACGGGCAACTTTTTCTCGCGTGAGCGACGAGATCCGCAGCGGGATCGATGCCCGTCACCCGACAGCCGGCTTTGGAGCGAGCGATCGCGCCGGCAAGCGCCCCGGTGCCGCTGCCGACATCCAGCACCCGAGCACCGTCCTCCACCTCGGCAAACTCGAGAAAGGCGGGTGCAAGTCGCCGGCTCCAGTGACCCATGTAACTGTCGTAAGCGTCGGGATTGTTGAACAAAGCGTAGTCTCTTTAGCTTTTGCTTCGAAATGGGGCGGCGGGCGCCCGTTGGTATTCGATCTCTTCCTGCGTGCACTCCCGACCGAGGATCTCGTTACGATGCGGAAAACGCCCGAAGCGCTCGATGATGTCGCGATGCGTTCTAGCCGAAGCAAGAAAACGTTTTATGTGGGTACGCAGCCCATCGGGGCTCTCCTCCAGAAGTGCATTAAACACCTCCACGGAACGTCGCTGCGCGTCGCCATCCTCGGCGTGCTGCAGCGGCATATAGAGGAACGCGCGCTCGAGAATGGAGAGCGCACGATGTGCTTTGCAATCGATGGCGTAAACCGAGAGGGCGTACGCCTTTTCATCGCCCGAATAAGCCTCACGCGTACCACGATGGATGTTGCGCGGAAACTGATCCAGGAGAATCACTAGCGCGACGCAATCGGGGGGTGATTTCTGCCAGGCGTCGAGCTTGCCGGCAAGCGCGTTGCGCATGGCGGTACCAAAGCGCTGATGGATTTCGGCGTCCACGTCGGGCCCGGCAGCGAACCAGAAGTCGATACGCTCTTCGATGTTCGCGGACAATGGGTCCGGTCTCCCGAACCAGAACTCGCGAACCGCCTCCGGCGTTACGTTCGCGTCCATTCAGTATTCTCTTACGGCATGGCGATATGCGACAACATTATGGTCGCGAATCCGAGAACGAGGAAGAACCCGCACATGTCGGTAACGGTGGTGAGGATCGGTCCCGAGGCGACGGCCGGGTCCACGTTCCAGCGCTTTAGCAGCAGCGGCACCGTGCCGCCGATGGAGACCGCCAACACCGTATTGGCAGCGAGCGCTCCGCCTACCACCAGTCCCAGATACGGATTGCCTTTCCAGGCCCAGGCCACGCCCGCGATGAGGCAGCCCAAAACGGTGCCATTGATCATGCCGACGGATACCTCCTGAAGCCAGACCCGCACCACTTCAAACGGTTTGACGATGCCGAGCGAGAGCTCGCGCATGCTGACCGCAACCGCCTGATTGCCTGAACATCCGCTCATGTCGGAGACAATGGGCAGAAACACGGCCAGCGCAATGACCGCCCTCAAGGTGTCTTCGTAAAAAGCGATCACGCTGGCAGCGATGATGTTGAGCACGATGTTGAGGCTGAGCCACGAAAGGCGGCGGCGTGCTCGAGTGAGGATCGGCATGGTGCGGATCTCGTCGCCGCCGATGATCCCCTGGGATTTGAGGAAGTCCTGATCGGCGTGCTCGGTCAGCGCCTCCTCAACCGCCGAGCGGCGCACCATGCCGATAAGTCGCTGGCGCGCGTCCACCACCGGCACGGCATGAAAGTCGTGGCGATCGAAAAACTCTTCCAGATCGTCCAGGTCCGTTTCCGCGCCCACGTAGAGCGGCGACTTGAGAACGTCGGCCAGCCGCGTGGTGCGTGCGGTGAGCACCAGGTCGCGCAGATCCAGCACGCCCACCAGCGCGCCCGAAGACGAAACCACGTAAACGTGCGCCTCCTGCCCGACGGCCTCCTCGGCGGCGCGCGCGCTCAGATCGTCCAGCGCCCCGCCCACGGATAAAGTTTCCGGGTAGGCAAAGTACTCCGTCATCATCAGGCCGCCAGCGGAAAAGTGCGGGTAGCGAATGAGCTCCACCACGTCGGCAGCTTCTTCCGGATCCATTTCTGCGACGATGGCGGCGGCATCCTCCGCCCCCATTTCCGCGAGCACGTCCGCCTGCTCGTCGCTCTCCATCTCGTTGAGAATGGAGGCCGCGGCTTTGGCATCCATCTGCTCAATGATGTCCGCGGCGTGCTCTTCGGGGATTTCTTCAATGAGCTCCGCGGCGTCTTCCGGCGAGAGCGTCGTCAGCACCCGCTCCTGCTCCTCCGGGGCCAGGCGAAGCAGCGCCCTGAAGGCTTCGCTCGGCCCGATGGCCGTCATGTATTTTTCCAACCGCTTGGAATCCCCTGCTTCGGCCAGCGCCTTCAGCGCCTCCCACGGCCGCAGTGCGGTGTCGGTGGTCATGAGCCTCGTCCTCTCAGTCGATTTGCCAGCCCTGCCGTGCGTACGGCAAAGCTTTGCTGCGGTTTCGTGCCGCGGGAAATTTCCGCGTTTGTACGCGGGTGCTGTTTAAAAAGATAGTTGGCGCAGCGGAGCGTCGTACAACCAGGAGCACTCCCGGATGTGGTCATAGCTCGAATTTCAGGCGAGGTGCGACCAAAGTCCCGATTGCCCATTGTTATATACTGTCCGGCCTCCACCGCACTCTCGCCGGCCGTGTCGCCGGCCCGGAGCAAATAGCATGCTGATGTCCGCCACCGATTATCGCGAATCCCTGCGGGCCTTGAACCCTAATGTGTTCGTCAACGGTCGCAAGGTCGAGAACATTGCCGACGACGAGATGCTGCGCCCCGGCGTCAACGCCATCGGCATCACCTACGACTACGCGCTCAACCCCCGATATAAGGAGCTTGCGGTAGCCGAGCAGCACACCAGCGGCAAGCAGGTGAACCGTTTCCTGCACATTAACCGCAACACCTCGGATCTTCTGGCCAAGCTCGAGTACACGCGCCTGGTCTGTCAAGAAACCGGGTGCGCCATGCGCTATCTGGTGATGGACGGTTTCAACGCCGTGTTTCAGGCGACCTATCGCATCGACCAGGACAAGGGCAGCGAGTACCACCCGCGCTTCGTCGAGTACATGCACGGGGTGCAGGATCGAGATCTCACCATCGGTATGGCAATGACGGACGCCAAGGGCGACCGATCGCTGCGACCCCATGAGCAGCCAAACCCAGACGCTTACGTGCACCTGGTGGAGCGGCGAGCGGACGGCATTGTCATCTCCGGCACCAAGGCCATCGTCACCTCGGCGCCCTACGTACACGAGCTCCTGGTGATGCCGGGTCGCGCCATGACGGAGAAGGACAAGAACTTTGCCGTCTGCTGCGCGGTGCCGCTGGATGCCAAAGGGCTAACCATCGTCGCGCGGCCCGCGGGCCGGCCGGGCGAAAGCGGCGCCGTCTTCAGCGGCAAGTACGGGCAGTCCACCGGCGTTTGCATGTTTGACAAAGTGTTCGTGCCCTGGGAGCGGGTGTTTCTCTGCGGCGAGTGGGAGCACTCGGAATTCTTGACCAAGTCTTATGCTACCCATCATCGCCACACCTGCATCGGCGCGCGGGCGGGTTTCGGCGATCTGCTGATCGGCGCCGGCGCGTTGATGATTGAGGCCAACGGACTATGCATGAAGAAAAACGCCAACCTGCGCGACACCATGGTGGAGCTCATCACCACGGTGGAAAGCTTCTACGCCTGCGGGGTGGCGGCGTCCGTTTACGGCGTCAAGGATCCGGCGGGGAACGTGGAGCCGGAACCCGTGTACTCCAACATCGGCAAGTTGCTGCTTGCCACCAAGATTTACGATATGCACCGCCTCGCGCACACGGTCTCAGGTGGGCTGGTGGTGACGCTGCCTTCTCCGGAAGAAGATCACAATCCTGAGACCGGCGCGGATCTCGCGGCGGTATTGCAGGCGCGACCCGACGTGCCTTACGAAAAACGCGCCCAGGTGGCGCGCTTCATCGAGGACATCACCGCGTCTTACTCCGGCGGCTGGATGTCCACCATCAGCCTGCACGGGGGGGGATCGCCGGAAGCCATGAAGCGCGAGATCCACAGGCGCTACCCAATCGTAGAGCGACAGGAACTTGTGGAGCGGTTGATGAACCGTGGCGCCTTGAGTGATAGCCCAGCCGAATCGGAGCAGCCCGGCCAGTGCTGCGATACCGGCTGCACGCCGCCGCAAGCGCCGATGGTGCCGAAGGTGTCTGGGTTCGGGGATTAGAAAACAAAAACAGAATTGGTGTGCACGGCGCACCCTACAAGCCGAATCCCTACATACTACATACCACATACCACATAGTCCTAAGGCACGGACGCCATTGACCGACATAAAGACTGAGCCTCCAAAGCAAGCAGGATCCTTAAAACTCCCGCCTCTCAGGCTTTACAAGACTCTCGCCATCGGCGCGGTGGGCGGGTCGATCTTCTTTTATTTCAGGATGCCACTCGCCTGGATGTTGGGGGCTATGGTGATCTGCACCATTGCCTCGCTGTCCGGGGTGAAGCTCCAGGTGTCCGGCATGCTGCGCTCGGTCATGGTGACCGTGCTGGGCGTGATGCTGGGCAGCACCTTTACCTCAGAGGTTATAGAGAAGGCCTCAGAGTGGCCGGTCACCATTTTGAGTCTCGTGCTTTACATCGTGGTGCTGACCGGCCTGCTGTACTTCTACTTCACCAAATTCCAGAAGTTCGACCCGGTGACCGCCTATTTCTCGGCTACTCCGGGGGGCCTGAACGAAATGGTCATCGCCGGCGGCACCATGGGCGGCGACGAGCGCACCATCGCCCTGGTGCACGGCGCCCGGGTGCTGCTGGTGGTCATGGTGATTCCCTTTTGGTTCCGCTACACGGAAGGTGAGCGAGCGATCACTACCGCGGTGGGGCCCTCCATCGCGAGTACTTCACTCATCGACATCGGCATACTCGTCACCTGTGGGGTGATCGGCCTGCTGTTTGGCAGACTCGTCCGGCTGCCCGCCTACAAGATCGTCGGCCCGATGCTGGTGAGCGCCGGGGTGCACATCGCCGGGCTGACAAGCTCCGCGCCGCCCTGGGAGATTGTTGCTATCGCCCAGGTGGTGGTGGGTTCCTCGGTGGGGGCGAGATTTTCCGGTATTCCTCTGGAGCGGGTCCTGAAGACCATGGCCGCGTCCGTGGGCGCAACCGCGGTGATGCTGGCGACCACCGTGCTGTTCGCCCTGGTGCTATCGCACATTACCGGTCTGGCCGTGGCGCCCATCGTACTCGCCTTCTCCCCGGGCGGTCTGGCGGAAATGAGCCTTATCGCGCTTTCCTTAGGGATCGAGACCGCCTTCGTCGCCACCCATCACGTGTCGCGCATTGCCATGATCGTCATCGCCGCGCCGCTGGTGTTCAAGGCGCTGGGGGTGAAGGTGAAGAAAAATGAGTAAGAATGCGTGATGCGTGATGCGTGATGCGTGATGCGACGAGCCTGATCTGGCTCGACAGTATGTCAAGCCAATTTGCGTCCATTCGCGTCCCGCGTTACCCGTCACGCGTCACCTTTTTTGAGCTTCTTCGGCATCGTCGACCGCATTGACGGCCTTTCGGTGAAAGCGTCGTACCAGGCGGCGAGATTGGGTCGCCCGTCGCGCCAGTCGAAGTCGTCGAGCAACTTGTCGGCGAAACCTACTGTACAGCCCAGAGCAATCTGCGCCACGCGGATCCCATCGTTTTGCAGAGCCCGATCCTTTTCGAAAAAGTCGAAGCAGCGCGCCGCGCGGGCGTGCTCGACTTCCATCAGCCACAAAAAGCGACTTGGTTCCGGCCGCATGAATTCCCGTGCCCAGGTGGAAACGCCGTCCAGGCAGCCGAAGATCCGCCCCTCACTGGCGCGGCCGGCCAGATCGTATTTATCAGCCAGCAGCTTTTCGCCTAGATGCAGCGTATCGAGATGCTCGAGAATGATCCGCGTCTCCGAAAGAATCTCCCCAGATTCGGTGCGAAGCGTCGGGACTTTGCCGGTGGGGTTATAGGAGAGCAGTGCGCTTTTCGGATCGCGCACCGTCACCACTTCCACGTCCATCCGACTGTCGAGCCCGGTCTCCATTGCCGCGACGCGAACAATTCGCGCGTAGGGCGAGCTGACGGTAATGAACAGGTGCATCATCTGTCGGTCGTTTCCTTCCGGTCAGCGCCCCGGAGGCGGAGCGTCTTCCAGGATGAGATCACCGTGTTCCGACATCTCCTTGGCAAGGCTCGTGAGCAACCATTCACGAAATGCGCTGATGCGCGGATCACTGCCACTTTCTTTTGGGTAGATCAGGAAATAACCACTGTCACTGGGCAGGTCGATTTCAAACGGAACAATGAGTCTTCCTGCTTCCAGATCGGCCTCGACGAAGCGACGGTTGGCGATAGCGACGCCCGCCCCGGCCACCGCTGCGCTGATTGCCAGCGGCGTCGCCTGAAAGCGAAGCCCCCTTTTTGCATCGACTCCTTTGACCCCGGCGATGTGCAGCCAGTTACGCCACTGGCCCATGCGCGGCATGGAGTGGAGCAAAGTCACGCGGCGTAAGTCGCTCGGGGTTTCAAGCGGGTGCTCCTGCATGAGCGAAGGGCTGCACACCGGCACCAGCTCCTCGGACATGAGCCGGTGGGTTTTGAAGTTCGGCCACGAGCCCGGCATCCCGTACATGATCACCACGTCGGTGTCCGATGTGCCGAAATCGAGGTGCCGGGTAATGGGCGTGAGCGTCAGACGCACGTCGATCTCCGGATGCTCGTCGTGAAAGTCCGACAGGTGGGGGATCAGCCAGCCAATGGCGAAGGTCGGCGCGCAGCCCAGGTTCAGCGGCGCATCGGCCGCGTGCTGGGCGAGTCTGCGGCTGGCGAGGTCGAGCTGATCCAGGGCGGCGCTGACCGCGGGCAGGTAGTCCCTACCCTCGGGGGTCAGAGAGACGAGCCGCGGCAGGCGGTTGAAGAGCTTCAGCCCGAAGAAGTCCTCCAGGGTCTTGACCTGATGGCTTACGGCCGAGGCGGTGACGTTCAGCTCCAGGGCCGCCTGGTTGAAGCTCAGGTGCCGGGCGGCGGCCTCGAACGCCCGAATAGCGTTGAGCGGCGGAAGACGACGCATCTATACCTGAATTTTTCTCAGCACTTGAGTGAAAAACTATCGTTTGTGAAGCGGCAGATCCGTGCCTATATTCCAAGCATGCAGCAACTTACGTAGGAACTCAACAATCAAAGGATATGAATTTTACTCAATTGAAAGGAGTCTTGGAATGACCACGCAGACGATTCGCAAAGAAAGAGGCTTTCTCGGCACCCGCCTGCTGGCCGGGAACCCGGCGACGAGAGGCTCCGGACCCGTCCGAGAGTTTCTTCGCGAGGCCGGGGAGACCCTACGGGGCGCTTTCGAGGCGCCGCTCCGGCAGGCTCTCTCAACCCGAACTCAGAAGTCCCTGGATTCGCTGGGCAACGCCATCCGACGAGACATCGGGCTTTAAAAATCTCCCTAAGGGGCAGTTACTTCCGGCCCCTTGCTCCGCCGCCGCCCGCCGCACGGTGGCGGAAGTAGCGTCAAAGCGGCATCTCCCTACCTCTCTTCCGTTTTACCGCCCGCAAGCCGGGCGGTTTTTTTTGGGAGGGTGATGCTTTAGCAGGCTGGTGAAAAACCCAGTTTTTCTCCAGCCTGTGTACGGCACATGGATGTGCCGCCATTTTCAACGACTTTCAGTCGTCGAAAATGAAGCAAGCCGGAAATCGCGTTTTCGGCGCAGCACGGTGAAAAAGCGCATGGATGCGCTTTTTCACCATCCTGTTACGGCTAACGCGTGACGCGAGTTCGTCTGAGAGCTAACGTTAAGACCTAAACGTGTGGGATTCCTCGCATCAGTCCGCCCCAGGAATCGTCGTTCTTCCATCTATCTCCGGAGGCTGGAGTGCACCAGCGTGGCGTCGCATTACCGGTCACGCATCACGAGTCACAAGTCTCAATAGCTCGAATCTTCGGCCGCCTTTTTCTGTTTTCGAGCGGCGCCCTGGATCATGCCTTCGACCTCGCGGGCCTTGTCGATGGCTTCCACCTGGTCCTTCCAGACGTGCTCGGTGACTTCGTTGTCTTCGCTGGAGCAACCGCCCAGCACGAGCCCAAGCGCGGTGAGTAGGGTGAAATAAAAGGGCGTACGATTCATGGGCCTTTCCTCTCCGGTTTGGCCGCGGCGCAAGAACGCTGCAGACGACATCACCAGAAAGTGTAGTTGGCGCTGAAAGGGCCGGGGCAGGAGAAAATGGGAACTGTTGCGCACAGCTCACCCTACTTGCTACGGCCTACCGCCTACCGCCTACTCGCCCCTGAACTTCGGTTTTCGCTTCTCGGCGAAGGCGGCTTCTGCCTCCCGGTGGTCCGTGCTCATCCAAAGGTCGGCAAAGGTCTCTTCCGCGAGCCGCCGGGCCGCTGCGCGCGAATCGGAAAAAGCACTCCTCAGCACCCGCTTGGTGGCCGCCAACGATAAGGGCGCCGCGGCTTCCAGCCGCTGCGCGAACGACAGGGCCGCGTCGAGCACCGGGCCTTCCGTCACCACTTCGTTGATCAGGCCAAGCCGCCGCGCTTCGGAGGCGGCCACCGGTTCACCGCTGGTCAGCAGATGCATGGCAACGCCATAGCCGCAGCTTTGCGCCAAACGCTCGATGCCGTGCCAGCCTGGAATGAGGCTCAGCTTCACGTAGGGAAAACCGATCTTCGCCGCCGGCGCGGCCAGGCGGATATCACAGGCCAGCATCAGCTCGGCGCCGCCCCCTAGCGCGTAACCGTTGACGGCGGCGATCACCGGTACAGGCAGCGCTTCCAGATGATCGAGAAGCTTTCGCGGCCGCGCGAATGCGTTGTTCAGCTGCTCACGGGTTTCGAGATCGCGATACTGCTTAATGTCGCCACCAGAGCAGAAGAATCGATCGCCCGAACCGGTCACGATGATCGCGCGTAGCGTGGCGTCGTGTTCGAGCGGGGCGATGGCTCGCTCGAATGCTTCCGTAACCTCCCTGCTGATGGAGTTGCCGGCGTGCTCGCGAGTGATTGTGATCACCTGCGCCGCACCGCGGCGCTCGCTGGTCAAGACTTCAGTGCTCATCACGCTCTACGAAGTGCAGTAACAGACCGGCCAGTGAAGAGGGGTGCATGAAGCCAATGAGCGCCCGGCGCGATCCCGGACGCCCCTTCAGATCGATCATGCGAATTCCTTTTGTAGCGAGGTCCGGCAGTAGCTGGTCGATGTGCGGAGTCTTCAACGCCACGTGGTGCAACCCCGGGCCGCGACGTTCGATGTAGCGACCGATGGCGCCCCGATCCCCGCGTGTGTTCCCAGGTTGATTTGGCGCAGGACCTGAGGCGTCCGCGTTCTCCGGCACCGGGTCGAAGGGCTGAAGAAACTCGAGCTCGAAGTCTCCGGCGGTGAGAAAGCTGACGCGCAGACCGCCTACCGACTGCGGCGGACGGTTGTGATAGACGACACCGTACTTGTCAGAAGTGAACGACTCTACCGCCATGTGGACTTCCATGTCGGTCTGGGTGCTTTCCATCAGGCAGCCCAGCTTTCCGGTAAACACAGCGTTGGCCTTTTTGTTATCGGACGAGGCGACGCCCAGGTGATCGATCCGTTCTACCTGGGAAGAATTACCTTTGGCCCGCGCCAGCGGCTCGCACACGCGGACCCGCACACCACAGGTTGCATCGAGGCCGAGCTCGAGCTGACCCACACCGTCGATACCCGGAGTGGACTCGCCGCCGACCGTCGAAAAATCCACGGACTTCGCGTACGCCGCCGGATCCGGCGCCGCGATGGCGATGTGATGCACGCCGGGTTTCGATTCCACCCCGATGAAAGAGTGACCAGCCTCGAACACCGCGATGGCGGTTTCGCCGACCGTGAATAGCGGCACTTTGGTGCCATCGTCAAGCGTCCCCATTCTATGCGCCAGTCCAAGTGCTCCGGCGAACACGTCCGAAACGGCGGCGACATCGTTCACCGCAATTGCGACATAGGCAATATTCGGTGCGCTCATACGGACTCCTTCTGAATGTCGCTGACCGCAACGATACCGTTTTTAATCAATGCGGCGATTTCGTCGTCGGCGATGCCAAAGCTGCGCAGCACGCCTTCACTGTGCTCGCCGAGAAGCGGCGGATGCGTTTTCACCGTCTTGCCGCCGATGCTTTCCATGCGCAACGGATTGGAAAGCTGGCGAAGTGCCCCAATCAAGGGGTGTTTTACTTCTTCGGCCAGCCCCAAGTGTTTCACCTGAGGATCTTCGAATACCTGATCCAGGTTGTACACTGGGCCGGCCGGTACTCCGGCTTCGATGAATATGTTTGTCCACTCGACGGCGCTTCGAGTGGCGAGGCGCTCGTTCATTATCTTTCTGAGAGCGTCGCGGTTCTTCGCCCGGGCGGTGTTGTCGGCGTATTCCGGATGATCTTTGAGATCCTCGAGATCGAGCAGCTCGCACACTTTGACCCACATGCCCGGAGTGGCCGCGCCGAGATTGAGCATGCCGTCAGCAGCAGTGAAGGTCCCGTAGGGAAAGATGACGGGGTGATCGTTCCCCGCGCGCTGCGGCACGTCCTCGATGCTCAGGTAGCGCTGACCCTGAACGCACAGCATGCCCACCAGGCTCGCCAGAAGCGAGGTGTCAACGCGCTGGCCGGCGCCGGTCTCGTGGCGCTGAGCCACGGCGGCGTTGATACCGATGGCAAGCCACATGCCGGCAACCAGGTCGCCGATAGGCACGCCCACCCGAGTCGCCTCACCGTCGCGGGGACCGGTAATGCTCATGAGTCCGGACATGCCTTGCGCGATCTGATCGAATCCAGGCCAGGTACCGTAGGGCCCGTCGCTTCCAAAGCCGGTGATGGCGGCGTAGATGAGCCGAGGATTTTTTGATTTGAGCGCGTCGTAACCGATGCCGAGCTTGTCCGCCGTGCCCGGTTTGAAGTTTTCCACCAGCACGTCGCATTCACAGGCAATGCGCTTTAGCAGCTTAAGACCCTTCGGATCGCGGAAATCGACGGCGAGACTGCGCTTATTGCGGTTCACGCTGAGATAAAACACGCCGATGCCGTGGTGGAACGGGCCCCAGGCGCGGATCATCTCGCCGTCGGGCGTCGGTTCGACCTTGATCACGTCAGCGCCGAGATCGCCGAGGATCATGGTGCAGAACGGACCGGACAGCGCCCGGGTCAGATCGAGCACGCGCAGGGCTGAAAGCGGTCGTGACATGATTTTTCTTTAAGCCGCCGCGCGGTGCGCGGCCGGTGAACCAAGCGCGGCTTTCAAGGGTCCAGAGCGGGCTTTTTTAATTTGCCGGCACGCGTTGGCATAATAATCGGTTCTCCCCAACTGAACCAGAACCCGGATTTAACCGTAAGGATGCTCACCATGGAAAGCGCAAAACAGTTCGTCAACTCATTTCTCGCGTCGCTGGGCCTGGAAGCCTGGGTCGCGGAAGTATTTATCATCGTCTTTCTCACCCTGCTGGTGAATTTCGTTCAGAAGCGGATCATCAAGCGCTTAAGTAGGCAAGTTCGAAGGACCGCTAATCCCTGGGACGATGCGCTGGTGGGTTCCATCGACCGGCCGCTCACCGTGCTCATCTGGGTTGTCGGCCTCGCCTTCGCCGTCAAAATCATCCAGGACGTCCAACCAGCGGCGATCTTCGAAGCCGTAACGCCGATCCGCGACGTGGGCGTGATCGCCTGCATCGCCTGGTTTCTAACCCGCTTTATCCGCCGCGCGGAGAACAACATCGCTGCGAGCAAGGAAGCACACGGCGAGAAATACGATCGCACCACCCTGGACGCCATCGGAAAACTGCTTCGCCTGTCGGTCATCATCACAGCTGCCCTGGTGGCGCTGCAAACGCTCGGCTACAGCGTTTCCGGCGTGCTCGCGTTCGGCGGTATCGGCGGCCTCGCCGTCGGTCTCGCGGCGCGCGAGATGCTGGCAAACTTCTTCGGCGGGCTCATGGTTTACATGGATCGGCCCTTTGCCGTGGGCGACTGGGTTCGCTCTCCCGACCGGGACATCGAGGGCACGGTGGAAAAGATCGGCTGGCGCCTAACCGTGATCCGCACTTTCGACAGCCGGCCCCTTTACCTACCCAACGCCACCTTCACCAGCATCGCGGTGCAAAACCCTTCGCGCATGCACAATAGGCGCATCTACGAGACCATCGGCATTCGCTATGACGATGCATCGAAGATGGCCGATATTGTTAGGGAAGTGAAAGGAATGATCGAGAGCCATCCAGAGATCGACACCAACAAGACGCTGATGGTGAATTTCAACGCTTTCGGGGCGTCATCGCTGGATTTCTTCGTTTACTGCATGACCAAAACAACGGTATGGGCTGAATACCACGCAGTGAAGCAGGACGTGCTGTTCAGAATATTCGAGATAATCGACCGTCACGGGGCAGAGATCGCGTTTCCCACACGAACGATCCACGTGCCGGAGGGGATCCCGTCGCCGGAAAGACTGGAAGCGCAGGCGGCGTGAAAAATCGGTACGTCGTATATCGGGCTGGAGGCTGGAGGCGAAGTTAAGCCTAATCTAAGGAATCGCGAGCAAGCTCGCTCCTACAGCGGGCTCTGCTCAGCTTCGCGTCACGCGTCACGCGTCGTCCTCCGGCACTCGTATGCGTTCCATCAGGTAACAGAGACAATCCTGACGCACGATGCGCGGATCGGTGCTGATGAGCGCCGGCATCACCGGGACCGCGGTCACCAGTCGATCCTCGTCCATGGTGAAATAACGCCCGGTCAGGTCGCGAAGGCCGGAACGGGTGACGCGAAGATGCGCGTTGCTGTTTGGCCTGACGTGGCCGAAGACGGTGCCCGCGGGGAGCTCGTTAAAGTTGAGCTGATCGAGATCCGTCAGCAGATCGAGATCCGAGCCGTCGCCGAAGCCGAACGACACCTCGTCCGGAATCTCCACAACCGCCGCGGTGTGGAACAGATCGATGTCGCCGGGATGTAGATGCACCTCGTCAAGACCGTCCCGCGACAACGCATCCACCAGGTACGCCAGCGCGTGCTCCACGCCGCCCGGCCGGTGGGGCATGCCGCACTCGATAATCACCGCCGGACAGAAGTTGCCGAAGGCCTGGGTTAAGACCCCCGGCAGCTGATCCGCGTAGACCACGAAGTGGCCGAAGCGGCTGGCCAGCGCCAGGTGCGCGGAATGCATCAGATTCACGCAGGCGTGGTGAGGGTTGGTGCCCGAGGTGTTATGCACGTCGATGCAGGCGACGGGTTTAAGCGCGCGCATTTCCTCGATCACTCTGGCGGCCATGGCGTGCTCGGGTCCGTCGCCGCCGCTCCAGATCCGGTTGTAGTCCGCCTGGCCGTCCAGGAAACGGAGATTTTCCTTCGCCGCCTGGACGTTGCCGACGAACAGGGAAAGGCTCCGCGGCAGCTCGTCCTTGGAATAGTGCTTGAGAAGCGCGCGGATGGTTTCCCATCCGGTGGTCTCGTTACCGTGTAGCAGCACCGAAACGTAGAGCGGACGGCGCTTTTGCCCGGTCAAATGGATGAGGGTTGGCCCATTCAGCAGCTCGTGGAGCTGCGAAGCCTCCAGGTCCAGGAGTCCGGCGGGCATATGGTTGAGAATCTCGAGCACAACAACGGTCGTCGACAATGAAAGGCGGCGGATTATAACGTCCACAGGAACCCCGGCGGTTGCCCGGGGTCAATCTGGGTCGGGGCCCGAATGCGGCACCGGTCTCAGCGCGCATCCCCGGCCGGCATCTATACTTTCTCTTCGGACGGCGGCGAAACAGCGGAAACCAGAACCAGCCCGTGACGGCAATTCGAAGCAGCGAAGCGCGCATCAGCGGCGACGACGAGCTCGTATGCGCGCTCAATGACGCCATCGCGGGAGCCAGCGAGATCGTTCTCGGTAAAGAGCGCGCCATTCGACTCGCGCTGGCATGCATGGCCGCGCGGGGCCATCTGCTTATCGAGGACGTGCCCGGCGTGGGCAAGACCCTGCTCGCGCAAGCGCTGGCCCGCCTCCTCGGTCTCGACTTTCAGCGGGTGCAGTTCACCAGCGACCTGCTCCCCGCCGACATTCTTGGAGCCTCCGTATACGAGCGCGACAAGGGCACCTTCCGATTCCATCCAGGACCCATATTCGCCCAGCTGGTTCTCGCCGACGAGGTCAACCGGGCCACCCCCAAGACCCAGAGCGCGCTGCTCGAAGCCATGGAGGAATACCAGGTGACCCAGGACGGGGAGACACGTCCGCTGCCGTCACCGTTCTTCGTTATCGCGACCCAGAACCCGGTGCGACAGGTGGGGACCTTTCCGCTGCCCGAGTCACAGCTGGATCGTTTCCTCATGCGCATCGAAATCGGATATCCCGACGCCAAAGCGGAACGCGCCCTGCTCAAGGGCCGCGACCGCCGCGAGCACCTTGCCGACCTCACTCCCTGCATGGCCCCTGAAGATCTGCTGCGGGCCCAGGCCGTCGCCTCCGAGGTACACGTTTCCGACGCTCTGGTGGCCTACGTCCAGGCCGTGGTGAGCTATACCCGGAACGCGCCACATTTCGAGCTGGGGCTCTCCCCTCGCGCCGGAATCGCCCTGCTTCGCGCCAGCCAGGCCTGGGCGTTCATGGCCGGACGCGCCCACGTGGTGCCCGAAGACGTCCAGGCGGTACTTCCAGGCGTGGTCAGCCACCGGCTGCGACCGCTGGTGGACAGCACGCCCGCTGCAGACAACGTGGCCGAACAGATCGTCCAGGAAGTGGATGTGCCGTGAACACTGCGCGGTCCGCCCGGGCCGCCGCGGAGATCCCGGGGCCGCCTGACACCGCCTCCGCCGGCAGCGGCCGCCCGCCGGCGCTGTTTACCCTGGGCCCGAAGCCTTGTCGAATCTTTATTCTGCCCACGCGTCACGGCTACGCCTTCGCCTTGGCGCTTTGCGCCATGCTCCTCGGCGCGATCAATTACAGCAACGGCCTTGCCTATGCCCTCACTTTTCTCCTTGCCAGCTTAGCGCTGGTGTCCATGCTGCATACGAACCGCGATCTCGCGGGGTTAAAGCTCGGCGTTTCGGCGCCAAAACCGACTTTCGCAGGAAGCGCCGCGCGTTTTTATCTCACTCTGGACAACCTCGGTCAGTCGGCGCGTTACGCGCTGAACTTTCGCTACCGCTACGACCCCGAGGCGAGCAGCAAGCTGGACGGCGTTCACCACACCGACTGCACAGCCGACACGGTTGCCCGCGAGGTGATCGAAGCGCCGGCTATCGAGCGAGGCTTTCAGCCCCTTGGCGACGTGGTTCTGTCGACACGCTTTCCCTTCGGCCTGTTCCGCGCCTGGTGCCCGCTGAAGATAAATACCGAGTGCCTGGTCTATCCCCGCCCGGAGGGGCGTCAGCCGCTGCCTGGGTGCGAGGCCGGCGGCGTCAGGGAGAGCGGCTTGCAGGGTATCGGCCGGGACGACTTTGCCGGCTTCCGCGACTACGTGCCCGGCGACTCGCCGCGCCAGATCCACTGGAAAGCGGTGGCGCGCGAGCAGGGACTGCCGGTAAAGCTCTTCAGCGGAGCCAATGCCGGCGATTTGCTGCTGCGCTTCGAAGACGTGGAGGCGACCTACACCGAAGCACGGCTGTCGCAGCTTTGCCGCTGGGTGGTGGATGCCGACGCGGGGGGATGCCGCTATGGGCTTTCGCTCCCAGGCGCAGAGATCGCCCCCTCCAACGGCGAAGCCCACCGGCACGCCTGCCTCAAGGCGCTGGCACTGTTTAACCAGGGGCGGCGATCGTGACCAGCGCCCAGCTCGAGACGCGAGGCTGGCATTTGAGCTTCGAGCGCATGGTCTGGCTCAGCTTGAGTCTATTACTGGTTCTGGTACCCCACGCGCCGCGAATGCCCGCGTGGATCAGCATTCTGTTCCTGCTGCTGGCCGGTTGGCGGCTGTATACGTTGAAAACGGGCAGGGCCCTGCCCCACCGATACGTCATGGCAACCATCGTCATCGCCATGATCGCGGGCGTTTACTTGAGCTACGGCACGCTTACCGGGCGAAACGCAGGCGTCGCCATGCTGGCGGTGCTTGCCGGGATGAAGATTGCCGAGAGCCGCACCCTGCGCGATGCCCATGTCGTGATTCTTCTCGGCTTTTTTCTCGTGGTGACCAACTTCCTCTTCTCCGAGTCAATTCCCACCGGTATCTATATGCTGGTGGTGGTGGTCGTGCTCACCGGCACCATGGTCGCCATCACCACGGAAGGGCCTGCTCTGACGCCTCAGCATCAGCTCAGGCTCGCCACAGTGATGCTGACCCAGGCGGTGCCCGTCATGCTGGTGGCCTTCCTGCTCTTCCCCCGCGTTCCGGGGCCACTCTGGGGGCTGCCGAAGGATGCTTACAGCGCGCGATCCGGATTGAGCGACACCATGACGCCGGGGGACATCAGCGGGCTCAGCCTTTCTGACGAAGTCGCGTTCCGGGTCCGATTCGACGGCAAGATTCCAGAAAAAACCAAGCTCTATTGGCGCGGCCCGGTGCTGTGGAAGACCGACGGCCGCACCTGGTCCGCCGGTGAGTCTTTTCGGCGCTCCAAACCCATTGTCTTCGCCCGCCGTGGCTCCCCGGTGGACTATGTGGTCACCATCGAACCCCATCAACAGCGCTGGCTGTTCGCCCTGGATCTGCCGGCGTCGATTCCGCGAATGGCAACCATGAGTCCTGGGTTCGAGCTTCGATCGGTGAAACGGGTGCGGGAACGCATGCGCTACCGGGTACGATCGTACACCGAATACGAGGCACCGCGAATCTCTGGGGACGAGCTGACCGAGGGGCTGGAGCTGGCTAAAGGCGCGCACCCAAGAGCCCGGGCGCTGGCGCGCGAGTGGCGCGGGGAGGTTGGCACTCCGCGCGCCGTTGTCGAACGTGCGCTCAGCTACTTCCGCCAGCAGCCGTTCGTATACACCCTGACTCCGCCGCTGCTCGCGCAGGACAACGTGGACCAGTTCCTGTTCGATACCCGCCAGGGATTCTGCGAGAGCTTCGCCGGCGCCTTCACTGTGCTCATGCGCGCCGCCGGAATTCCGGCACGGGTGGTCACCGGGTACCAGGGCGGTGAAGTCAACGAGTTGGGGAAATTTCTTACCGTGCGCCAGCGCGACGCCCACGCTTGGTCCGAGATCTGGCTCGGGGAGATGGAAGGCTGGGTGCGGGTGGATCCCACCGGCGCGGCGGCCCCGGAACGCATCGAACTGGGCATGGACGCGGCGATTCCCCGGCCTATCGGGCCCCGCACCCTCAATCTCCAGCCCAGCGAACCGGTGCGCCGGGCGTGGCGCAACCTGCGCCAGGGATGGGACGCACTGAATAACGCCTGGAACGAATGGGTGCTGGGCTACGGGCCGGAGCGCCAGCGCCGGCTGCTGGATCGGTTCGGCATCGACGGCACCAACTTCACCCGACTGATCGTTTGGCTCGTTTTCTGCGTTCTGGCATTGCTGGCGGGCACCGCCCTGCTGCTGGCCCGCCGCCCGCGTACGCGGGATCCCGCCTTGAGGGCGTACCGGAAATTTCAGCGGAAGCTTGCCCGGGCAGGATTCGAGCGCGCCCAGGGTGAGGGCCCTTTGGACTTTGCTGAAAGGGTGATTCGCCTACGTCCGGACCTCGCCGGGCCGGTCAGTCGCATCACCGAGCTCTACGTTTCCATTCGCTACGGTTCAGAGGGCGGAGATACGCGCAGCTTGAATCGCGCGGTTGCGGCATTCGGTATCTAATTCGTTTGTTCTACACTCGCGGCGCGCTTCGCGGTCGCAGTCCCTCAAGCGCGCCTGTATACTCCGTCGCGACAAGCGAACCAAGAATAACCGGCGGCGCAGTCGCACCCCGCGGCTTGTCCTTCCGGACGATTGGATCCGTCCGCCGGGCCCGTCCCGGCAAGGCTTCGTTACAAGACCACCGACGACAGTTTTCCGGAACTTAATTAAGGAGAACCCCATGTCTGCCCGAACCATCGTCGTGATCAATTCCAAAGGCGGTAGTGGAAAAACCACTCTGGCGATCAATATCGCGACGCATTACGCCATCGAGGGGAAAAAAGTGGCGCTGGTGGACTTCGACCGACAACAGTCGGCGATGGACTGGCTGGCGGACCGGCCGGAAGACCGCCCCGAAATTACCGGCGTAGACGGGACCACGCGCTCCGCCACCGTCCCGCGCGGCATGGACTACGTCATCATGGACGCACCGGCTGCGTCTCACGGCAAGCAGCTCGAAGAGCTCTTGAGCCGCGCCCGCACCGCCATTATTCCGGTGGTGCCCTCGGCCATCGACCTCAATGCCGCGGAGCGATTCTTGGAAGAGATCCTGGAAGCCGGCCGGGTGCTGAGAAGCAAGGTGCGGGTCGCCACGGTTGCCAACCGGGTGCGGGAAAACTCCCCAGGACGCTGGGAGATCGAAGAATATCTCGATTCGCTGAAGCTGCCCGACGGGCGAAAGATGCCTTTCGTCGCCATGCTTAGAAATACCCAGAATTACGTCAACGCAGCGGAGCGGGGCCTGAGTATCTTCGAGATCGCGCCGTCGAGGGCGGAGTACGATCTCGAGCTGTGGAAGCCGCTCATTCGGTGGCTCAACAGCAAGAACAGTCTGCCCGCCTGACTCACGGCGCCACTCGCCCACATTAATTCACTGGCGCGCCGAGGCGCGCGGGGCTTTTCCCATTCACCGCCGATTCTGGTAATTTCCCCGTCTTTTCGCGCCGGATCGATCCATGGCGTTCAAGGTTGAAATAACGTCGAGCGGGCACGCCTTCCAGGTGGAAAACGGTGATAGCGTACTTGATGCCGCGCTTCGCCAGGGGATTGCCTTGCCCTACGGTTGCCGTAACGGCGCCTGCCGGTCATGCAAAGGAAAAATTATCGAAGGCGAAGCGCGTTATCCCGAGGGTACGCCGAAGGCGCTGACGCCTATGGACATAGCTCAGGGCTTTGCGCTTTTTTGCCAAGCGCGTCCGCAGTCGGATCTGCGCATCGACGTGGAGGAAATCTCCGGTGCCGGCGATATCATCGTGCGCATGCTCCCATGCCGCGTCGCCGCGAAACACCAGCTGGCCCACGACGTGATGCAGCTCAATCTGAAGCTGCCGCAATCGGAGCGGCTCCAGTTTCTCGCCGGGCAGTACGTGGACATCATCATGCGCGACGGAAGGCGCCGGGCATTTTCGCTAGCCAACGCGCCCCAAGACGACGACCATCTCGAGCTTCAAATCCGTCACGTGCCCGGGGGCACGTTTTCCGACTACGTATTCCAGAGCCTCAGGGAAAAATCACTGCTGCGCCTGCGCGGCCCCCTGGGCAGCTTTTACCTGAGAAAAAAAGACCAAATGCCGGTCATTCTCATGGCCGGCGGCACGGGCTTCGCGCCCATCAAGAGCATCATCGAGGACGCGCTGCACGAAGGTTATCCGGCACCCATGCACCTTTACTGGGGCGTGCGTTCACGCCGCGACCTCTATCTGCAGGAGGCTGCCTGCCGCTGGGCGGAGCAACATGAGCGCTTCCACTACGTCCCAGTGCTTTCCGATCCCCTGCCGGAGGACCGCTGGGACGGGCGTACTGGCTTCGTCCACCAGGCGGTGCTGGACGACTTTCCCGGCCTGTCCGGTTTCGTCGCCTACATGAGCGGCCCGCCGGTCATGGTCAATGCCGGGCGCGAGACCTTTAGCGCCCGAGGCCTCGACCCAATACACATGCACTCCGATTCCTTCAATTACGCCTACGAGACGGGACACGACGACGCGTAAAGCGTAACGGGTGACGCGTGACGCGAGGATGAACGGAGCCCGCTGTGGGAGCGAGCTTGCTCGCGATTCCGTAGATCAGGCAGTTGAGCGGATAACAATTTGTGACATGTGACATGTAATACGTGACATGTAAGACGGTAATTCCCACGGAACTGCATATTTGGCCGACGAATTCGAGAGCCGAAAGGGAGCCCCGGGTCAAATCCGACCTCACGGCGTCCCCCCGCAAAGTACCTGTCACATGTCACTTGTCACGTGTCACTAGCCCGAAGGGCTAACCCCCCGGTATCCTTTACCCTTTGCCGGTACGCGAAACGAATCCTCCCATGGACGCCCGCTATACCCCCAACCAGGTTGAGACCGAAGCCCAGCAGTACTGGGAGGAAAGCGGTGCCTTCCGCGTGGTCGAGGATCCCAAGAGGGAAAAGTTTTACTGCCTCTCCATGTTTCCCTATCCCAGCGGCCGACTGCACATGGGGCACGTGCGCAACTACACCATCGGCGACGTCATCAGCCGCTACCAGCGCATGCTGGGAAAGAACGTGCTGCAGCCCATGGGCTGGGACGCCTTCGGACTGCCGGCGGAGAACGCCGCCATTCAGAACCAGGTTCCGGCGGCCAAATGGACCTACGAAAACATCGACTACATGCGCAACCAGCTTAAGCGTATGGGCTTCGCCTACGACTGGGAGCGCGAGCTCGCGACCTGCCGGCCGGAATACTACCGCTGGGAGCAGTGGCTGCTGACCAGGCTGTTCGACAAGGGGCTCATGTACAAGCGCATGGCCGAGGTGAACTGGGATCCGGTGGAGCAGACCGTGCTCGCCAACGAGCAGGTGGACAGCGAAGGACGCGGCTGGCGATCCGGAGCCCTGGTGGAGCGCCGCGAGATCCCCCACTGGTTTTTGAAAATCACCGACTACGCCGAGGAACTGCTAAACGAAATCGACAACCTGGACGGCTGGCCCGACGAAGTCCGCAAGATGCAACGGGACTGGATCGGGCGCTCCGAGGGTCTGGAGATGGATTTTCCCGTGGAGGGCAGCAACGAACCGCTGCGGATCTATACCACCCGCCCGGACACGCTCTTCGGCGTAACCTTCATGGCGGTGGCCGCCGCCCATCCGCTCGCCTTGGAATCCGCACGGAACAATCCCGAGCTGGCGGCGTTCATCGACGAATGTCGGCGGGGCGGGACCTCGGAAGCCGCAATGGAAACCATGCAAAAGCGCGGCATGGCCATCGGCCGCAACGCCATCAATCCGTTGAACGGCCAGGCGGTACCCATCTTCGCCGCTAATTACGTGCTCATGGGTTACGGCACCGGCGCCATCATGGGGGTACCCGGTCACGACTTCCGCGACCACGAATTCGCCCGCGATCACGGCCTCGAGATCCGGGAAGTGGTTACACCAGCGGACGGTAGCGAAATCGATGTGCAGCAGGAAGCCTTCGTCAGCTACGACATCCGTACGGTGAACTCCGGGGATTTCAGCGGGCTCTCCTTCCAAGACGCCTTTGACCGCCTCGGCGAGTGGGTCGAGGGCCGCGGCATCGGCAAGCGAACGGTCCGGTACCGGCTGCGCGACTGGGGCATTTCGCGCCAACGCTATTGGGGCTGCCCGGTGCCTATTGTCCACTGCGAAAAATGCGGCGAGGTGCCGGTGCCGGAGAGCGAGCTTCCGGTAGTCCTGCCCGAAGACGTGGCCCACGTAGGGCACGGCTCGCCGCTAGCGCGGATGCCGGAGTTTTTGAACACGGCCTGTCCTAAATGCGGCGGCAAGGCCCAGCGCGAGACCGATACTCTGGATACTTTCGTCGAGTCATCCTGGTATTACGCCCGCTTCGCCTGCACCGACGCCCACAAGCACATGCTGGATGCGCGCGCCAATTACTGGCTGCCGGTGGACCAGTACGTGGGCGGCATCGAGCACGCGGTTTTGCATCTGCTTTACGCGCGCTTCTTCCATAAGCTGATGCGCGACGCGGGGCTGGTGGACAGCGACGAGCCGTTTATCAACTTGCTCACTCAGGGCATGGTGGTGGCAGAGACCTTCTACCGGGAAAAGAAAGGCAAATTGAACTACTTCGCCCCGGCCGACGTGGAAATAACACACGACGGCAAGGGCAAGGTGACCGGGGCGAAACTGAAGACCGACGGCAAGCCGGTGGAAGTGGGCCGCATCGAGAAGATGTCGAAATCGAAAAACAACGGCGTCGACCCTCAGTCCATGGTTAACCGCTACGGCGCAGACACGGTGCGGCTGTACATGATGTTCACCTCGCCGCCAGATCAAAAGCTCGAGTGGTCCGACGCGGCGGTGGAAGGCGCGTTCCGTTTTTTGAAAAAGCTATGGAAGCTGGTCCAGGCGCACGTTCAGGGCAAAGCGCCGGCAAAACTCGACCCCGATGTGCTCGATGACGAGCAGCGGGCATTAAGAAGAAAGACTCACGAAACCATCGCCAAGGTCAGCGATGATGTCGGCCGGCGCTACACCTTTAACACCGCCATCGCCGCGATTATGGAATTGGTGAACGCACTGGCCAAAGGCGATGCCGCCTCACCGGCGGGGCGCGCCATCATGCAGGAAGGCCTTGACGCCGTAGTGCTGCTGCTGGCGCCTATCGTGCCTCACGCCGCGCACGTGCTCTGGCGAGAGCTCGGTCACGAGACCGCAGTCATTGACGAGCGCTGGCCGGTCGCCGAGGAGGCCGCCATGGAGCGCGACGCCATTGATCTCGTGGTGCAGGTGAATGGCAAGCTGCGCGGACACATACAGGTGAGCAAGTCGGCGGACCGCAAGACGATAGAAAATGAGGCGCTGGAGAATCCCAATGTCCAGCGTTTCGTCGAAGGCAAGGCCATTCGAAAACTCATTGTGGTGCCTGGAAAGCTTGTTAACGTAGTGATCTGAGTTAGCGTAAATATTCAAGACGTGAAGCTCGCGCATATATTCATTGTAAATTTCCCGCTATTTGCTGCGGCGGTTCTGCTTGCCGGCTGCGGCTTTCAGCTCCGCGGCGAGATGGATTTGCCGGAATCAATCCGCACGGTGCAGGTGATGGCGCCGTTGGCGCTTCGAAACGACATACTTGCCTTGCTCGAAAGCGGCAACGTTGACGCCTCGACAAGCAGTGCCGATGCCGACGTCAACATCACGGTCACCAGCGAAAACTTTACTCGGCGCGTGCTTTCTGTGGACGCGACTACCGGCAAAGAACGGGAATTCCAGCTCGCCTACTCGGTAGCCTTCGGTGTCACCCAACGGGACGGCACGCATCTAATAGAAAACGATACGGTAAGCCTCCTGAGAAATTATGACTTCGATACGCAAGCGGTGATCGGCACCAGCCGCGAAGAGGACTTGCTGCGTGACGAAATGCGCCGCGATGCTGCCCAGCAGCTGATGCGCCGCGTCGAGGCCGCGCTTAAACCCTGAGCGTTTTCATCAGTCCGTGCGTCTCAGACCCGATCAACTAAAAGCCAGCCTCGAGCGAGGGCTCGCGCCTGTCTATCTGGTCACCGGCGACGAGCCGCTTCAGGTGCAGGAATGCCTCGACGACCTGCGCGTGGCGGCGCGCGCGCATGGCTTCTCAGACCGAGTCGTACTCAACGCCGACGCGCGATTTGACTGGAACGCGCTCAAGGAACTCGGCGACAACCTCTCTCTGTTCGCCGAGCGACGCGTCATCGATCTGCGCCTGTCCGGGGCGAAGCCGGACAAGCAGGGCGCCGAAGCGATCAAGACGGCGGTGAAGCGGCCTAACCCCGATCACCTGCTGCTCGTCAGCGCACCGCGAATGGACAAGCGAAGCTTTTCATCCGGATGGCTCAAAGCCATCGACGGCGCCGGTGCAATCATTCAGGTGTGGCCCGTGGACGCGAAACGCTTGCCCGCGTGGGTCGCACGCCGGGCAAAAGCGGCAATGCTCAAGCTCTCCGAAGAAGCCTGCCGGCTGGTCGCCGAGCGAAGCGAAGGCAACCTGCTCGCCTGCGCCCAGGAACTGGACAAGCTCAAACTGCTCCACGGGGACCAGCCGCTCGACGTGGAGGACGTTCTCGCGAGCACCACCGACAGCGCGCGATTTGGCGCCTTCGATCTTGTGGACTGCGTGCTGGAAGGCAACCCGGCGCGAGCCGTGCGCATTACTAACGCGCTCAAGGACGAGGGTCTGGATCCGCTACAGGTGCTCGGGCCTCTAGCGTGGATGCTGCGCAGCGCTAACGACATTGCCGTTCGGGTCGAAGCCGGCGAGTCTCTCGACGGAATCCTGGCCGGGGGTAGGTTCGCCGTCTGGCGCAGGCACCAGTCCGCGCTGGCGCGGGCGCTTGGTCGAAATGGCGCAAAAAGCTGGCGAAGCTTCATCCTGCGCGCAGGCGCCATTGACCGCCTCGCCAAGGGCACGGGCCAGCGCACGGATTCAGGGGTAAAACACTATCGCGGCGAAGCCTGGGATGCCCTGATGGCGCTCGCTCTCGAAGTCTGCGGTGTCAGACTCGTGCCCGAGAGTCACGTATAATCCATTGAAGCCCCGTCGCTTGAACGACGCCCCATAGTTCCGAAGTTCACGGAGGCACGGCCCCATCGCAACCACGGCAAATGACCTATCCAACGGACTAGACGCGGGCGACGTCCGCGCCTACATGCATGACCTTGGTGAGCGTGCGCGCGCGGCGTCCAATGCCCTCGCCAAAGCCGGTACCGCGGAAAAGAACGCCGCGCTGCTCGCCATCGCTTCGGCCATCGAAAAAGACGGGCAATCGCTGAAGGACGCCAACCGCCGGGACCTTAAGTCCGCGCGTGCAAACAAGCTCGCCTCCGCCCTGCTGGATCGTCTGGAGCTTAGCGATGCGCGCATACAGTCCATGGCCGACGGGCTGCGACAGATCGCGGCGCTTCCGGATCCCGTCGGCGAAATCACCGACCTCAATTACCGGCCTTCGGGACTCCAGGTGGGACGCATGCGCGTGCCGCTCGGCGTCATCGGAATCATTTACGAGTCGCGGCCGAACGTAACCGCGGACGCGGCCGGCCTTTGCCTAAAAGCAGGCAACGCAACCATCCTGCGCGGCGGCTCCGAAGCCATAAATTCAAACCGCGCCATCGCCGGCTGCATCCATGCGGGTCTGAAACAGGCGGGCTTGCCGGAGGATGCGGTGCAGGTGGTGGAAACCACGGATCGAGCGGCCGTGGGTGCGCTCATCACCATGAACGAGCACGTGGACATTGTCGTGCCCCGCGGCGGCAAGGGCCTCATCGAGCGCATCAGCCGCGACGCCACCGTTCCGATCATCAAGCACCTGGACGGCATATGCCACGTCTATATCGATGACCATGCCGATCTGAAAAAAGCCGTGGACATTGCGTTCAACGCCAAGACCTACCGCTACGGGATTTGCGGCGCCATGGAAACGCTGCTGGTGGCGCGGCCGATCGCGGCTCAAGTCCTGCCCGTTCTCGCAAAGAAGTTCCGCCAAGCCAGTGTAGAACTGCGCTGTTGCGAAGAAAGTCTGTCTCTGGTTCCCGATGGCGTTCCTGCTACGGAGGAAGACTGGCGCACGGAATACCTCGCCCCGATTCTCTCGGTGCGGGTGGTCGCTGACATGGACGAAGCCATGGCCCACATTCGGGATTACGGGTCCCGGCACACGGAGGCCATCGTCACCGAGGACTTGAGCCGGGCGCGGCGTTTTCTGCGGGAAGTGGATTCCAGCTCGGTAATGGTGAACGCGCCCACCTGTTATGCCGACGGCTTCGAGTACGGCCTCGGCGCGGAGATCGGCATCAGCACCGACAAGCTGCACGCTCGCGGTCCCGTGGGCCTCGAGGGATTGACCTCACAGAAATTTGTGGTGCTGGGTGAGGGACAGATCAGGAGGTGACATGTGACATGTGACATCAAAAGGCTAAACTTATACCTGGTCAGATTCACTTATTCGATTGCAACGCGGGCGTAACGATTATCGATTATCTACTTGTTACATGTCACCTGTTACATGTTACAGATTAATCACTTGAGCACCGATTTTTTCAAATACTTCCTCGACTCCGGTCAGCCGAGTCCGCATATAACGCCTCTCAACGCGTGAACCCCATCGGAATTCTCGGCGGCACCTTCGATCCCGTTCACAACGGTCATTTGAGACTTGCAATCGAAATGCGCGAGGCGCTGGGGCTTTCCAGCGTGAAGCTGATCCCGGCCTCAGTACCGCCATTGCGGAACGCGCCCGACATAGATGCATCCAAACGGCTGCGCATGCTCGAGGCCGCCATAGAGGGAGAAGAGGGGCTGGAAATTGACGATTGCGAGCTGCACCGAAAAGGAACGTCATACACGGTCGACACATTGCGCTCGATACGAAAGGATGTTGGCGACACCCCGCTTTGCCTGATCGTCGGTATGGACGCGTTCCGCCGTTTTGACCAGTGGCACCAATGGGAAAAGCTTCTAGATCTTGCCCACATTGCGGTGGCGCACCGGCCGGGATCCGAGGCACCGGAATCAGGCGCCGTGGCCGAGTTCGTTAAGGCAAGGCGTGTAGACGATCCGGAGAGGCTGCGCGAGCGCGGCGCCGGCTATGTCATCGTGCGCAACATCCCCGCGCTGGATATCTCGGCCACCCGGATTCGCGCGTTACTCAGCACGGGTCAGTCCATCCGATACCTGGTGCCGGACCAGGTTCACGACATTCTTATAAAAGGAGAACAGCTTCACGCATGACAGCTGAAAAACTTAGCCAATACGTCCAAGACTGGCTCGCCGATCTCAAAGCCATGGATGTGACCGTACTCGACGTTCGCAAACTTACCGACGTGACGGACTACATGATAATCGCCTCCGGCCGTTCCGGCAGGCACGTCCGATCCATCGCCGAGAATGTCATCGAACAATCCAAGAAGAAGAATCACGCACCCATGGGCGTCGAAGGACTGCCTCAGGGTGAATGGGTGCTGGTTGATCTCTGCGATGTCGTATTGCACGTCATGCTTCCCGATACTCGGGAGTTCTATCAGCTTGAAAAACTCTGGAACCGCGAGCAGACGGCGCAGCGCTCGGCGCGTCGCGCACTGCAGTGAATGCGACTTCACCTGCTTTGCGTCGGCTCGCGCCAGCCGGCGTGGATAAACCAGGGTTTTGAAACCTACGCGCGGCGGATGCCGCGCGAATGCTCGCTACACCTGGTGGAAATCGCCACGCGCCATCGCGGCAAGACTGCCGACCTAAGGCGCGCACTGGACAAGGAAAGTGAACGATTAATGCGAGCGATTCCCGAAGGCGCCCTGGTGGTGGCGCTTGATGCGGCCGGCGAGCTGTGGTCGACGCAACAGCTTGCAGATCAGCTCGACGACTGGCGTCAAGGCCACCAGAACGTGGCTTTGCTCATCGGTGGCGCGGAAGGACTCGCTCCGGCATGTCTCGAGCGCGCCCATCGCCGCTGGTCCCTCTCAGCGCTCACCCTGCCCCATGGACTCGCGCGCGTCGTTGCAGCAGAGCAGCTTTATCGGGCGTGGACCGTTTTGAGTGGGCATCCGTATCATAGGGAGTGAATAGACGTATATCGTATTTCGTATGTCGTATTTCGGTTAACAACGACGCACTGCGGCACAATCGCCAAAAAAAATCAGTTACTGGTAATTACAGAAGTGTGTATTGAGGCCTTGTTCCCGATATACGATATACGACATACGACATACGATTTGGATACGAGTCCGATCCTCACTGGCCCAGATACGACCTGACGGAAGCAATTGAGCCCACCGCCTTTCATCTACCTCGCCTCCCAATCCCCCCGCAGGCGCGAGCTTCTCGAGCAGATCGGTGTGGCGTTTCGCTTAATCGAAGTGAACGTCGACGAGTCCCGAAAGAACGACGAGTCGCCGCAGGATTACGTCGTCAGGCTTGCCGAGGAAAAAGCCGCAAAGGGCTGGGGAACACTTTCTCCCCGAGATCGCGCGCCGGTGCTCGGCGCGGATACTGTAGTGGTCGTAAACGGAGAAATTCTCGGCAAGCCCGCCAACGTGAATGAAGCCAGTGACATGCTGGCGAAGCTCTCGGCGCGCACCCACGAGGTGTTGAGCGCGGTGTGTCTGACCGACGGCACACCGCGCACAATGATGAACCGCAGCCTGGTGACTGTCCGCCCGATTGGCGACTCAGAACGCGCGGCGTACTGCGCCACCAGCGAACCCATGGACAAGGCGGGCGCCTATGCCATTCAGGGACGCGCCGCGGCGTTTGTCTCAAATCTCGAAGGAAGCTACTCCGGCGTGATGGGCCTGCCGCTTTTCGAAACCGCAGCGCTGCTTTCGGACATTGGAATCGAGGTTTTAGAGCGGCGCTGATCTCCGCAAACTCGTCGCCATTAGACGGCATGGGCTTAGAATCTATCGCGCAGAGCGTAGTAGAGCATCCCCAACACCAGCAGCGGTTTTCTAAGCAAGGTGCCGCCGGGAAAGGTCTGGTGCTTGAGCTTCGCGAATATGTCGAAACGCTCCGCATCTCCGGCAACGGCCTCCGCCATCAGCCGCCCTGCGAGCTGGGTCAAGGCAACGCCGTGCCCGGAAAATCCCTGGACAAAAAATCCGTGCCGCCCGACGCGGCCAAATTGCGGCAGCCGGCTAATGGTGATAGCGAGGCGCCCGCTCCAGGCGTAATCGATGGCGACGTCCTTGAGCTGCGGAAACACGGCGAGCATATAGCGTCGCACAAAGTTTTTTATGTCGGGAATTTCTCGGTCGCTGTAGGTCTCGCCGCCACCAAAAAGCAGGCGGCGATCTGCGGAGAGGCGGTAGTAGTCCACCACGAACTTGGTGGAGTGAACACAACAGTCGTTGCTGATGAGCGATCGGGCACGCGCCTCACCGAGTGGCGCGGTGGCCAGCACGTGGTTGATGATGGACATGATCTTGCCGCCAATGCGAGGCACGAGATCACCAAGATAGGCGTTGCCGCACAAGATCACGTACTTCGCCCGAACCTGTCCGTTTGCGGTGCGTACGACACAAGGGTCCGCCCATTTTATGTTCAGGGCCTTAGAGTTCTCGAATATCTCCACCCCCAGCGAATGCGCAGCCGCGGCGACACCAAGTAAATAATTGAGCGGATGCATGTGGCCACCACCGGTGTCGAGCCGCCCACCGCAATAGGCCTCCGTCGCCACCATCTCGCGGATCTCTTGCCTTGAAATCATGCGATATCCGTCGTAGCCATAGTGCCGGGACAGGTGCTCGGCCTCCTCAGCAATGCCTGGCAAAAATCGTTCGCGTGTGGAGGCGAGAAGGTTTCCCGGCTTGTAGTCACAGGCTATATCGAAGCGCTCGATGCGCTCGTTGATGATGGCTTTGGCTTCCTCGCACATTGCCCAGAGTATCCTGGCGTTTTTCGGTCCGGCGATGCGCTCGGTTTCCCGAATACCCTTGCGCAGACCGGAGCCTATCTGCCCGCCGTTGCTTCCCGAGGCGCCGAAGCCCAAGCAGTTGGCTTCCAGCAGCGCAACCCGGTAGCCGCGCTCCGCCAGGGAAATCGCCGCCGAGACGCCCGAGAAACCGCCGCCGATGACGCATACGTCCGCGTCCCGCCCACCCTCCAGAGTCGGGTACGACGGGTGTGGGTGAGCGGTCGCAGCGAAGTAGGAATCGGGGTAAGTGGTGCTTTCGCGCATGTTTTCTTTAGCGGGTCAGGTGGACATAACGGCAAAGTTTTATAACGGCCCAAGGCTGTAGGCTGTAGACCTTAGGCGGGAATCTGTCTTGCGGGCGGAGCGCGGAAATTGCTTCAGCAGTGATCAGAAATTTGGTTTCTTAGGGGCGTTGTTGTATCGCTCTACGCTCGAAAGAATCTCATGTTTGGCGTCCTTGACGCCGGTCCAGCCTTCGATTTTCACCCACTTTCCGGATTCGAGATCCTTGTAGTGCTCGAAAAAATGCCCGATTTGCGAAAGAAGTGACTCCGGCAGGCTGTCGATTGTGGTCACGTTCCTGTAGTAATCGGTGAGCTTCTTGATTGGTAGCGCGATGATTTTGGAGTCCGGCCCGGATTCATCGGTCATCTGCAGCATGCCGAGCGGCCGGCATCGAATCACCGAACCGCTGATGAGCGGGCATGGCGTGACGACCAGCACGTCCACCGGATCGCCGTCTTCGGAAAGGGTGTTA
>Ga0224512_10000908_pt1 | contig 29901 bp, 28 predicted proteins | sample SF_May12_sed_USG_4_FD_169103 | JGI IMG/M metagenome (GOLD analysis project Ga0224512, IMG submission 169103) | Sediment microbial communities from San Francisco Bay, California, United States - SF_May12_sed_USGS_13 | ecosystem: Environmental > Aquatic > Marine > Sediment | place: USA... | reverse complement strand
CTCGCGAAGGCCGCCGCGATGGCGTCGAGCGCGAGGAGCCGGCAGGTCATCTCCTCGTGGCTGATGGGCTCCTCGAAGAGCTCCTCGGCCGAGTGCGAGAAGGGGGGGTGGCCGACGTCGTGGAGGAGCGCCGCGGCGCGGACGAGCCGGCGGTCGCGGCTCGCCGGGCCCGGCTCGAGGAGGCCGTCGCCGGCCGCCGCCAGGGCGTCGTAGACCCGGCCCGCCAGGTGCATCACGCCGAGGACGTGGCTGAAGCGGCTGTGCTCGGCGCCGGGGAAGACGAGGTAGGCCATGCCGAGCTGGCGGATCCAGCGCAGGCGCTGGACGGGGCGGCTGTCGATGAGCGCCGTCTCGAGGGCGTCGGCGGAGATGAAGCCGTGGATCGGGTCGCGGAAGGAGGCGGTGGCGCTCACGTCGGTTGTGGTCTCCCTCGCGGGCAGGTCAGGAGCCCGCAGGATACCAGCGCCAGCTACGGCGGACCGACGAGGCTCGGCCGCGGAGCGCGAGACGGCAGAACCCCCGGGCCGCCCTCCCTGTCTTGCCCGAGAGTCCTTTTGTTACCCGGAAGTCTTTTCGGTCCGAGAGCCTCGTCGGAGAACCAGGCTCTACGGCGCTCCCTCCGCCCAGGGGCGCGGCACGAGCTCGCGGGCGCCGGCGAGGGCGGCGAGGAGCGAGCGCACCGGCGCGCCGTCGGGCGGCAAGGAGAGCTCCGGGGCGGCGTCGGCGAGCGGCGCCAGCACGAAGGCGCGGCGGCGCAGCCGGGGGTGGGGCAGGACGAGCTCCGGGGAGTCGCGGATGGTGTCGCCGTGGAGGAGGAGGTCGAGGTCGAGGGGGCGCGGTCCCCAGCGCTCGCCGCGCCGGCGGCCGGCTTGGCGCTCGAGGAATTTCAGCACCGCGAGCAGGGGTTCGGGAGCGAGGCGGGTGCGGCCGACGAGGGCGCTGTTCAGATACGGCGGCTGGGCCGGGCCGCCGACGGCGGCCGACTCGTAGAGACGGCCGACCTGGACGGCGGTGAGGAGCCCGCGCAGAGCTCGGACGGCGTCGGCCAGCAGGCGTTCCCGGTCGCCGAGATTGGCGCCGAGTCCGATCGCGACGAAGGAGGCGGGAGAGTCCATGGGCGAAGGCCGCGAACCGAAGAAGCTCGAACCGAGGGTGGCAGGTCGTCTGCCGGGCCCTCGGACGCCGGGACTTTGCATCCTAACCGCACCGCGGTTAGCATCGGCGGCCCCGCTCCGCAGGGCCGTGGGCGCTCCACACCGCGCCTGGGACCACGCGGCGGGAGCCTCCCCATGACGCGATCGACGCAGTCCCCGAGCCTCCTACCGGCCGCCGTCGCGGCCCTGTCGCTCGCCGCGGCCCTGGCCCTGGTCGCGGCCTTCGCTCCCGGGGCGGCCAGGGCGGCCGGCGACGGCGAGCTGGAGGACCCCTACGACGTCGAGCCGGGGCGGCGGCTCGACGTCCTCGTCGAGCGCATGCGCCTCGAGCAGGAGGCGACGCGGACGCTCGAGGCGTCGTTCGTGCAGCGCAAGGAGAGCGCTCTCCTGCTCGAGCCCGACCTGGCGACCGGGGTCTTCTTCTACGCCGCGCCCGACAACGTGCGCTGGGAGTACGACGACCCGACCCCCATCTCGCTCCTGATCACCGGCGACCACATGAGGACCTGGTACCGCGACCTCGGCCAGGTCGAGGAGGTCGAGATCGGCCGCCACTCGCAGCGCATCCTCGAGTACCTCGGCGCCGGCAGCTCTCTGGCGACCCTGGTCGAGTACTTCGACGTCCGGCTGACCCTGCCCGGCGACCGCTCGCGGCCGCTGCATCTCGATCTCGACCCGAAGTTCGAGCGCGTCGCGCGCCGGCTCCAGGGGATGAACATCTGGGTGGACTCCACGACCTATCTCCCCGTCAAGCTGCGCTACGTCGAGGCCGACGGCGACGTGACCGAGTACGAGTTCTCGGACTTCCGGGTCAACGGCGAGATCTCGAGCGACCGCTTCGAGCTCGATCTGCCGGCCGACGTGCACGTGCGCACGATCGACCTGAACCGCGGGCTGCGGTAGCCGGGTGGCGCTCGCCTTCGCCGTCCTGTCGCGCCACGGCGCCGCCCGGCGCGGGCTCCTCGAGACGCCCCACGGCGCCGTCGAGACCCCGGCGTTCCTGCCCGTCGCCTCGCTCGGCGCGGTCAAGGGGGTGGCGCCGGACCAGCTCGCGGCGGCGGGCGCCGCCATCATGCTGTCGAACCTCTACCACCTCGCCGTGCGGCCGGGGGTCGAGGCGATCGCGGAGCTCGGCGGCATCCATCGCTTCACCGGCTGGCGGGGGCCGATCCTCACCGACAGCGGCGGCTTCCAGGTGTTCTCGCTGGCCCGGATCGCGCGGGTCGACGCGGACGGCGTGACCTTCCGCAACCATGTCGACGGCGCCGCCATGCGGCTGACCCCCGAGGGGGTCGTCGACCAGCAGCGGCGGCTCGGGGTCGACGTGGCGATGACCCTCGACGAGTGCCCGCCGTGGCCCGTCCCCCGGGACGAGGCCGCGGCGGCGCTCGACCGGACGCTGGCCTGGGCCCGGCGCGCCCGCGCCGACTGGCGGGGGAGCCCGCCGGGCCTTTTCGGGATCGTGCAGGGCTCCGTCTTCGAGGACCTGCGGCGGCGCGCCGTCCACGAGCTCGTGGCGCTCGACTTCGCCGGCTACGCCATCGGCGGGGTCAGCGTCGGCGAGCCCGACCGCGACCGGCGGCGGGTCGTCGAGTGGACGGCGCCGGAGCTGCCGGACGGCAAGCCGCGCTATCTCATGGGGGTGGGAACGCCGCGCGACATCGTGCACGCCGTGGCCCAGGGGGTCGATCTCTTTGACTGCGTCCTGCCGTCGCGCAACGGCAGGCACGGGCAGCTCTTCACCCGGCGCGGGCTCGTGCGGATCAAGAACGCCCGCTTCCAGGCCGACGGCCGCCCCCTCGAAGAAGGCTGCGCCTGCCCGCTCTGCGCCACCTCGAGCCGCGCCTTCCTGCATCATCTCTTCCGCTGCGGCGAGGTCACCGCGCAGGTCCTGGCGACCCTCCACAACCTCTTCTTCTATCTTGACTTTATGCGGGATCTCCGCGAAGCTATCGCGTCCGGCACGCTGGCAGAAACGGCGTCCTCGATCGAGGCCGCCTACGCCGGCCGGCACGGCGGGCGCGAGGCCTCCTGAGCGGTCCGCGCGCGCGGCCCACCCCGATTCAGACCCGATTCAGACCCCGATTCAGAGGCAGCCGAGAAGGAGTCCGTGATGAGTGTGCTGAGCCTGACGATTGCCCAGACGAACGGTGCGTCCGGGCTGGCCAACTTCCTGCCGTTCATCCTGATCTTCGCCATCTTCTACTTCCTGCTCATCGCGCCCATGCGCAAGAAGCAGAAGGCGCTCGCGGTGTGGATCGCGGCGCTCAAGAAGGGCGACAAGGTCATCACCACGGGCGGCATCTACGGCGAGGTCTACGCCCTCGAGGACGAGACCCTCGTCCTCAAGGTGGCGGACAACGTGCGGCTCAAGGTCAAACGCTCGGCGATCGCCGAGGCCCAGGGCGAGGGGGGGACTCCGTGAAGAACGGTCTGCTCTGGCGCGGCATCGCGATCGGCGCCGTCGCCTCGATGTCGGTGCTCTCGGCCTATCCCCTGAAGGAGAACCTCAAGCTCGGCCTCGACCTGCGGGGCGGCATCCACCTGGTGCTCCAGGTCGAGACCGACGACGCCGTGCGCTCCGAGACGGACAAGGACCTCGACCGCCTCGAGGGCGAGCTGCGCGACAAGGGCATGACGGCGGCCGCCGCCGAGCGCAGCAGCGACCAGACGTTCGTCGTCCGCGGGGTGCCGGGCGAGCGGGACCGCGAGGTCGCCGAGATCGTCGACGACTTCCTGCCGGGCTGGAACTGGCAGCGCAGCGGCGAGCTCCTGAACTTCAAGATGGCCGGTTTCAACTTGAACGAGATCCGCACCCTCGCCGTGGGGCAGGCCCTCGAGACCATCCGCAACCGCATCGACGCGTTCGGCGTCTCCGAGCCGGTCATCCAGCGGCAGGGCGAGCGGCGGATCGTCGTCCAGCTGCCCGGCGTCGACGACCCGGAGCGCGTCAAGGACCTGATCAAGAACGTCGCCTTCCTCGAGTTCCGGATCGTCGACTACCCGTTCCGCGGCGCGTCGGCCGGCAGCGTCGAGGAGATCCTCGCCAACTACGGCGGCAGCCTGCCGGGCAACCTCGAGATCAAGCCCCAGATCGTCCGCGACGAGAGGGGGCGCGAGATCGGTCGCGGCTACTACGCGGTGGAGAGGCGCAGCGCCATCACGGGCCGCGACCTGCGCAACGCGCGGCCGGGCCTCGGCGAGTTCAACCAGCCGGTCGTCAACTTCTACCTCACCCACGAGGGCGGCATCAAGTTCGGCGAGGTGACGGGCAACAACATCGACAAGGGGCTGGCGATCGTGCTCGACGGCAACGTCGTCTCGGCGCCCAAGATCAACAGCCGCATCAACGACGCGGGCATCATCGAAGGCTCGTTCACCCAGCAGGAGGTGGAGGACCTCTCGACGGTCCTGCGCTCGGGCGCGCTGCCGGCGGGCATCACCTATCTCGAGGAGCGCACGGTGGGGCCGTCGCTGGGCCAGGACTCGATCCGGCGCGGGCTCAAGGCGGGCGTCGTCGGCCTCTCGCTCGTGGTCCTGACGATGATCGTCTACTACCGCTTGAGCGGGATCAACGCGATCGTCGCTCTCGCCCTCAACATCGCCATCATCTTCGGCGCGCTGGCCTACTTCGGCGCCACCCTGACCCTGCCCGGGATCGCCGGGATCGTCCTGACCATCGGCATGGCGGTCGACGCCAACGTGCTCGTCTTCGAGCGCATCCGCGAGGAGCTCCACCGGGGCCGGACGGTCAAGTCGGCCATCGAGGGCGGCTTCGGCAAGGCGCTGTCGACCATCGTCGACGCCAACATCACGACCTTGATCGCGGCGCTCTTTCTCTTCCAGTTCGGAACCGGTCCGATTCGCGGCTTCGCGGTCACGCTCTCGATCGGCATCCTGGCGTCGATGTTCACCGCCGTGTTCGTCAGCCGCTGGATCTTCGACCTCGTGCTGTCGCGGCGCAGCAGGGTGGACCGGATCTCGATCTAGCCGGCGGGCCGGCCGCCACCGGGAGCGCTCCATGGAAATCCTCCGCAACACCAAGTTCGACTTCATGCGCTACCGCCACGCGTGCGCCGGCGTATCGGCGCTCCTCCTCCTGGCGACCGTCGGCCTCGTCGTCCTGGGCGGCAAGCTCAACCTGGGGATCGACTTCGCCGGCGGCACCCAGCTGACGGTGCGACTGGACGAGCCGCCGCAGGTCGACGAGCTGCGCTCCCTCATGGCCTCGAGCGGCGTCGGCGACATCGTCATCCAGCGCTTCGGGGACCCGGAGGAGAACTCCGTGATCTTCAAGACGCAGCTGGAGGAGGGCGCGGAGGAGGGCAGCCGCGACCGGATCGTCGCCGCGCTGCGCGGCCGCTACGGCAGCACCAGCGGCAAGCTGGACTTGAACGAGCAGGGGGCGCAGGCCCTCGCGGCCAAGCTCCTCGACCTCGACCCCGATCGGCTGCGCTCCCTCGACGAGGCCGAGGCGGCGGCGCACTACGAGAGGGTCGCGGCGGCCCTGGCGGAGGTCAAGCGCCAGGTCGGCCTCATCGCCTCCTGGGAGCAGGTGGCGGCGGCGCCGGCGCTCGGCGCGGAGGAGGGCGGCGCCGCCTCGCCGGCGCTTACCCCCGAGGCGCTCGCGGCGCTGCGCGAGGCGGCCGAGCTCGGCCATTTCAGCGTCATCGGGGCGGAGAACGTCGGCCCGCAGATCGGCCACGAGCTGCGCCGCAACGGCATGCAGGCGATCGTCCTCGCCCTCCTCGGCATGCTGGCGTACATCTGGCTGCGCTTCGAGCTGCGTTTCGGCATCGGGGCGATCGTCGCCGCCACCCACGACGTGGTCATCACCCTCGGGCTCTTCATCGTGATGGGCCTCGAGTTCAACCTGACCACCATCGCCGGCTTTCTCACCCTCGTCGGCTACTCGGTCAACGACACGGTAGTGATCTTCGACCGCGTGCGCGAGAACCTGCGGCAGAACCGCCGCGGCACGCTGGTGGAGGTGATGAACGAGAGCCTCAACCAGACGCTGTCGCGCACCGTCCTGACGGGGGGCACGACCCTGCTCGCCGTCGGCGCCCTCTTGGCGCTGGGGGGCGACGTGCTGCGCGGGTTCGCGTTCATCATGACGGTGGGCGTCATCGTGGGCACCTACTCGTCCATCTACATCGCCAGCCCCCTGACGCTCGCCTGGGATCGCTGGTTCGGCGTCGAGGCCCGCTCGAAGCGGCGCGCGCGCTGAGCGCCGGCCGGCCCCTGGTCGGCGAGCCCGGGTCGGCGGTCCCGGGGCGCGCGGCCGCCGGTCGATGACGGTATATTCACGGCGCCATGGTCTCGGTCCGCGAGCGCCTCTCCCGCAACCGCCTCGGGCCGCCCGTGCAGCGGCGGGGGAAGGTCGGCCTCGGGGACGTCGCCGCGCGGCTCGAGGCCCACGAGCAGCCCTTCGACGAGGAGCTCCTGGCCCGGGTCTTCGAGTTCTCCACCGCGAAGCACGGCGGCCAGAAGCGGCGCTCCGGGGAGCCCTACGTCACCCATCCGATCCAGGTGGCGTACACGCTGGCGGATCTCGGATTCGACGCCACCTGCGTGGCCGCCGGGCTGCTCCACGACGTCCTCGAAGACACCCTGGCGACGCGCGAGGAGCTCCACGCGGAGTTCGGGGAGGACATCGCCGACCTCGTCGAGGGGGTGACGAAGATCGGCCGCCACGAGTACGTGCGCCGCGACCAGGCGCAGGCGGAGACCTTTCGCAAGCTGATCCTCGCCTCGATCAAGGACATCCGGGCGATCCTCGTCAAGCTCGCCGACCGCTGGCACAACATGGCCACCCTCGAGCACCTGCCCGCCGAGTCGCGCCGCCGCATCGCCCGCGAGACCCTCGAGATCTACGCCCCGATCGCGCGGCGGCTCGGCATGTCGCGGGTGCAGGGCGACCTCGAGGACCTCGCCTTCTACCACCTGTACCCGCACCAGTTCGCGGAGCTGCAGGCCGCGGTCGGGGAGAAGATGAAGGTGGGCCGGCGCACCGTCGAAGAGGTGCGCGCCCGCCTCGCCGAGCGCCTGGAAGGGGCGGGGATCGAGGCCGAGATCAACTACCGCGTCAAGCGTCTCTACTCGATCCACGGCAAGCTGCGCCAGCGCGGGCTCGATCTGTCCCAGCTCTACGACTACGTCGCCTTCAGGATCATCACCGCCGACGTGAGGGACTGCTACGCGGCGCTCGGCGTCGTCCACCAGACCTGGCGGCCGGTGCCGGGACGGATCAAGGACTACATCGCCATGCCGAAGCCGAACCTGTACCAGTCGCTGCACACGACGCTGGTGGGGGAGGCCGGCCGGCCCTTCGAGGTCCAGATTCGGACCCGGGAGATGGACCGCATCGCCGAGCAGGGCATCGCCGCCCACTGGAGCTACAAGGAGTCGACGGACGGGGCGGGCGACCCGAACATCCTGTGGCTGCGGCAGCTGGTGGAGTGGCAGAAGGAGGTCAAGGACCCCCGCGCGTTCATGACCGCGCTCAAGGTCGACCTCTATCCCGACGAGGTCTACGCCTTCACCCCGAAGGGCGACGTGCTGGCGTTCCCCCTCGGCGCCACGCCCCTCGACTTCGCCTACCGGATCCACACCGACCTCGGGCACCAGTGCACGGGAGCGCGGGTCAACGGCAAGCTCGTGCCCCTGAAGACCTCCCTCGCGAACGGCGACATCGTCGAGATCCTGACGGTCCCCGGGCGCCACCCGAGCCGCGATTGGCTCAAGTTCGTGCGCACCACCCGCGCCAAGAGCAAGATCCGGCACTGGCTCAACACCGAGCAGAAGCGGCGCTCGACCGAGATCGGCCGGCGCTCCGTCGAGCGGGCGCTGCGGCGCCACAAGCTGAGCTTCAAGCGTTTCCTCGAGCTGCCGGAGCTCGCCCCCTATCTCTCTCGCGAGGGGCATGCCCGGATCGAGGATCTCTTCAGCGCCATCGGCTTCGGCAAGGTCACCGTCAAGCAGGTGCTCGCCAAGATCCTGACCCACGAGCAGCTGGCGACAGAGGCCGCCGCGCCGGGGCGCCTGCGCCAGGCGGTGGAGAAGATCCTGCCCTTCGGCGGCGGGGCGGCGCTGACCGTCCGGGGGCACGGCGATCTCCTGGCCTACCTCGCGAAGTGCTGCGCGCCGGTGCCGGGGGAGGAGATCGTGGGCTACATAACCCGCGGCCGCGGCGTGTCGGTGCACTCGGTCGCCTGTCCCAACGTCCAGAACCTGCTCTACAACCCGGAGCGCGAGATCGAGGTCGACTGGGCCGGCAAGAGCGACGACCTCTTCCCGGTCGTGCTGCGGATCGACACCGAGGACCGGCCGGGCATCCTGGCCCAGCTCACCGAGATCATCGCCCGCCTCGACAGCAACATCCTCCAGATGGAGACCGACACCCGCGAGACTCGGGGGACGGGCCGGGCGTCGATCGACGTCGTCGTCGAGGTCCGCGACAGCAGGCACCTCGAGAAGATCCGCGAGGCCGTCCGGGAGAGCCGTGGCGTGATCGACGTCGTGCGCCCGATGCGGGGTTGAGGGCATCCGGACGGGGACGCGGTCGCCGAAATTCCGGGCGCGGCGGTGCGGTTCCTTGCCAGTCGCCCATGGAATGTGCACCCATGCCTTGACACCCCACGGGCATCTTGCTAGCTTCCCCGAGAAACTGGCCATGCACGGAAAGTGCGATCAATAAAGGTGTTTTCGGGATCCTCCGCGAATGTTCTGGTCACGCTCGAAAGAAGTCGTTGGGCTCGACATCGGTAGCTCGTCGATCAAGCTCGTTCAGCTCAAGGCGCGCAAGAACGGCGGGTACGTCCTGCAGCGGGTCGGCGTCGAGCCGCTGTCGCAAGAGGCGATCGTCGACGGCTCCATCATGGACTCGTCGCTCGTCGTCGACGCGATCACCAAGTTGACCGACGAGACGGGCGCGCGAGCCGCCGGCTTCGCCACCTCGGTCTCCGGGCACTCGGTGATCATCAAGAAGATCCAGATCCCCCCGATGTCCCAGGAGGAGCTGGCCGAGTCGATCCAGTGGGAGGCGGAGCAGTACATCCCGTTCGACATCAACGACGTCCGGCTCGACTATCTGGTCCTGTCGGACGGCGACTTCGGCGCCGACTCGATGGAGGTACTGCTCGTGGCCGTGAAGCGGGACAAGGTCAACGACTACGTCTCGGTGATCACCCAGAGCGGCAAGATGGCGGCGATCGTCGATCTGGACGCGTTCGCCGTCCAAAACGCCTACGAGCTCAACTACGACATCCCGACCTCCAAGGTGGTCGCCCTCGTCAACATGGGGGCCGCCGTGACGACGATCAACGTGCTCGCCCGGGGGCAGACGGTCTTCTGGCGCGACCTGTCGATCGGCGGCAACGACTTCACCGAGGCCCTGCAGCGCGAGTACAGCCTGTCGTTCGACCAGGCCGAGCGCGTGAAGCGGGGCGAGCAGGTCGAGGGCTGCTCTCCGGCCGAGGCGCGGCCCGTGCTCGACGCGGTGTCCGCCGACGTCGCGGCCGAGATCCAGAAGACGTTCGACTTCTTCGCGGCGACCGCCGCCGAGGACAGCGTCTCCCAGCTCGTGCTGTCGGGGGGCGGCTCGTTGACGCCGAACCTGCAGCACATCCTCGAGGAGCAGTTCGGCGTACCGACCGAGTTCATCGACCCGCTGCGGCGGGTGGAGTTCAGTGAAAGCAACTTCGATGGTCAGTGGCTGCGCTCGATCGCGCCCACGCTATCGGTGGCGGTGGGCCTGGCGACGCGCCGGATTGGGGACTGAACGGCCATGATCCGCATCAATCTCGTTGGCGAGGCTCGACGGCCGGTCGCGCTGCGCGCCGGCGGTCCCGCGCGAGGGCGGGCCGGTGGCGACGGCGAGAGCCGCGCGGGAGACATCGCCCTCGCCGTCGTCGCGCTGCTCGGCGTCATGGTGGCGGGCGGCCACTACCTGTGGCTGCGCCATCAGGTGCAGGAGAAGAAGGACCAGGTTGCCGAGGCCCAGGTCGAGGTCGACGCGCTCGCCCCGATCATCCGCGAGGTCGAGGCGTTCAAGGAGAAGAAGGCGCGCCTCGAGAACAAGGTCCAGGTGATCTCCGATCTCAAGGCCAATCAGCAGGGGCCCGTCCAGGTGATGGACCGGGTGTCGGCGGCCCTGCCGCAGCTGACGTGGCTAACCCGCATGGAGGTCAGCGCGACCCGGCTGCGGCTTTCCGGGGAGGCCTTCAACACCAACGCGATCGCCGCCTTCCTCGAGAACCTCGACCGCGTCCCCGAGTTCCAGGAGCCGTACCTGCGGGACACGACGAAGCGGGATCAGCGCTACACCTTCGTCATCGAGTGCCAGTACCTGTCGCCGGCGGTGCTGCGGCGGCAGGGACAGGGCGCGGCAGCCGGAGGCTAGGACGATGGCCGAATTCCGCACCGGACTGGAAGGCAAGCCCTGGTACATGGGCGTCGCGCTGGGTCTGGCCGTCGCCGCGATCATCTACGGCGGCGTCCACTACTTCAGCCTCAAGGGCCAGCGCGCGGAGCTCGCGAGGCAGGAGAGCCGGCTCGGCGAGCTGCAGCGCAAGATCCAGGAGGGGCGCGCCGCGCAGGCGGCGCTGCCGCGCTTCCGCGAAGAGGTCCGCCAGCTGGAGCTCGAGCTCGACCAGCTGCTGCGCATCCTGCCCGCGCGGCGCAACACCCAGGAGCTGCTGCGGCGGATCCGCGCCCTGACCGAGCAGGGGGACTTCAACCTGCTGCGCTTCACGCCCGGGGGCGAGATCGATCGCGACTTCTACAGCGAGTGGCCGATCACGATCAGCCTCACCGGCACCTACCACAACCTCGCCCTGCTGTTCGATCGGGTGAGCCGGTTCTCGCGGATCATCAACATCGAGGGCTTGAAGCTCGACGGTCGCAACGCGGGCAACCACACCCTGTCGGCGAGCTTCCGCGCCAAGACCTTCATCTACAAGGATCCGCCGCCCGAGGCGGACGCCGAGGTGGCGCCGTGACGCTCCCGAGCCGTTGGCTGGGGCTGGCCCTGGCTCCCGCCCTGCTCCTGGCGGCGGCCGCGGCGCCGGCCCAGGACGAGCCCGAGGTGGACGACGAGATGGCCGCCACCGAGGCGGCGCCGCCGGCGCTCGACATCGAGGCGATTCTCGGTGGCGAGGACGACGTCTTCGCCGGCCGCGGCTACGGCTACGATCCGGCCGACCGCAGGGATCCCTTCCGCTCGCTCGTCAGGACCCGCGAATCGGACGTCGATCGCGGACCCCGGCCCGAGGGGATCCCGGGATTGATGATCGGTGAGCTCGACCTCACCGGCGTGTTCGTGCTGCCGGAGGGACCGGTGGCGCAAGTCCAGACTTCTGATCGTGACCGCAGCTACCTTCTGCGGGTCGGCGACAAGCTGCTCGACGGCGACGTCGTCGGCGTGTCCCTTGAGGAGATTGTCTTCCGACAGATTCTCGACGATCCGACTGCGCTGACCCCGTTTCGAGAAGTGGTCAAGCGGCTGAATCCGTAGGCCTGAGGGAGGCTAGCAGGATGCGTACCAACGGGAACAGGACCAAAGCGGCGATCTCCGCGCTCATCGCGGTCGCGGTGCTTGCCGGCTGCGCTTCCAGCGGGCCGACGGAGTTGCTCGCGCCGCGACCCGAGCCGGTGCAGCCGGAAGGACCGCTGGCCTCGGCGCGGCCGGCCGAAACGGTCACGATCGACGCGATCGAGATCGCGCAGACCGACGCCGCCGCGCGGATCGACATCCGCACGAGCGAGGCGCTCGTCTGGACGACCTACCGGGACGAGGACGCGCAGCTGGTCGTCGAGCTGCCGAACAGCGAGCCGGGCGGGGCCGTGACCGACCTCGAGGCCGGCTCCGGGCTCGTCGAAGCGGTGCGGGTGAGCCGCGACTCGGTCGGCAACCGGCCGCTCACGCGGCTGCGGATCAAGACGCGCTCGCAGGCCGAACATTCCGTCAGCGCCGCTGCGGGCGGTCTCGAGGTGGAGCTCGGATCGGCCGCGGGCCTGGCCATGCTCGCGGGGGCTTCCGCCGAGGACCAGATGGCCGCGGAGACCGCGGCCCTGGAGGCGGAGGCCGAAGTGGCGGACGCCTTCCCGGAGGACGAGGCGATGGAGGACTCCGCCGCGGCGTGGCCCGCGGGGGAGGAGACCTGGACCGAGACGGCGGTGGCGCCCGACGAGGGGGCCGAGACCACCGTCTGGGAGTCCGGCGCGACAGCGCCCGAGGCGGCCGTCGAAAGCGCCGCGGCCGCGGCCGCCGCCGACGTCTGGCCGGCGACCGCCGTCGCCGCCGGGCATGCGGCGACGGAGCTGCGCGACATCGACGTCGTGCGGATCGACGACAACGTGGTCGTCCGGATCCTGGGCGACGGCGAGTTCTCCTATCAGACGCTCTCGCTCGAGGCGCCCTACCGCTACGTCGTCGACCTGGCGGGAGTCGCCAACTTCGCGCCGCGCAGCACCTACAACGGCTCCGGCGGCGAGCCCGTCGAGCAGGTGCGGGTGGCGCAGTTCAAGACGCAGCCCGAGCCGGTGTCGCGGGTGGTCGTCGATCTGGCGTATCCGGCGACCCCGGAGCTGGTCGGGCTGCCGGACGGCCTCGCCCTGAGCTTCGGCGGCGCCGCCGCCGCGGCCTGGAGCCCGGCCTCGACCCTGATCGACGACGTGGCGGCGATGGAGGCAGAGGAGCCCGCCTACGAAGCGCCCGCCTACGAGGAGCCCATCTACGAAGCGACGGTCGCCGAGCCGGTCTACGAGGCGCCGGCCGCCGAAGAGCCGGTCTACGAGGAGCAGGTCTACGAGGAGATCCCCGCGGCCTACGAGGACGTCGCCTACGAAGAGCCCGTCGTCGAGCGCTACGCCGACGCCAGCCCGATGCAGGAGCCAGTAGCGCCCGCCGAGCCGATGGCCCCGGAGGCCGAGCCCTGGGTGGCGCCCGCCGTGCCCGAGGCCGCGCCCGTGGCGGTCGACGTCCAGTTCGCCGAGCCGGCGGCCGACCCGGACCCCAGCGAGCTCTACAACTCGCAGCAGGCCGCGGGGGGCGGGGCGAAGATCTACCGCGGCGAGCCGATCACCCTCTCGTTGAAGGACGCCGACATCCGCGACCTGCTGCGGTCCTTCTCGGAGTTCAGCGGGCTCAATTTCGTCATCCAACCGTCCGTCCGCGGCACGGTCACGGTCCAGCTCACCGACGTGCCCTGGGATCAGGCCCTCGATCTGATCCTGCGGACGAACGACCTCGGCTACGAGCTCGAGGGCAACATCCTGCGGATCGCGCCGCTGAGCAAGCTGCGCGAGGAGGCAGAGGCCGAGCAGCGGCTGCGCGCCGCCCAGGCCCAGGCGGTGCCGCTGGCCACGGTCATCAAGCGCGTCAGCTACGCGCAGGCCGGGCAGGTGGCGCAGGTCCTGCAAAGCGGCGCCAACAGCGTGCTGAGCCGGCGGGGCACGGTCATCGTCGACGGCCGCACCAACACGCTGATCATCAAGGAGCTGCCCAACTTCATCGACACGGTGATCGCCGTCATCGAGACGCTCGACATCCCGGAGCCGCAGGTCATGATCGAGGCGCGGATCATCGAGACGACCAAGCGCTTCAGCCGCACGCTGGGCATCAACTGGGGCTTCGACGCCATCGCCAGCGCGGCCACCGGCAACACCACCAACCTGGTGTTTCCGAACAACGGCACGGTGACCGGCGGCGTGAACCTCGCGCAGGCCGGCAACGGAACGCTGGGAATCACGATGGGCAACGTGCTCAACACCTTCCAGCTCGACGTGGCGCTGCAGGCGGCCGAGACCGACGGCCTGATCAACATCCTCTCGGCGCCGCGGATCACGACGCTCAACAACGAGTCGGCGTCGATCCAGAGCGGTCTGCAGATCCCCATCCAGACGGTCTCGAACAACACGGTCAGCGTCCAGTTCGTCAACGCGACCTTGAGCCTGCAGGTCACGCCGCACGTGACGGCCGAGGGGACCGTGCTCATGGACATCAACATCCAGAAGCGCGAGCCGCTGCTCGCGTTCGCGGTCACCGGCTCCGCCAACGCGCCCATCGCGACCAAGGACGCGCGAACCCGGGTGATCGTGAGGGACGGCGGGACGACGGTGATCGGCGGCATCTACGAGGTCACTTCGGACGAGGGTCAGGACAGGGTCCCGGGGCTCTCCAAGGTGCCCCTGCTCAAACATCTATTCAAGAACAACCGGCAGAGTGAAGAGAACGAGGAGCTCTTGATCTTCATCACGCCGCGCGTCGTCAATCTGTAGGTGCAGGAGGCGCTCATGACTCGCATACCCAAGACGCTATTCGCCATCGGCCTGGCAGTGGGACTGACCCTGGCCGGAGGTGGCTGCGAGAGCCGCACCGAGAAGACCGACGGTGGCGGCGTGATCCTCACGATCACCGAGTGGGACGGCAGGCCCGCGATCATCGGTGTCAACGGCAACGTTCTCGTGCAGATCGACCAGATCACCCTGAGCAATGTCCCGAAGATCCCCGGCGGGGCGACGAGCCAGCTGATGAACGTCGAGGTCGAGTCCTACGAGGTGACGTTCACGCGGGCCGGCAACGGCACCCGGATTCCGACGCCGTACGTGGCTGGCGCAGGCGGCTTCGTGCCGGTCAACGGTACCGACACTTTCTTCAACCTTCCCCTCATGTCGCTCGACCAGCTGGAGAATCCCCCGCTGTCGGACCTGCTGTTCGAGAACGGCGGCGTCGACACGGAGACCGGCCTGCAGCGCATCACCCTGAATGTCCGGATCCGCTTCTTCGGCCGCACCCTCTCGGGCGACGAGGTGCAGTCGAACACGGTGACCTGGACGATCGACTTCGTCTCGTAAGGAACCGGGAGAGACCATGAGACACGCACGCAACATCTTCCGTCTGTTCGCTCTCGCCGGGGTGCTGGGCGTCGTCGCGTGGGGATGCTCGACCCAGTCGCCGACCGCGCCGAACCAGGTACCGCCGCCGCCGCCCGGGCCGCCGGGGCAGGCCTACGCCATCGCGCTGGGCTCCAATCCCAGCGGGATCGCGGTCGATCCGGACTCGACCGGCACGGAGAACACCGCCATGGTCGTCACGGTGAGTCCCGCTCCGCCGAACGAGACGACGATCCTCGTGGAGACCAACATCGGGCAGTTCGACCCCACCTTTCCCGTGCGCGCGATCGGTCTCGCGCTGGTCAACGGCAAGGCGTTCTTCACGTTGTGGGCGGGCTCGCCGGTCCAGCGCGGCATCGCGACGGTGCGGGCGACGCTGGCGGGCAGCCAGGGGGCGCTCGACGTCCCGATCGACTTCCTGTTCGCCGATTTCAACTGCAACAACCCGGAGATGAACGAGTCCGTGAACTTCATCAACACCTCGTCGACCGACGCGACGGACTTCTTCTGGGACTTCGGCGACGGCACCAGCAGCGACGAGCGCTCGCCGCTCCACATCTACGATGCGCCCGGCGCCTACTCGGTGGAGCTGACGGTGAGCAAGGTCTTCGCGCAGGTCGTGCTGCAGGCGTCGGTCCGCAAGACGGTCGACACCGCCAGCCCCACCTGCGGCGCCGTGACGTTGTAGCAGCAGGGTAGCTTTCGGGCTGGGGGGATGATTCGCGCTCCCGTCGCTGAGGTCCCCCGCGCGGCGGCACGTGAACGAGGACGGCTGCCTAGACGGACGGTCGCCGGCATCCGTATACTGCCCACGACATGAGGCGAATCTGCGCGCTGCTGGCTTGTCTTCTGGTACCCCTGGCCCCGGCCTGCGACCGGCCGACGCCGGTGGCGCCCGAGGGCTCGACCCTGACGATCACGGCCAACCCCGCGAAGATCCCCATCGACGGCACGTCCTCGATCACCGTCCTGGCCCGCAAGCTCGACGGCACGCCGGTCAACGGCGGCACCGAGATCTCGCTCTCCACCAACCTCGGGACCATCGAGGAGCTCGTGCGAACCGATCCCGGCGGGGTGGCCAGGGCGACGCTCACCGGCGACGGCCGGGTCGGCACGGCGATGGTGCAGGCCTTCTCGGGCGCGGCCGGCGAGGCCAGCATCGAGGTCACGATCGGCGGCCTGGCGGCCTTCCTGGAGGTCAGCGCCAATCCGCTCGTCATTCCCCGGGACGGCGGCGTCACCAACCTGCTGGCCCAGGCGTTCGACGTCGACGGCACGCCGCTGTCCGGAGCGTTCATCTCCTTCCGCAGCGAGATCGGCACGCTCGCGACCGGTGGCGCCTCGCAGCAGACCGGCAACTCCGGCCAGGTCACGGACACGCTCACGGTGACCCGCGAAGACATGGGGAACCTGATCGAGCCCTTCTTCCTGGTCACCGCCTCGAGCAGCGGCGCGGCGGGCGCGGTGATCGAGGAGTCGATCGAGATCGACATCGGCGGCCAGCCGGCGACGATCTTCTTCCAGGCGACGCCTACGACGATTCTGGTGACCGGCGGCACCGTGCAGCTCCTGGCGATCGTCCGCGACGGCAACTTCGATCCGCTGCCGGGCATCGACGTGAACTTCGCGACCACCGCCGGCGTCCTCGCGTCAGGCGGCAGCAGCGTCCAGACGAACAACCTGGGAGAGGCTCGCGACACGCTGACCGCGACGCAGAGCGATCTGCTGGCCGTCCCCGGGGGCTCTTTCAACGTCAGCGTGTTCACGGGCGGCATCGGTGGCGTCGTGCTCTCGGTGACGCAGGTCATTCGCATCCAGACCGACGTTCCCGTGGCCAGCTTCACGGCCGTCCCCGTCGACGAGCTGCCGTGCCTGGAGTACGTCTTCACGAGCACCAGCACGGGGCAGGTGCCCCTGACCTGCGATTGGACGCTCGACGGGGACAACCGCACCGGTTGTGCTTCCTTCAACTGGTCCTTCAACGAGGGGGGCGCCCCCCAGCGCTCGGTGACCCTGAGGGTCAGCAACAACCTGGGCGTCGACACGGCGACCAGCGACGTGGACGTCCCCTACACCGGCGGCGTGAACTGCAACTAGCGCGGCGGGCCGCCGGCCCCGCCGCCGCCGTGCCGCGACACCCGAGCCCGTGGGGCCGGGGGTCGCAGGGGAGCGTGAGCGCTTCCGCGCGGCCCCCTTGCTATACTCGCGCCGTCGTCAACGACGGTCCCAAGGCGGTTCGCGTTCGGATTGCGAAGCAGCGCAGGGCTGTGGCCTACTCGGCGCCTTCCGGGCGTCCGCGGCAATCCGAAGGGGGCGCCCGAAGGCCATCCGGTGACGGCGAGCGACGGCCATGACTCCCGAAGACTTCTCGGACTCCCAGCTCGAGGCGCTCCGCGGCCGGTGGCAGGCGGACCCGAGCCCGCATCTGTCGCTGCAGCTGGCCGACCTCTACCGCCGGCGCCGCCGCCTGGCGGATGCCCTGGCGGTGCTCGAGCAGGGGCTCGCGGCGCATCCCGACCACGTTTCCGTGCGGGTGGCGCTCGGGCGCTACCGGCTCGAGGCGGACGATCCCGAGGTGGCGGCACGGGTGCTGCTCGAGGTCGTCGACCGGGACGCGGGGCACCTGGTGGCCAACAAGCTCCTCGTCCGGGCCTATCTCGCCCTCGGCGACCGCCAGCGCGCCGCGGACCGTCTCGATCTCTACTCCGTGCTCAACGACGGCGATCCGGAGCTCGCGGCACTGCGGGCCGCGCTGACGGAGCCGGCAGCGGGCTCCCTGACGGACTTGCGGCCGCCGGGCCGGAGATTGGTGCGGGGAGCGCTGGACCGGCCGCCCTTTCCCAGCCTCCTCGTCTCCCCGCTCGAGCCTGCGCGGCTGACCGGGCCCCTCGGCCCGATCTCCGCGACGGCCGCCGAGCCCCTGCCGGCTCCGGCGTCCGACCCGAGCCCGGCGGCCGGCGACGGCGACGAGATCTCCGCCGAGCTCATCGCCGCGCTGATCGACCAGCCTTCGGAGCCGATCGAGGAGGAGGAAGAGCCGATGGAGCTCGAGGCCGCGATGCTCGAGCCCGGGCCGGGGGACGAATCGGCGGCGCCCTGGACGGAGGCCGATTCCCGGGAGCCGGAGCCCGTGGCCCAGCCGCCCGAGATCCAGTGGCCGAAGCCCCGGCCGGGAAGGGCGCTCGAGCCGGAGCCGGAAGCGGAGGGCGCGCTCGCGCCGCGCGAGGTCGACCGCGGCTCGGCGGCGACCGCTACCCTGGGGGCCCTCTATCTCGCCCAGGGACATCTCGACGAGGCCGCGGCGACGTTCGAGCAGGTGCTGCGGCGCGACGGGGAGGACGCCGAGGCGCGCGCCGGGCTCGAGGAGGTGGCGCGGCGCCGCGGAGCGGGGCGGGCTCGGGGCGCCGTCCCCGGCGGCCGCGTGGGGCGCAGAATCGAGCTTCTCGAGGCCTATCTCGTTAGAATCCGCGCAGCGGCAGATCGGCTGTCCGCTTGATCGCATTCCGGCGGCACGGAGGGGCGGCGTGTTTCGCGAGCGTTTGACGGAGATTCGGCGAGTGGTGGCCGGTGCCCGGGTCGTGTGCCTCGCCGCCGGCGACGGCATCGCGGTCGAGACGGTCGGGGGCGAGGACCTGGACGTCGAGGTCCTCGTGGCCGAGTTCGTCGCCATGGCCAAGGGGGTCGCCAGCGAGCAGCGGGCGATCGGCGTCGGCGAGACCGTCCGCCTGGAGATCGAGACGAAAGAGTGGGTGGTGATCCTGCACCGCCTGCGAGGCGACTATTACCTGGTTCTGGCGCTGGAGGCCGGGCAGCCCGTCGGGCGGGCCCGTTTCGAGCTGCAGCGCGCGGCGCCGAGATTCGAGAACGAGCTGGCCTGAGGGGCGGCGCGGCGCCGCCGCGCGAAGCCCACGGGCGCGACAGGGGACGATCCGGGTGCTGACCTTCGAACAGATCAAGGAACTGATAACGCTGGTGGCCGAGAACGGTCTCGACGGTGTGGAGATCGAGCGCTCGGGCTTCAAGGTCAAGATCGAGGGCCGCCGGCCGGCGCCGGCCGCGGTGGCCGCCGCGCCGGTCCGAGACCCGGATGCAGCGCCTCCCGCCACGGCGTCCGGCGATGCCGTCGCCGCGGCCGTCGCCGCGCCGGAGTCCGCGCCCGCGACCGCGGTCTCGGAGACCGCCGAGATCGTCAAGTCGCCCATCGTCGGCACCTTCTACGCGGCTCCCAATCCCGAGTCGCCGCCCTACGTCCGGGTGGGCGACCGGGTCGACGTGGGGCAGGTGCTGTGCATCGTCGAGGCGATGAAGCTCATGAACGAGATCGAGTCGGACGTCGCCGGCGTCGTCGTCGAGATCCTGCCCAAGAACGGGCAGCCGGTCGAGTTCGGCGAGCCGCTGTTCGCCATCCAGGCCGGCTGAGCGGACGACCCCTTCGCGGTCCGGAGCTCGAGGGACGATGTTCAAGAGAATCCTGATCGCCAATCGCGGCGAGATCGCTCTCAGAATCAACCAGGCGTGCCGCGAGCTCGAGGTCGAGACGGTCGCCATCCACAGCACGGCGGACGCCGAGTCGCTGCACGTCACCTACGCCGACGAGAGCGTCTGCATCGGCCCGCCGGCCTCGACGGACAGCTACTTGAACATCACGGCGATCCTCGCCGCGGCCGAGATCACGGGCGCCGACGCCGTCCACCCGGGCTACGGCTTCCTGGCCGAGAGCGCGGACTTCGCCGAGATGGTGGCGGAGTGCAACCTCACGTGGATCGGGCCGCGGCCCGAGAGCATCCGCCTCATGGGCAACAAGGCGGAGGCGCGGCGGACGGCGGCCGCGGCCGGCGTGCCGGTGCTGCCCGGCAGCTCGGGGCCGCTCGCGTCGGCCTCCGAGGCCGTCGCTCTGGCGGCCGAGCTCGGCTTTCCGGTGATCCTCAAGGCGTCGGCGGGCGGCGGCGGGCGCGGCATGCGCATCGCCAGGAGCGCCGCCGAGGTGGAGAATCTCTTCTCGACCGCGAGCCAGGAGGCCGAGCGGTCCTTCGGCGACGGCGCGATCTACATGGAGAGGTACCTCGTCGAGCCGCGGCACGTCGAGTTCCAGGTCCTCGGCGACCGCTTCGGCAAGGTGATCCACCTCGGCGAGCGCGAGTGCTCGATCCAGCGCCGCCATCAGAAGCTGCTCGAAGAGGCGCCGTCCCCGGCGCTCACGCCCGAGCTGCGGCGCGAGATGGGCGAGGCGGCCGTGCGGTTGACAGCGTCGGCGGGGTACGAGAACGCCGGCACCATCGAGTTCCTGCTCGATCTCGACGGCAGCTTCTACTTCATGGAGATGAACACCCGCATCCAGGTCGAGCATCCCGTCACGGAGCTGGTCAGCGGCGTCGATCTGGTCAAGGAGCAGATCCGGATCGCGGCCGGCGAGCCGCTCACGGCCGACGCCGGGTTCGAGGGGGGCGTCTTCGAGCCCCGGGGCCACGCCATCGAATGCCGGATCAACGCCGAGCATCCCGACAGCTTCGCGCCCTCGCCCGGCCTCGTCACCACGTTTCATCCGCCGGGGGGACCGGGCGTTCGCGTCGACACCCACGTCTACGAGCACTACCGGATCCCGCCGTTCTACGATTCCCTGGTCGCCAAGCTGATCTGCCACGGGCGCGACCGCGCCGAGGCCATCGCCCGCACCCGCCGCGCGCTCGACTTCTTCGTCGTCGAGGGCGTCCATACGAGCATCCCCATGCACCAGCGCATTCTGCGCGATCCGGACTTCGTGGCCGGGCGCCTGTCGACCCGTTTCATGGAGCGGTTTCCGGCGCCCAAGAAGCGGTCCTGAAGGGCCGTCTCGCGGCGGCGTGGCCTCGCGCCGGAGGTCGTGGGACAATGGCGCCACCATTGACGCTGCATCGGGTGCTCGGAGGAGGATCGCATGAGCTCGCAGGAACAGTTCGGCAGCCGGTGGGGTCTCGTGCTGGCCACCCTGGGCATGGCCGTGGGGACCGGCAACATCTGGCGCTTTCCCCGGATCGTCGCCAGCAACGGCGGCGGCTCCTTCCTCGTCGCGTGGGTGGTCTTCCTGCTGATCTGGTCGGTGCCCCTCATGATGGCCGAGTTCGCGTTCGGCAAGCGCACCCGCAAGGGGACCATCGGGGCGTTCTCGGCGCTCATGGGCCGGCGCTTCGGCTGGATGGGCGGCTGGGCGGCGCTGTGCGCCACGGCGATCGGCTTCTACTACTCGGTCGTCGCCGGCTGGTGCGTGCGGTTCCTCTGGGCTTCGCTCACGGGCGAGCTCGCCGCCAGCGATTCCGCGACCCTCTGGGCGTCCTTCACCGGCTCCTACCAGCCGATCGTGACCCACCTCGTCGTCATCTCGACCTGCACGGCCGTCGTCTGGTTCGGCGTTCGCGGCATCGAGCGCGTGGCGACCGTGCTGATCCCCACGCTCTTCGTCCTCGTCGTGATCCTGGCCGTCCGCGCCGTCACCCTGCCCGGCGCCGAGCGCGGGCTCGCCTTCCTGTTCCAGCCCGAGTGGAGCGCGCTCGCGGACTACAACATCTGGCTTCAGGCGCTGACCCAGAACGCCTGGGACACGGGCGCCGGATGGGGGCTCATCCTGACCTACGCCGTCTACATGAAGGCGCGCGAGGACGTGCCCTTGAACGCCTGCCTCATCGGCTTCGGCAACAACTCGGTGTCGCTGCTGGCCGGAATCATGGTGCTGTGCACGGTCTTCGCCATCAATCCCGAGGCGCAGGCGGAGATCGTCGGCGCCGGCAACGAAGGCCTCACGTTCATCTGGATGCCGCAGCTCTTCGCGCAGATGCCGGGCGGCCGCGTCTTCATGGTCCTCTTCTTCCTGGCGCTGACCTTCGCCGCGATCACCAGCATGATCTCGATGATCGAGCTCGCGGCGCGCAACCTGATGGACGGCGGCATGCGCCGCCGCCGGGCCGTCACCTGGATCGGAGCGGGGGTGGCGGTCTTCGGGCTGCCCTCGGCCCTGTCGCTCGAGGTGTTCCGCAACCAGGACTGGGTGTGGGGCGTCGGCCTGATGCTGTCCGGCCTCTTCTTCGCCCTGGCGGCCCGCAAGTTCGGGCTCGAGAAGCTGCGCACCGAGGACGTCAACGGCGAGGGCAGCGACATGACGGTAGGCCGCTGGTGGAGCTTCGTCGTCGGCGTTCTCGTGCCCGTGCAGGCCGTCGTGCTGATGGTCTGGTGGCTGTGGTCGGCGTACCGGGACAACCCGGACGGTTGGCTCGACGTCTTCAGCTCGTTCAGCGTCGGCACGGTCATCGTCCAGTGGGCGATCGGCCTCACGGCGCTCGTTCTCTACAACCGCTGGCGCATGGGGCGCGAGGAGGCATCATGACCGGTACCGCGATCGCGATGATGGGGGTCGTCTGCGGCTTCGTCTGGGGCGGGTTCTGCTACCTCCTGGCGCGGGCGATCCGCAGCGAAGCCGGCAAGTCCTGAGGCCGGGATGGGGCTCGAGGGCCGGCGAGGGTCGAGGGTCTTCCTGACCGGGTTCATGGGCGCCGGCAAGAGCACGGCCGGCCGCGCTCTGGCGGCGCGTCTCGGCGTGCCGCTGGTCGACCTCGACGCCGAGGTCGAGCGCGCGGCCGGGTCGACCGTCGCCGAGATCTTCGAGCGCCACGGCGAGGCGCGATTCCGCGCCCTCGAGAGCGCTGCGCTCGCGCGCTGCGGCGAGCTTGAGGCGTGCGTGGTGGCCACGGGCGGCGGAGCGCCGATCGATTCTCGGAACCGCGCCTGGATGGCGGAGCACGGGCAGGTGATCTGGCTCGACCTGCCCTTTGCGGCCCTCCGCGGGCGGCTGGCCGGAGCGGCGGATCGGCCGCTCGGCCGCGACCCCCGGCAGGCCGAGAAGCTGTTCCGCGAGCGCCTGCCCGCCTACCGGGAGTGCGATCTGCGGATCGCCGCCGACGGACGGACCGTGGACGAGATCGCGGACGAGATCGCCGCGCATCTCGCCCGCGAGCGCTAGAACGCAACGCCGAGCCCTGCGATAGGGTGGAGCCGTGGCGACGAGCACCGTCGAGGACTATCTGAAGACGATTCTCCTGGCCGAGGGCGAGCGCGGCGGCCTGGTCAACATGGGCCGCATCGCCGAGGCTCTGGGGGTGGCGCCCGGCACCGTGACGGCGATGGTCAAGACCCTCGCGCAGAGCAATCTCGTCGACTACGAGCCCTACAGCGGCGTCCAGCTGACGGACGCCGGCCGCCGGCTGGCCCTTCACGTGCTGCGCCGCCACCGGCTGGTCGAGCTCTTCCTCGTGCAGGTGCTCGGGATGAGCTGGAGCGAGGTGCACCGCGAAGCGGAAGAGCTCGAGCACGCCGTCTCCGATCGCCTCATCGAGCGCCTGGACGAGATCCTCGGCTTCCCGTCCGTCGATCCGCACGGCGATCCGATCCCCGACGCCGAAGGAGTGCTCGCCCAGCCGCAGCTCGCCAGCCTCGGCGTCTGCGCCCGCGGGGAGCGCGTGAAGGTGCGGCGGGTCAGCGACCAGGGCGAGAGCTTCCTCGGCCGGCTCGACGAGCTGGGCCTCGTGCTCGGCTCCACGGTGACCCTGATCGCCCGCGACGAGGCGGCCGACACGGTCGTGCTCGAGAACGCGGCGGGCCAGCGGGTGCAGCTCGGCCTGCGCGCCGCCGGCAAGATCTGGGTCGAGCGCCCCGTCGGCGAGCCGGCGTCGCGCTAGCCGGCGGGCCGGCACCGAGGTCACGCTAGGCGGAAAGAGGCCGGCGCCCTCCTCCCCGGAATGCGACCTTCGCGGTGCCTTCCGCCGTCCACCTGGGAGTCGGAGGACGCGAGTGCATTGCCGCCGGCCGAGGGGGCGCGTAGCATCGCCCTGCCATGAGGAGACGGCTGGCGGGCGTGCTACTGCTTCTCGGCTGCGCGGGGGTGCCGGAGCCGGTCGTGCTGCCGCCGGCGCCGGCCGGCGAGGTACCGCATCTCGAGGAGCGGGCGCTCCTGCTGCTGCTCGTCGATCAGCAGCTCTTCGATCCCTTCACCGTCGAACGGGTGCGGGCGCTGGGCTCGGAGATGAGGATCGAGCTGGCTCGCTCGCTGGGCCGGGCGGGCGATCTCGCGGCCCGGCCGGTGTTGGAGGATCTGCTGCTCGACGGCGACCCCGAGGTACGGCGCGAGGCCGCGTTCGCCCTCGGCGTGCTCGGGGACGGCGAGGCGATCGGCACCCTGGCGCGTGCCGCGCGAGACCCGGACGGGGAGACCGGCCGGCTGGCGGTCGAGGCGCTGGCCAAGCTCGACGCGCCGCTCGAGCGGGTGCTTGGATCCGTGCAGGGACTGCGGGCCGACGCGTACTGGGCCCGTCTCGTGCCCTCGCTGGCCCGGTTGCCGGCGCCGGCGGCTCTGCCGACCGTGCGGCGGGCGCTGCTCGAGGGCGGCCCCGCCGTGTACGGCGGCGCCATGTACGCGCTCGCTCGCGAGCCCGACGCCGCCTCGCTGCCCATCCTGCGCGAGCTGCTCGCCGACCCGGATCCGTGGCTGCGGTCGCTGGCCGCGCGCGCGCTGGGCCGGATCGGCGAGGCCGGCGACCTCGAACGGCTCGCGCCGCTGCTCGAGGAGAGGGAGTCCGGGCCGGTCGTCCAGGCCTTGCAGAGCGCCCGCCGGCTGGTGGCCGGGGGCCTGGCGGCGCCGCCGCCCGGCTGGGCGCCACGGCTGCTGTCGCTGCTCGACGACCCGCGGGCCGGCGTGCGGCTGAGCGCCATCGAGACCGCCGGCGCCTGGGGCGCGGACGCCGCGCTGGGAGCGGCGCTGCGCGAGCGCTTCGAGACCGCCGCGGGCCGCGAGCGCGAGCTGGCTCTCCTGGCCCTGGCGGCGGCGCGGCATCCGCGGGCGAAGGAGTCGATCGGAGCCGCCAGCCTGGCGGCCGACGCCGTGCTGCGGCAGCGGGCCGCGGCCGCCGCCGGCCTCGTCGAGGACCGCCCGGTCCTGAAACGCCTGCTCGCCGATCCGGCGCCGGCCGTGCGCGCCGCCGCCTTTGGCGAGCTCCTGGGGCTCGACGGCGTGGAGGCGTCCCTGACGGCGCGGCAGGCCCTCGCCGATCCCGACCCCACGGTGCGCGCCGGAGCCTTCGAATGGGCGAGGGAGCACCCGCTCGTGCCGGTCGTCGAGCTGCTCGCGGCGCTGGGTGGGATGGGCGAGACCGACGTCGTCGAGGCCCAGCTGGCCGCCCTGGGAGCGTTGGAGGCCCGCGCCGGGGCCGCCCCCGAAGAGTGGGAGGCGGTGGTCGCCGCGCTCACCCTGCTGGCCGAAGGAGCGGACTTCGTCCTGCGGCGGCGAGCGGGCGAGACCCTCGTTCGCCTTGGCAAGGCCGCGCCTCCCGTGGGCCCCGTGGCCTCGACGAGGACGTTGGCCGTCTATCGCGATCTCGTGAGGCGGGCCTGGCCGGAGCGGACGGTGCGCCTGTCGACCTCCCGCGGCGACGTCGACCTGCGGCTGGAGTGCCGGCAGGCGCCTCTCACCTGCGTCAACTTCCTGCAGCTCGTGGGCGTCGGCTTCTACGACGGGCTGACGTTTCACCGGGTCGTGCCCGACTTCGTCGTCCAGGGCGGCGACCCCCGCGGCGACGGCTTCGGCGGACCGGGCTACATGATCCGCGACGAGATCAACCGCCTCCGGTACGAGCGAGGCCGGGTCGGCATGGCTCTCGCCGGGCCGCACACGGGCGGCAGCCAGTTCTTCATCACCCTCTCGCCGCAGCCTCACCTGGACGGCGGCTACACGATCTTCGGCCGCGTCGTCGCCGGCGACGAGCTGCTCGACGAGCTCGTCCAGGGCGACGTCATCGAGTCGGCACGCGAGATCGCCGTCGGGGACTGACGGCGGCGGCCGGCGGCGTCCGCGGGCGGATCCCGTGGGTTAGACTCGCCGCGCCGATGAGGGAGAGCTTCAGCAAGAGCCTGGGCTTCACGCTCCAGTTCCTGGCCCTGATCGTCGTGGGGACCGCCCTGCTCGTCGGCCTCGTGTACGAGGCGCTGAGGGCCGAGCTGACCATGCTGGCCGTCGGCGGGGGCATCTTCCTGCTCGGCCGCCGGCTACGCGGCTCCGACTAGGCGAGAATCGGCGGCATGTCGGGACGCTCCGCCCCGGCCCGTCGACCTCCGCCGCATCCTGCAACCTTCGCCGCGAACGGACCGTAGAAGAATGGCAGCCGAGAGCCCCGAGCGGAGCGATGCCGAACTGGTGGCCGAGGCCTTGAAGGGACGTGAGGAGTGTTTCGGTGATCTCGTCAGCAGATATCAGGGACCGTTGGTCAACTACCTCTACCGGATGGTGCGCCAGCCCGGCGAGGCCCACGACCTCGCCCAGGACGTCTTCATCAAGATCTACCAGGCGCTCGATCGCTACGATCCGCAGTACAAGTTCTCGACCTGGCTCTTCCGGATCGCCCAGAACGCGGCGATCGACCGGATCCGCAAACGGCGCGTCTCCATGGTGTCGATGGACCGGCCCAGCGACGACGACGAGGGACCGTGGGAGTTCGCGGGTCACGACCCGGACCCGTACCGCGATGCGCGCAACCGCGAGCGTGGCGACGCCATCCAGAGCGCCATCGACGCGCTGCCCTGGGAGTACCGGGAGCTGATCGTCATGCGCCACTATGGAGAGCTGTCCTACGAGGAGATCGCGCAGGCGAAGGGGATGCCGCTGGGCACCGTGAAGAACAAGCTGTTCCGAGGCCGCCAGATGCTCAAGGAGAGCCTGGCGGATTTTCTGACCGATTGACGACCGAGCGCGCCATGAGCGATCTGGACCCGAGCCAAGTGACCGAGCTGCTGTACCTGGAGCCCGACGGCGAGCTGACCCGCCGTCAGATCTCCCAACTGGAGGCGCTGGCCGCCGCTTCGCCGGAGATGGCCAGGGAGCGGCGCGAGCTGGCGCGTCTCCACGCGCTCCTCGTGGAGTCCAAGATCGAGGTCCGGGCGGGCTTCCGGTCCGACGTCATGGCGAGCCTGCCGGCCGCCGGCTGGGCCGCCCGGCACCCGCGGACCTGGTGGGTGGCGGCCGCCGTCCTCGCACTCCTGGGTGGCGCCGCCGGCCTGCTCGCGGGGCTCAGCGCCGCGCGACTCGAGCCGGCGTCGCCGTTCGTCGCCGCCCTGGGCGCGCTGGGCGACCTGCTCGTCTCTTCGCTGACGGCGGGCGCCGGGCTGCTGGGCGCTTCGTGGCGCGGCATCGGGCTGGCCCTCGGCGATTGGCTGGGCCAGTCCGTCCCCAACGCCCTCGCCTTCGGCGTCGTGCTCGCCGGCGTCGGCGTCCTCCTCCTGCGCCGCCTGCGGCGTCGCGCCCGCCCCGCGCCGGCGGCCGTCGCGGCCCCGTCGCGGACGGACGGCTCCGCCGTCGAGTAGGCTACGCCTCGATGGAGAGGGCGCGGCACCCGCGGGGGCTCGGGATCGTGGGGTTCGCGGCCCTCCTCGTCTGGGCGGCGGCGCCCGGCCGGGCGGCGCCCGCGCTGCGGATCGCCGCCGGCAGCATCGCCCGCAGCGAGGTCGTCGCCATCGGGCGCGACGCGCTCGTCCTCGGGGAGGCGCGCAAGGACGTCGCCGTCATCAACGGCGACGCGCGGATCGAGGGGACGGTCGCGGGGGACGTCATCGTGCTGGGGGGCTCGGTGCGGCTCGGCGGCCGCGCCCGCGTCGCCGGCGACGTCTTCGCCGTCGGCGGCGAGATCGCCACCGGTCCCGGAGCCCAGATCGACGGCCGCGCCGTGGCCTATCCGTCGATCGGGGCCGCCTGGCTGACGCTCCTCGAAGGGCCGAGCTTGGGGCTCTCCGCCGCCTCGCCGGTCGTTCTGGCGGCCAAGCTCGCCCTGCTGACGGCCTGGCTCGCGCTCGCGATGCTGCTGCTCGTCGTGGCGGGCCACGACGTGCTGGCGGCCTCGGCGGTCGCGGCCGTCGAGCCGGCCCGCAGCTTCTTGACCGGGCTCACCGCGGTCCTGGCCCTCTTTCTCGTGGCCCTGGCGCTCGCGGCGTTCGTCCCCGGAGTCGCCGGCGTGCCGCTCCTGGCCCTCGTCGTCCTCTGCGCCCTGCTGCTCAAGCTCTGGGGCATGGTCGCCGTCTTCCACGCCGTCGGGGAATGGCTGTGGCGGCTCGTCCTCAAGCGCCGGCCGCAGCCCCTCAACGCGGCCACCGCCGGCCTGCTCGTCCTCGGCGCCGTGAAGCTCGTCCCCTGGGTCGGCACCGTCGTCTGGTGGACCGCGACCTTCGTCGGCGTCGGCGTCGCCCTCACCACCAAGTTCGGCCGCCGGGAGCCCTGGCTCGAGCCCGCCGTGCCCGCCCGGCTGGCCTGGGAGCCCCGCGCGCCGCGCGCCGGGCGTTGACCCGGCCGGCGGCCGCCAGGCGCCCTCAGGCCGTCGACCGCCGGATCGGGATCACCGGTCGGTCGCCGGGAGACTCGGGGTACGACAGGGTGGGCACCCGCAGCCCCGGGGCGCCGGGCGCCGCGCGTCGATGCCGAGGCCGGCCGCTCCATGCCCGGCGCGCTACGGCGCTGGCGGCCGGTGGCGGCGTCTCGAGGACCAGGGTGGCGGCGTTGAAGCCCAGGGACAGCGCGCGCTGCACGCGGTGCCATACGCGGCGCCAGCCCCTCGCTGGCTCGGCGGGGTCGCGGGCGGTGAAGCCCAGCTCGCCCGCGAGGCGCAAGAAGTCGCGGTAGCGGTAGTAGTGCATGTCGCCGAGCGTCTGGCGGTCGCCGGAAGAGCGTTTGGTCCGACGCCGCAGGGCGATGTAGCGGCTGGCGAGGCCGCGGGGCAGGAAATTGATGCCCCACAGGTGGTAGTGCGGGTCGCGGTGGGCCCAGCGGTTGATGACCGTGGCCACGCAGCGGCCTCCGGGCGCCAGAACGCGGCGGACCTCGCGGAGCAGCCCCACGGGATCCTGGACGTGCTCCAGCACCTCGAGGCAGGCCACGGCGTCGAAGGAGCCGTCGGCGAACGGCAGCTGCTCGCCGGCCGCGGCGACGGCCGCCACGTCGAGGCCGTAGCGCTCGCCGCGGCGGCGGGCGACGGCGCAGTTGCGCCACCGCAGGTCGAGGGCCGTCGTGGCGAGGCCGCGGGCGTCGAGCGCCACGGCAAGACCGCCGCGGCCGCAGCCGAGGTCGAGAACCCGCCGCCCGCGAGGCTCCGCCTGGCCGGTGAGCAGCGGCAGCAGCCGCGGCAGGCGCCGAGCCTTGACGACCTCGTCCCACAGGCGGCGGCCGGCGAGGTCGGAGAGGTCGCGGCGCCACGAGTTGGCCTCGAGCCCCGGCCGGATGCCAAGGCGGATGGCCGCTTCCACCGCCGGGTCGCGCCGTGGCCGGCGACCGAGCCCCTTGCCGGCTCGCGCCGCGAGCCCGCCGGGAGACCAGGCGGCGCGCTCGGCGGCGTCGATGGCGGCGGCGGCGCGGTGTGCCAGCGCGTCCGCCAGCAGATCCGTGAGCGGCAGATTCGTCTGCCGATAGTCGAGGCTCGCCGTGGCCGCCGCCGCCGTCTGGCCGAGGCGGCGCGCGAGCTCGCGGTCCTCGAGCACCCGCCGGAGGGCGCGAGCCAGGGCCCTGGGATCCTCCGGGGGCGTCAGGAGCCCGCTCACGCCGTCCGCGACGAGCTCGGGGATCCCCGCCACGGCGCTGGCCACGACCGGGGCTCCGCTCGCCATCGCCTCGACGAGGACGTTCGGCACCCCGTCCCGGTTGCCGTCGGCGAGCACCTTCGACGGAATCGCGACGACCGTGGCCCAGGCGAGCCAGGTGGGGAGGTCCTGCTGGGGGACGAATCCGTGGAGGACGACCCGGTCCTCGAGACCGCGCCGGCGGATGAGCTTCTCGAGGTGCCGCCGCTCCCGGCCGTCGCCG
>Ga0224512_10000907_pt1 | contig 29905 bp, 34 predicted proteins | sample SF_May12_sed_USG_4_FD_169103 | JGI IMG/M metagenome (GOLD analysis project Ga0224512, IMG submission 169103) | Sediment microbial communities from San Francisco Bay, California, United States - SF_May12_sed_USGS_13 | ecosystem: Environmental > Aquatic > Marine > Sediment | place: USA... | reverse complement strand
GTAGGCGTTGTAGTCGGGCACCTGCACGTAGTAGACGACCTCGAAATCGAGCGACGACGGGCCGAAACTCTTGAAATGCGCGCGGTCGAACCGGGCCTGGTCGACCGACTCGACGGCCTCGCGCAGGATGACGGGGATGCGATCCAGTTGCTGGCGCGACGTCTGGTAGATCACGCCGACCGTGAACAGGATGCGCCGTTCCCGCATGCGGCCGAAGTTGCGGAGCCGGCTCTGGAGCAGGTCGGCGTTCGAGAACACCAACTGCTCGCCCGAGAGGCTGCGGATGCGCGTGGTCTTGAGGCCGACGAACTCGATGGAGCCGGCGAAGTCGCCCACCACGACGAAATCGCCCAGCACGAACGGCTTGTCGAGCACGATCGACAGGGAGGCGAACAGGTCCCCCAGGATGTTCTGGGCGGCCAGGGCCACGGCGATGCCGCCCACGCCGAGGCCGGCGACGAGCGCGGTGACATCCACGCCCAGATTCTGGAGCGTCACCAGCAGGACGACGGACCAGAGCACCAGCTTGCCGACGAACCCGATGGCGCTCACGGTGGTGGCGGCGGCGGGGTCGTCTTCCATCTTCTGGCGCCGATAGTTGGCCAGCCAGCCGGTGAGGGCCGCGGCGGCCCAGAGCCCGGTCTGCACGATGAGCGCCACGGCCATCCCGCGCCCCACGAGGATCTCCCAGCTCGTCGGCAGGGTCAGCACCAGGGTGGCTACGAAGGCGGCGACGATCAGCAGGAACAGCGTATGCGTGGCGGCGAGCATCCCGGCCAGCACGTCGTCCCAAAACGTCGCGGTTTTTTCGGCGAGCGTGCCGAGCCGGCGCACGAGCACCCGCGCGAAGATCCGGAGGGCGATGGCCGTCCCGAGACCGAGCGCGAGCGCGACGGCCCAGGTGCGGAGCGCATTGTCGAGGAACTGGCGGTCGAGAAAGTCCATGGTCATGTCGGCGATGAGGGTGGGGTGGTACGGGTTGGCGAACGCGGCCCGCGCGGGGGCCGCAGGCAAACTACTGGATCCGCCCGGGCCCCTTCAACCTGCGGGGGGAGTGTGTAGATTGCGGCGGGTCAGCGGTCAAGCTCGCGTCGCGGCCCGAAAATCCCGACTTCTCGCAACCGCTTGGATCCGTGCGCGAACCTGAGCCCGCCGGCCGGCCGGCCCCCGTCCTCCCCGCTCAAGCCGACGTCGCGTACACGACGGCGGTCTGGGACGAGGAGTGCTTTACGGTGTTCGCCGAAGGTCGCGATCCGGGGGTCTGCCCGTCGTGCGGCCGCACCGGATTCTACGGCCCGCGCGTCGGGAATGCCGGCGAGCGCTACCGCGCCTGCCGGTTCTGCGGGTTCTTCCAGGACGTCGACGGTCCCCCCACGCGAGCGCACCCGTCCATCCACGGCTGTCCCGAGTGGCCGGAGGTGGCCCGCGCACCGTACGTCTGGTGGCTCGCCCCGCGGGCCGAGGAGTATCAGTGTCCGTTCTGTGCGCAGATGGTACGGGCGGCCGACGCGCCGGCGACGGCGCCGAGTGACGATCCGGCGCATCCGTGGTGGAAGGTGCCGCAGACCCGCACCCGCTTTTACTACTCGCGCCTCTGGGAAAACTGGCCTTACACCCGGGGGCGCGTGTTTCTCTGACCCCTCACGCGCGGGAGACCGCCATGCGTCCTCTGCTGCTCACGCTCACCCTGCTCGCGACCGCGGCGGGGACCGCCGGTGCCCAGCGGGAGGCCCAGCATCAGGGCTTCTGGATCGGGTTCGGGCTCGGCGGCGGGTCGAACCTCACCGAGGGCTACGACGACGCCCGCCTGGGCGGCGCCGGTTACCTGCGTCTCGGCGGGACCGTCAATCAGACGCTGCTGATCGGCGGCGAGGCCATCGCGTGGGTGCGCGAGCGGGACAACACCGCCGTCACGCAGGGCAACCTCACGGCGTCGGTGCTCTTCTACCCGGCGCGCCGGGGGCTGTACCTCAAGACCGGACTGGGCTTCGCGTCCTGGTCCCAGGCGTTTTCCAGCGGGCCCACCACCATCACTACCACCGAGGGCGGGTTTGGCGCGACGTTCGGCGGCGGTTACGACTTTCAGCTCGGCCGGAACCTGTTCCTGACCCCCAATCTGGATGTGCTCATCCAGGTGGTGAACAGCGACACGTTCCAGAATACGAGCGCGTATCTCATCCTGTTCACGTTGGGTCTCACCTGGCACTAGGCGGGGCGTCGGGAGCCACCTCGCCGGGCCGCAACTCGAGCGACACATCATGACCGGAACCAAGATCACCTGGCAGGACGGCACCTACCGTGTCCCGGATGATCCCATCATCCCGTTCATCGAGGGCGACGGCATTGGCTCCGACATCTGGCGTGCGGCGCAGCGGGTCTTCGATGCCGCGGTCGCGCACGCGTTCAAGGGAAAGCGGCGGGTCGTCTGGAAGGAGGTGCTGGCCGGAGAGAAGGCGTTTACCGCGACCGGCGAGTGGCTCCCGAAACCCACGCTCGATGCCGTCGTCGCCCATCGCATCGCCATCAAGGGGCCGCTCACGACGCCCGTCGGCGGCGGCATCCGGTCGCTGAACGTGGCGCTGCGCCAGTTGCTGGATCTGTACGCCTGCGTGCGCCCGGTGCGTTACTTCCAGGGCGTACCGTCGCCCATGCGCGAGCCGGCGCGGCTCAACGTGGTGATCTTCCGCGAGAACATCGAGGACGTCTACGCGGGGATCGAGTATCAGGCCGGGACGCCGGAGGCCGCCAAGCTGCGCGACTTCCTCGTGAGCCAGCTGGGGGCGAAGATCCGCGAGCAGAGCGCCCTGGGGATCAAGCCGATGAGCGCGTTCAACTCCCAGCGGCTCGTGGCAAAGGCCATCAGCTACGCGCTGGCGCGCGGCCGCCCGTCGGTGACGCTGGTGCACAAGGGCAACATCATGAAGTTCACCGAAGGCGCGTTCCGCGACTGGGGCTACGAGGTCGCCCGCGAGCGGTTCGGCGACCGCACCGTGCCTGAGAGCGACGTGGGCGCCAAAGGGGCCGGCGAACGGGTCATCATCAAGGACCGGATTGCCGACTCGATGTTCCAGCAGGTGCTGCTGCGGCCAGATGAGTACGCCGTGCTCGCCACGCCCAACCTGAACGGCGACTACCTGTCGGATGCCTGCGCGGCGCAGGTGGGCGGCCTTGGCATGGCGCCGGGCGCGAACATGGGGGACGGGTTTGCGGTGTTCGAGGCGACCCACGGCACGGCGCCCAAGTACGCCGGCCAGGACAAGGTCAATCCCTCGAGCGTGATCCTCTCGGGCGTGATGATGTTCGAGGAGCTGGGCTGGCCCGAAGTGGCGCGGGCCATCGAGCGCGGGATCGAGGGGGCCATCGCCGCGGGCACCGTGACCTACGATCTCGCACGGCAGATGCCGAAGGCGAAGGAAGTCCCGACGTCCGGATTTGCAGACGCCGTCATCACGCACCTTTCCGGGAGCTGATCCGTGCGCACGTCCGTCAGGGTCGTCCCGCTCGAGCAGGCCCGCGTCGATCTGCTCGTCGTCGCGAGCGGGAAGCTGCACGGGAAGCTGCCGGACTCGCTGCTCGCGCTCGACGCGACGACGGGCAGCGCGCTCCGCCGGGCGATCGAGACCGGTGACTTCACCGGCGATCGCGATCAGTCCGTGCTGGTCTACCCCGCGCGCGGGTCGACCCGCGTGCTGCTCCTCGGGCTGGGCGACCACGCGCAGATCACGCGCGCGGCGCTCCGCACGGCCGCGGCGGTGGGGACGCGGCGAGCCATCGGCCTCGGCGCGCGTGCGGTCGCGTTCCACGTCACGAAGGAGACCCACACGGGCGTGCACGCGGACGCCCTGGGACAGGTGGCCGTCGAGGGGGCGGGCCAGGGCGCGTGGCGCTTCCTCGAGCTCAAGGCCGTGCGCGATGGCAAGCCCGCCATCGAACACTTCGAGCTGATCGTGCCGCGCGAGCAGCGGGCCGACGTCGAGCGCGGGCGCGAGATCGGCCACGCGGTCGCCGTCGGGCAGCGGCTCGCGCGCAATCTGCAGATGCTGCCCGGCAACGTCTGCACGCCCACCTATCTGGGCGAGATCGCCCGGGACCTGGGACGGGCCTACGGGTTTCGGGTCACGCTGTTCGACCGCGCGCGCCTCGAGAAGGAGCACATGGGCGCGCTGCTCTCGGTCGCACGCGGGACCCAGGAAGACCCGCGGCTGATCATCCTCGAGTACCGGGGCGCCGGCCGCGCGGCGCCCGTCTGTCTGATCGGCAAGGGCGTCACGTTCGATTCGGGGGGCATCTCCATCAAACCCGCCGAACGGATGGACGAAATGAAGTATGACATGTCCGGGGGCGCGGCCGTGCTCGGCACGTTCGAGGTCCTCGGTCAACTCAAACCGGCGGTGAACGTGGTGGGGATGGTCCCGTCCACGGAGAACCTCCCGTCCGGGACCGCCACCAAGCCGGGCGACGTGGTGCGCAGCCACCTCGGCAAGACGATCGAGGTGGTCAACACGGATGCCGAAGGCCGGCTCATTCTCGTGGACGCGCTCTCCTACGCCCGGCGGTTCAAGCCGGCCTGCGCGATCGACGCGGCCACGCTCACCGGTGCCGTCGTGGTCGGGCTCGGGAACCATGCCGTCGGGTTGATGGGGAACGACGATCAGCTGATCGGGGAAGTCCGCCAGGCGGGTGACCGCGCGGGCGAGCGCTGCTGGCCGTTGCCCCTGTGGGACGAGTACCGCGACCAACTCAAGTCCGACGTGGCCGACGTCAAGAACAGCGGCGGCCGCGCGGGCGGCTCGATCACCGCGGGCTGGTTCCTGCGGGAGTTCGTGGACGACATGCCGTGGGCGCATCTGGACATTGCCGGCACCGCCTACATCGATGCCGAGCGGCCGGGGCTCGCCAAAGGACCCACGGGGCTCGGCGTCCGGCTGTTCACCGAATTCTTGCTCGGACGCGCCCGCGCGTGAGGCGCGCGCGGCCGGCCCCGGGGGTCCTCGCCGCCGCGCTCCTTCTCGTCGTCGCGGGTGCGCTCCAGGCGCAGCAACCTGCGCCGCCCGACACCGCGCTCCAGCGCCCTGCCGATCTCACCGTGTCGCTGGTCCCGCTAGAGGAAGCGCCGGGGCCCCTCCCGCCGGGGTCGCGGTTCACGTTCACCCGCGACTCGCTGCTCTGGACCAGCGCCTACACGCTGGCCGAGCTGTTGGCGGAAGTGCCGGGCGTGTACGTCGCGCGCGCCGGGTTCACCGGGCAACCGGCACCCGTGTTCGCCGGCGGCCGCGGGCCGGCGGCGCTGGAGGTGTTCTACGACGGACATCCGGTGATTCCGCTGGGTCCTGACTCGCTCGCACCCGACCCCGGCCGCATCTCGCTGTTCGGGCTGCGACGGGTCGACGTCGAGCGGCTGCCGGGGCGTCTCCGCGTCAATCTGGTGTCCGAGCGCAACGAGGACGTCGGCGCGCGAACGCAGCTCCGCATCGTGAGCGGGGACTTCAAGACGGGCGGCTATGCGGGCCTGTTCCAGCTGCGCGCGCCGAACGGGCTGGGCCTGGATCTGGTCGCCGATTTCTTTGACACGCAGGGCGCGCGGCCGACGCAACGCAACGCCCAATGGTTCGACGTCGGCGCCAAGGCGAGTTGGGTGCCGAGCCCGCAGGTCGCGGCGGTGGTGCAGGTGCGGCGCCGCTCGTACGCGCGGGATTCGACCGCCGCCGGCGTGACCGGCGTGGGCGTCGCCGCGCGCGAGGATGCCCGCACCGACGTGCAGATCCGTCTGTTGGCGGCAACCCAACCCCATCGCCGGGGGCTGTCGGTGGACGTGGGGCTGGAGACGGCGGCCTGGGCCGCCGACTCGGGGACCGCCGACACGACGCTCGGGACGCGCACCGTGCACCGCGGGTTCCTGGGCGTCCGGGCGGCGGGACGCGCCGCGAGCGTGGACCTCATGACGCGGGTCGCCGATCACTACACCCCGGTGGAAGCGCGCCTGCGGGCGGGCTGGGTGGTGCTGGCGGGCCTCCTGCTCTCGGGCGACGGCGGCTGGGCCCGGCACGACGGAAGCCGGACCTCGGTCGACGCCGGCGCCGCCCTGGCGCTGTATCGTGGTCCGTTCTCGGTGGTGGGGGAGGCGCGCTGGGCCGACGCCGTCGCCTCCCCCATGCTCGCGGCCGACACGGCGCAACAGACTCTCGACCTCGCCGCCCGCGCCGGGGTCGCCTGGCCGCGGGTCTCGCTGCACGCCGGGCTCGAGCGCCGCGACGACTTCGCGCCGCCCCCCCTCACGGCGTTCCCGGGGCTTGGCGCGCTGCCGCCGAGCCCGGCAGCCACCTTTGCCGTGGGCGACGTCAGCCTCGGGCTCGGGGCCCTGACGCTGAGCGGGTGGGTGGCCGAGCCCATCACGGGGTCGGCTCCGTCGTTCGAGCCGCCCACCCGTGTGCGGGCGGCGCTCACGTTCCGCTCGAAATACTGGCGCACGTTCCGCAGCGGTGCCTTCGATCTCAAGCTGCAGCTGGCGGTGGAATCGTGGGGGGACGGTGTCGCCGGTACGGACCTCACCGGCGCGCCCATTCCCTTGCCGGGCGCGACCATCGCGGACGCCTCGCTGCAGATCCAGCTCGCCGCCTTCAACGCGTTCTACACCCTGCGCAACGCGTTCAACGCGCGCGAGGGGTACGTGCCCGGTCTCGACTATCCGCGCACCATCCAGACCTTCGGCGTGAAGTGGACCTTCCACAATTGAGCGCGGTCTTCCGTCGCCGTGACCGGCTCCGTACCTTACCGCCCCCGCAGGTCCCCCAAGGAGAGTGTGCGTGCCGCGGTCGATGACCGGATTCGGCGTGGCGGACGGGCCGGTCGCCGGCGGGCGCCTGCAGCTCGAGATCCGCACCGTCAACCACCGACACTTCAATACGCAGCTGCGGTTGCCGCTGGCGTTCCAGGCGCTGGAAGAACCGCTGCGGACCCGGCTCCGGTCGGGCATCGAACGCGGGCACGTGACGGTGACCCTGCGGTGGCTGGAGGAGCCGCCCCGCCCGATTGGCGTGCGCGTGGACGTCGAGCGGGCCCGGGCGGTGCAGGCCGCACTTGCGGAGCTGCGCGACGCCCTGGGGCTCACCGGCGACCTCGACCTGGCGTTCGTGGCCCGCCAGCCGGAGGTGCTGCGGTTCGACGCGCCGGGCGACGCGCCGGCGCTCGATCCGGAGGCCGTGCTGAGCCTGGTGGACGCCGCGCTCGACGGGGTTGTGGCGATGCGGGAGCGGGAGGGCGTCGTGCTCGAGCGCGAGCTGCGCGCGCGGCTGGCGCTGATCGGGCAGGGGCTCGAGGCCGTGCGACGCCGGGCGCCGGAACGGGTCGTCGCGGAGCGCGATCGGCTGCGGGCGGCGGTGCAGGAGCTGCTCGGCGGCCCCGAGCCCGACCCGCAGCGCCTGGCGCAGGAGCTCGCGCTGCTGGCGGACCGGCTGGACGTCACCGAGGAGATGGTCCGGCTGGCGGCCCACCTGGACGCGGCGCGCGCGACGCTCGCCGGCACCGCCGCGGCCGGCCGGCGCCTGGGGTTCCTGGGGCAGGAGATTCTGCGGGAGATCAACACGATCGGGTCCAAGGCCAATGACGCCGAGATCGCGCACGCCGTGATCGGGATGAAAGAGGAGCTCGAGCGCTTCCGCGAGCAGCTCGAGAACCTCGAATGACGCCGTTCCTGCTCGTGCTGTCGGCGCCGTCGGGAGGCGGCAAGACGACCATCGCCAAGGCGCTGATCGCGGCGCGGGAGGACGTGGGGTACAGCGTGTCGGCCACCACCCGGCCGCCGCGGGCCGCGGAACGGGACGGCGTGGACTACCACTTCATCACGTTCGAGGAATTCGTCCGCCGGGTGAAGGCCGGCGCGTTCCTCGAGTGGGCCGAGTACGGTGGGCACCGCTACGGCACGCTCGCGGCGGAGGTGGAAAGGGTCCTGGCCAGCGGGCGGCACGTGGTGATGGACATCGAGGTCCAGGGCGCCCGCCGGATCCGCGACCGGTGCCAAAATGTCGTCAGTGTCTTTATTATTCCTCCCTCGGCCCAGGCGCTCGTGGACCGCCTGGGCGGGCGGAGGACGGAGCGGCCACCCGACCTGGTGCGTCGTCTGCGACGGGCCGTGGCGGAGCTGGACGAGGCGAAGGACTACGACTACGTGGTGGTGAACGCCGACCGGACCCAGGCAGTGGCCGAGGTGGCGGCGATCATCGAAGCGGAATCGCGGCGGCCGCGCTGGCAGCCGACCCTCGACCAGTCGTTGGCGGCGCTCGGGCGGGACATCGCGGAGCGGGCGGACACCCTCGAAAGGACGTAGCAGGCCCCATGCACATTCTGACTCCCAATGAACTTGCCCGCCGGGCGGGCAACAAGTACCTCGGCGTGCTCGTGGCGGCGAAGTTCGCCCGGTTCGTGAACGAGTTTCCCCGCGACCGCTCGGTCGAGTTCGAGAAGAAGCTGACGACGCGTGCGCTTGACGAGCTGGCTGACGGCGAACTCACGTATCGCCTGGTGCGGCGGCGCCGGCAGGAAACGTGACCCTCACCGGCCGGCACGTTCTCCTGGGCGTGTCGGGCGGCATAGCGAGCTACAAAGCGTGCACGCTCGCGCGCCGGCTCGCCGACGCAGGAGCGGTGGTTGACGTGGTGCTCACGGCATCGGCCGCCGAATTCGTTCGCCCCGTGACGTTCGAGGCGCTGGTTGGGCGCCCGGCGCTGGGATCCCTGTGGGACCCGGGCCGGGCGCTCGCCCATATCGCCCTGGCGCGCGATTCGGCGGTCGCGGTGCTGGCGCCGGCGACGGCCAATCTGCTGGCGCGCGCCGCGGCGGGGATCGCGGATGATCTGCTCACGGCTATCCTGCTGGCCCGCACCGGCCCGGTGCTGGCGGCCCCGGCCATGAACGATGCGATGTACGCGCACCCCGCCACGCAGGCCAACCTGGCGATCCTCGCCGCCCGGGGATGGCGCTTCGTGGGGCCGGTGCCCGGCCCCCTCGCGGAAGGGCCGAGCGACCGCCCCGGACGGATGAGCGAGCCCGAGGAGATCTTCCTCGAGATTGAGCGGGCGGTGCGCGCGCCGGCCAGCAAGCTCGCCGGCAAGGCCGTGCTGGTCACCGCCGGCCCCACGCGGGAAGCGCTCGACCCCATCCGCGTCCTCAGCAACCGGTCGAGCGGTCGCCAGGGGTTCGCGCTGGCCGAAGCCGCGTTCGCGCGCGGGGCCGACGTCACCCTGGTGGCCGGCCCCACGGCCCTGACGCCGCCGTATGGCTGCCGCGTGGACCGGGTGGACTCGACGGCGGAGCTCGCGGCGGCGGTCGCGCGCCACCTCCCGAGCGCCGACGTCCTGCTGATGGCGGCGGCGCCGGCCGACTTCCGCCCTGCCACCACCGACGCGAAGAAACGCACCCGGGCGGCGGGCGACCTGTCGCTCACGCTCGCGCCCACGCCCGACGTGTTGGTGGGCACGCGCGACCGCCGCAAACCGGGCGCGCTCGCCGTGGGATTCGCCTACGAAACGGACGACGGCGAGACGAACGCCCGGGCCAAACTCGCGGCCAAGGGACTCGATCTGGTGGTGCTCAACCTGGCGGAGGAAGGCGCGGGCGCGGAGGGCGAGACCAACCGCCTCACGCTGGTGAGCGCGGAGGGCGTGACCGCCGGCCCGCTCGAGACCAAGCGCCAGGCCGCCGAGCGCGTGCTCGACGCCGTGGAACGACTGCTGTGAGCGATCCGCGCGCGCTGTTTCGTCGCTATCTGGAGCAGCAGATCGCGCTGGGACAGCCGGCGATCGTATGGTCGACGGATCGACGGATCGACGGATCGGCGGATAGGGGGGCGGACGGACAGACGGGCGGACAGACGGACGGAATGGCGGAGAGACGGGACGTCGACCCGTCGGGGCGTCGATCCGTCGGTCCGTCGACCCGCCCATCCGCCGCTCCGCCCGCGCGCCGCTGGGCGAAAGACCTCCCCGCCATCCCGACCGACATCGGCTTCGTCCTCGAGGCGCCCACGCAGGATCTGTTTTCGACCGACCCGCTGGCGGCGGCGGACATGTCGGCGGTGGAGCGGTTGGTCCACGCCTGCACGAACTGCGGGTTGCACGAGAAGCGCCGGCACGCCGTACCCGGTGAGGGTCCGCGCGAGGCGCGGCTCGTGGTGGTGGGGGAGGGGCCCGGCGCCACCGAGGACGAGCAGGGGCGCCCGTTCGTGGGACGGGCGGGCGAGCTGCTGACCGAGATCCTCGCGGCCATCGATTGCCCGCGCGAGACGGTGTACATCTGCAACGTCGTGAAGTGTCGTCCGCCCGAGAATCGCAAGCCGGCGGCCGACGAGATCGAGGCGTGCATGCCGTACCTGCACCGTCAGCTTGCCATCATCCGGCCGAAGGTTATTCTCGCCATGGGTGGGACCGCGGCGGAGGCGCTGCTGCACACCAAGGCCTCGCTCGGATCCCTGCGGAACAAGGTGCATCAGTATCGCGGCATTCCGCTGATCGTCACGTACCATCCGGCGGCGCTGCTGCGCAACCCCAATTGGAAACGGCCCACGTGGGATGACGTCCGCATTGCCCGTCAGCTCCTCGATCAGTAGCGCCGAAACGCCGCTCAAGCAGGCGCCCTGGAGCCCCGAGGCCGAGCAAGCGGTGCTCGGGGCGATGCTGCTGGACCAGGACGCGGCGCTCAAGGCGGTGCAGGCGCTGGAAGACGTCGCGTTCTATCGCGACGCGCACCGGCGCATCTTCCGCGCGATGGCGCAGCTGGTGGACCGCGGGGACGTACTCGATCCGGTCGTGCTGCGCGACGAGCTGCAGCGCCGCGGGGACCTCGAGGCGGTCGGCGGGATCGAGTACGTGGCCGAGCTGCTCGACGTCGTCCCGACGGCGGCGAACGTCGAATTCCACGCGCGGATCGTGCGGGAGAAGGCGCTCATGCGGCGCCTCATCGACGTGGGGACGCAGCTCGTCCAGTCGGCGTACGAGGGGCGGAAGGACGTGGGGACGCTGCTCGACGAGGCCGAGCAGCGGGTGTTCGAGGTGTCCAACGCCCGCGGCACGCAGGAAGTGGTGCGCATCAAGGAGCTGATGTGGCTCGCGATGGAGCGCATCGAAGCGCGGGACCGGGGCGACGAATCGGTACGCGGCGTGCCGAGCGGATTTGCAGATTTGGATCAGAAGACGAACGGATTCCAGCGCAGCGATCTGATCATCGTCGCGGCGCGGCCGTCGATGGGAAAGACGTCGTTCTGTCTCAATATCGCGGCCAACGCGGCGCTCGAGTCGAAGGTGCCGGTGGCGGTGTTCTCGCTGGAGATGTCCAAGGATCAGCTCGTCGAGCGACTCCTCGCGGCGGAAGCGTTCGTGGACCTGCATCGGCTGCGGAGCGGGGGCTTGCGGGCCGACGACTACCCCAAGCTGTCGCGGGCGGCGGGCCTGCTGGGGACGGCGCCGCTCTGGATCGACGACACGCCCGCGCTCACGCTGCTGGAGATGCGGTCCAAGGCGCGTCGGCTCAAGGCCGAGCACGACGTCGGCCTGTTCGTGGTGGACTACCTCCAGCTGATCCGCGGCGTCGGGCGCTCGGAAAGCCGGCAGGAGGAGATCAGCTACATCTCGCGTTCGCTCAAGGCGCTCGCCCGCGAGCTGCAGACGCCCGTCATTGCGCTGTCACAGCTGTCGCGCGCGCCGGAACAGCGCGGGGGCGACCGTCGGCCGATGCTCTCCGATCTGCGGGATTCGGGCGCCATCGAACAGGACGCCGACCTCGTGATCTTCATCTACCGACCCGAGATGTACGCCTCGCTGCTGGAGCGGGAGGACACCGAAGAGGGCGTGGCGGAGATCATGGTGGCCAAGCACCGCAACGGACCGACGGGCACGCTCAAGCTCGCGTTCCTCAAGCAGTACACGCGGTTCGACAGCTACAGCGCACGCGCGTCCGAGGGTCCGGATGGCGGCTAAGCAGCGGTCGGTGTACCGCTGTGCGGAGTGCGGCGCCGAACATCCCAAATGGGCGGGGCGGTGCGACGGGTGCGGCGCGTGGAACACGCTGGTCGAGGAGATCGCGCAGCAGCCGCGGAAGCGCGGCGGCGGGACAGGGCAGCCATCCGCCCAACCGCCCGTCCGCCTGACCGACGTTTCCCCCGACCGTACGCCTCGCATCTCCACCGGACTGGCCGAGTTGGATTACGTGCTGGGCGGCGGGCTCGTGCCGGGATCGCTCGTGCTCATCGGGGGCGAGCCGGGGGTCGGCAAGTCCACGCTGCTGCTGCAGGCCGCCGCGCGGCTCCAGGCCGCGGGCGTGACGACGCTGTACGCGGCGGGCGAGGAGTCGGTGGACCAGGTGCGGCTTCGGGCGGATCGCATCGCGGAAGACGCCGGGGGCGTGCTCGTACTGCCCGAGGTGCGGGTGGACGCGATCATCGCGCAGGCCGCGCAGACCGGTGCCCGGGTCGTGGTGGTGGACTCCATCCAGACCACCTATACCGACGAGCTGGACGGCGCGCCGGGAAACGTGGGGCAGGTGCGCGAGTGTGCCGCGCGGCTGATGCGCTACGCCAAGGCGTCCGGCGCGGCGGCGCTGCTCGTGGGTCACGTGACCCGCGGCGGAATCATCGCCGGGCCCAAGACGCTCGAGCACATGGTGGACACGGTCGTCTATTTCGAGGGCGATCCGCACAGTGGGTTCCGTATTCTCCGCGCCGTGAAGAACCGGTTCGGCTCCGTGGACGAAGTGGGCATCTTTGAGATGACGTCGGCGGGGCTCTCGCCGGTGGCCAACCCGTCGGCGGCGTTCCTCGCGGGCCGCAACGCCGACTCGGCGGGAACGGCCGTCACCGCGCTCATCGAGGGCACGCGTCCCGTGCTGATCGAGATTCAGGCGCTGGCCGCCAAGGCGGGCTTCGGCACGCCGCAGCGCGTCGCCACCGGGCTCGAGCACAAGCGGCTCGCCGTGCTGCTCGCGGTGCTGGAGCGCCGCGGCGGGTTCCCGTTCCACGACCTCGACGTCTTCGTGAACGTGACCGGCGGCGTGCGGCTGATCGAACCGGCGTCCGATCTCGCGGTCGTGGCGGCCCTGGTCTCGAGTGTCACCGACCGGCCGCTCCCCGCCGACGCGGTGTTCCTCGGCGAAGTGGGTCTCGGCGGCGAGATCCGGCCGGTGGCCGGCACCGACCGCCGGCTCGCGGAGGCCGAGCGGCAGGGGTTCCGCCGCGCGTACGTCGCGGCGCGGAGCAAGGTCGCCGGCCGCGTGGAGCTGATCCCCATCGCGCATGTCACCGACCTCGGTGCCCGCCTCGCCGCCTGAGGTGGGCGTGCTGATTCCCGCCGCGGGCCGGGGGGACCGTGCCGGGGTAGGGGCGCTCAAGCAGTTCCGCGCGATCGGCGGCGTGCCGATGCTGCTGCGGGCCATCCGGCCGTTCGCGCAGCACCCGCGCGTGCGCCAGATCGTGGTGGCGCTGCCGGCGGAGTTCGTGACCGCGCCGCCCCCCTGGCTGGACGGCCTTGTGGGGGCGCGGTTGCGCACGGTGCCGGGCGGGGAGACCCGCGCGGCGTCGGTGCGGGCGGCGCTGGCGGCCCTCGAGCCGGCGTGCACGCTCGTGCTGGTACACGACGCCGCGCGCCCGTTCGTTTCGCCGGGGGAGATCGACGCCATCATCGAGGCCGCCGCCCAGGGGGCCGCCCTGCTGGCGGTGCCCGTGTCCGATACGCTGAAGGCGGCGGGCGACGGCCCGCTGGTCCGCCGCACCGTGGCGCGTGACGGCTTGTGGCGTGCCCTCACGCCGCAGGGGTTCCCGCGCGCGGTGCTCGAGGCGGCGTACGCCCGCACGTCCGACGCGGAGGCGGCCACCGACGACGCGGCACTGGTGGAAGCGCTCGGGCAGCCGGTGCGGCTGGTGCCGGGGCGGACCACGAATCTGAAGATCACGACGCCCGAGGATTTCGAGCTCGCGGAGGCGCTGGCGCGACGATGACCGTGCTGCCATTCCTCACCGCCGCCGACCGCACGACCGCGCAGCCGGCCGTGGCGGCGCACCTGCGGGGCGGGGGGCTGCTCGCCTATCCCACCGAGACCGTCTACGGGTTGGGATCGCGCGCGGCCGCGCAGGACGTGGACGCGCTCAGCGCGCTCAAGGGCCGGCCGCGCGGCAAACCGTTCTTGCTGCTCATCGCCGGCCGCACCATGGCCGAGGGGGCGGGGCTGCAGTTCTTGCCGGCCGCGCACGCGCTCGCCGAAGCGTTCTGGCCGGGTCCGCTCACGCTCATCCTGCCGGGTGGGCATCGGCTGCCCGACTCACTGCGCGGGCCCGAGGGGGGGATCGCCGTGCGGTGGACCTCCCACGAGGGGATCGCCGCCCTGATCGCCTTCCTCGGCGAGCCACTCACGTCCACGTCCGCCAACCGGCCCGGCGGCCCCACGGCGCCGGGCGTGGGAGCCATCCTGCACACGTTTCGGGCGGCCGTGGATGGCGGGCGGCTGCTCGTGCTCGATGGCGGGGTGCTCGGCAACGTGCCCCCGTCCACCGTGCTCGACTGCACCACGCAGATCCCGCGCCTCGTGCGCGACGGGGCGATTCCGCGCAGCGAGCTGCAGGCGCGGGTCGGGAGTCTCGCGCCATGACGCGCGTCCTGTTCGTCTGCACGGGCAACATCTGCCGCAGTCCCCTGGCCGAGGTGCTGCTCCAGCGCGAGGCGGCGGCCCGCGGCGTCGACGACTGGATCGTGTCGTCGGCCGGCACGGGCGCGTGGGACGGGGCGCCGGCCTCCGAGGGGGCGTATCTCGTGGCTCTCGAGCACGAGCTCGACCTGTCAGCCCATCGCGCGCGGCTGCTCACGCGCGATCTGGTGAAGCGCTCGGACCTCATTCTCACGATGTCCCGCCACCATCGGGCGCGTGTCCAGGAGCTGGAGGCGGAGGCGCGCGTGCATCTGTTGGGGGAGTACGCGGGACGGGACGGGCCGGAGGCCGAGGTGAGCGATCCGTTCGGGGGTGATCTGGAGGTGTACCGCGGCACCTACGTGGAGCTGGACGAGCTCGTGCGCGTGGCGGCCGGACGGCTGACGAGGGAGTTCGGTGCTCCGCGTACGGGCGACTAGCCGGGTGCTCGCCGTGCTCGGCGATCCCGTCGCGCACTCGCTGTCCCCGCCGATGCACAACGCCGCGCTCGCCGCGCTGGGGCTGGATGCCGTGTACGTGGCGCTGCGCGCGCCGAGCGAGGCGCTGCCGGCGGTGCTCGAGGCGTGCGCGCGGCTCGACATCGCCGGCAACCTCACGGTGCCGCTGAAGCAGGCGGCGGCGGCGTTCATCCCGCATCTCACGCCGCTGGCCGCGTCCCTTGGCGCCATCAACACGTTCTGGGCCGCCGACGGTGCCCTGCACGGCGACAACACGGACGTGGCGGGCCTCGACGAAGTGCTCGAACGGCTCGGCGCCGAGGGCCCGTGGCTCGTCTGCGGCACGGGTGGGTCGGCGCGCGCGGTTGCCGCGGTCGCCGCGCGCCGCGGGGTCGAGCTGCGCGTGTCCTCGCGCTCGCCCGAGCACGCCGTGCGGTTCGTCGGCTGGGCCCGCGTGCTCGGTGCCGACGCCACCCAGGCCAACGACCGGCCGGTGCGCACCATCATCAATGCCACGCCCCTCGGTCTCGACCCGCGCGATCCGGCGCCGGTGGCCCCCGAGCGGCTCGAGGGCGCCGCCGTGGCGCTCGACCTGGTGTACGCGCCGGGCGAGACCGCTTGGGTGCGCGCCTGCCGCGCACGCGGACTCCGCGCGGCCGACGGCCGCGACGTGCTGGTGGCGCAGGGGGCCCACGCCTTCGAGCGCTTCTTTCCGGATACCCGAGCCCCCCGCGAGATCATGCGGGCCGCGGTCGCGCGAGCCCTCCAGCCGTGACGCCCGCGCTCGGCCGGGCGCTCGAACGCTTCGTCCTGCCCAACGCGTGCGTGGCGTGCGACCGCGCGGTGCCGGCGCACGAACCGGATGCGCTCGTCTGTGGTGTCTGCCGCACGCGGCTCCGGACGGTGCCCGAGGGATGCGGCCGCTGCGGCCAACCGCTGCCACCCATCGGGCCGTGCCGGTTCTGCCGCGACTGGGATGACGCGCTCGACCGCGCGCGCAGCGCCGTGTGGCTCGACGCCCCCGCCCGCGCCATGGTCCATCACCTCAAGTACGACAGCCTGCCGGGACTCGGCACGGATATCGGCGCCGTGATGACCCGGCGCCTGCCGCGACCGGCGGGCGGCATCCTGGTGCCGGTTCCGCTGGCCCGCCCGCGGCACCGGGCGCGCGGCTACAACCAGGCGGCCGCCATCGCCCGCGCGCTCGGACTCCGGTGGCGGGTGCCGGTGCGGGAGGCGCTGCTGTCGCGAATCCGCGACACCGCGACGCAGACGGCGCTCACGCCCGAAGCCCGTGCCGCCAACGTCGCGCACGCCTTCGCCGCCCGCGCGGCGGGTCGGCGCAGCGCGCCGGTTATATTAGTCGACGACGTGCTCACGACCGGTGCGACGCTCGTCGCCGCGGCGCGCGCCCTGCGCGAGGCCGGGTGGCCCGCGGTGACCGCCGTGACGTTCGCACGTGCCTTGCCGTACGACCTCCGGGCCGCGGGATGATCGGTCGATCGGATCGCGGCCACGGGACTACACGACGCTGACAGCGGAGATTCTCCATGCCGATACGCATTGCCATCAACGGATTCGGACGCATCGGGCGCAACGTGCTGCGGGTGATCGCCAGGCAGCAGGCGAAGCTCGAAGTGGTGGCCGTCAACGACATCACCGACGCCGCCACGCTGGCCCACCTGCTCAAGTACGACTCGGTGCACGGCCGGTTCCCGGGCGACGTGGCCGCCACCGGCGACGGAATGACGGTGAACGGCAAGGCGATCCGCGTCCTGGCCGAGAAGGATCCCGCCAAGCTGCCGTGGAAGGAGCTGAAGGCGGACATCGTGCTCGAGTCCACCGGGATCTTCACGTCGCGCGACAAGGCCGCGGCCCATCTCGCGGCGGGCGCCAAGAAGGTCATCATCAGCGCCCCGGGCAAGCAGGAAGACATCACGCTCGTGGTGGGCGTGAACCACACGGCGTATGACCCGGCCAAGCATCACGTGATCTCCAACGCGTCCTGCACCACCAACTGTCTCGTGCCGGTGGTGAAGGTCGTGCGCGACGCGTTCGGGTTCGAGCGCGGCTTCATGACCACCATCCACAGCTACACCAACGACCAGCGCATCCTCGACCTGCCGCACAAGGACCTGCGGCGGGCCCGCGCGGCGGCGCTCAACATCATTCCCACCACCACCGGCGCCGCCAAGGCCACCGGGCTGGTGATCCCCGAGGTGAAGGGCAAGATCGACGGCGTGGCGCTGCGCGTCCCGACGGCCAACGTCTCCGTGGTGGATCTCACGTGCATCGTCACCAAGAAGACCGACATCGAGGCCGTGAACGGCGCGTTCCGCGCGGCGGCGGCCGGCGCCCTCAAGGGCGTACTGGCCGTGAACGACGAGCCGCTCGTGTCGAGCGACTTCAACGGTGACCTGCATTCGAGCACCGTGGACGCCATGAGCACGAACGTGATCGACGGTACCCTGGTGCACGTCTCGTCCTGGTACGACAACGAAATGGGCTACTCGGCGCGCTGCGTGGACCTCATGACGTACATGGGCGCCAAGCTCTGATGCCCACGAAGACGCTGGAGGCGCTCGCCGGCCAGCCGCTCGAAGGCCTGCGGGCGCTCGTCCGCGTGGATTTCAACGTCCCGGTCAAGGCCGGCGCGGTGACCGACACGACGCGCATCGACGCCGCGCTGCCCACCATCCGGTGGCTGCGCGAGCGCGGGAGCCGCGTCGTGCTGTTGTCGCATTTCGGGCGTCCCCAGGGCAAGGCCCACCCGCAGTATTCGCTCCGGCCCGTGGCCGCGGCCCTGGAGAAGGTGCTCGGCATGCCGGTGCTGTTTCTCGACGACCCCACGAGCGAGGCGACGGCCCGGCGCACCAAGCAGATGAAACGGGGCGAGGTGGCCCTGGCGGAGAACACGCGGTTCTGGCCGGGCGAGGAGAAGAACGACCCGGACCTGGCGCGGCAGTTTGCCGCCCTCGGCGATTTCTACGTGAACGACGCTTTCGGGTCGGCGCACCGCGCGCATGCGTCCACCGAGGCGGTGGCCCATCTGCTCAAGCCCGCCGTGGCGGGTTTCCTCATGGCGAAGGAGCTGGCCTATCTGGGCGACGCGCTCACGAGTCCCGCGCGCCCGTTCGTGGCGGTGTTGGGCGGGGCCAAGATTTCTGGCAAGATCGACGTGATCGAGCACCTGCTGCCGCAGGTGGACGCGATCCTCATCGGCGGCGCGATGGCGTGCACGTTCTTCGCGGGCCTGGGACTCGAGACCGGCACGTCGCTGGTGGAGGCCGACCGGACGGCGATGGCCAAGGACCTGCTGGCCCGGGCCGGTGGCAAGCTCGTGCTGCCCACCGGCGCGGTGATCGCCGAGCGGCTCGCCGCCGACGCGCCCATACGGTCCGTGCGCCGCGAACAGATCCCCGCGGGCTGGGCGATGTACGACGTGGATCGGGCCACGCGCGAGGACTTCCGCACGCGGATCCTCCAAGCCAAGACCGTCGTGTGGAACGGACCCATGGGCGTGTTCGAAACGCCGCCGTTCGATGCCGGCACCACGGCGGTGGCACACGCGCTGGCCGACGCCACCGCCAAGGGCGCCGTCACCGTGGTCGGCGGTGGTGACTCGGCGGCCGCGCTGGCCGCCGCGGGGCTCGCCGACCGGGTCACGCACGTCTCCACCGGCGGGGGCGCGTCGCTCGAGTTCCTCGAAGGCAAGACGCTGCCGGGCGTCGCCGCCCTGGACGTGACATGAGACCGCTCGTGTTTGCCGGCAACTGGAAGATGCACCTGGGGCCCGAGGGGGCCCGCGGGTTCCTCACGCGCTATCTGGCCGGTCACGAGCCCGTGCAGGGGCGCGAGGTGTGGTTCTTCGCGCCCGCCGTCTCGGTGGCGGCGGTCGCCGCGCAGGTCGCCGGCCGCGCCGACCTGCGCGCCGGGATTCAGAACGTTCACTGGGAGGCCAAGGGGGCGTTCACCGGCGAGACCAGCGTGGCCATGGCGCGGGAAGCCGGCGCCACGGCGACCCTGGTGGGGCATTCCGAGCGGCGGCACGTGTTCGGGGAGACCGATCAGGAGACCGGGCTCAAGGTGCGGGCGGCGCTCGCCGGCGGGCTGATCCCCATGCTGTGCGTGGGCGAGACGCTCGCGGAGCGGGAGGCTGGCGCGACGCTGGCGGTGGTGCGGCGTCAGCTGGACGTGCTGGCCGGACTCGACGCCGCCGAGCTCGGGCGCATGCGGATTGCCTACGAGCCCGTGTGGGCGATCGGCACGGGCAAGAACGCCACGCCGGAGGATGCCGCCGAGGTGCACGGGGCCATTCGGGGGCGGCTCGGCGAGCTGGGCGCGCCGGCCGACCGGGTGTCCATTCTCTACGGCGGCAGCGTCAAGCCGGACAACGCGGCGGCGCTGGTGGCCGAGACGGAGATCGACGGGGTACTGGTGGGCGGCGCGTCCCTCGACCCGGAGTCGTGGCGCGCCATCGTGCGGGCCGACCGCGATTGACCCCGACCCGGGGGCCCGGGTATCTTGCGGCCGCACTGGGGGCCACATGTTCGTGACGTTGCTGCTGATCATCCTGATTCTCAACTGCGCCTTGCTCATGGTGGTGGTGCTGCTCCAGTCCGGAAAGGGCGGGGGACTGGCGGCCATGGGGGGCGGCGCGTCCACCGAGACGTTCTTCGGTGGCCGGCAGGCGGTTACCCTGCTCACCAAGCTGTCGTGGTGGACGGGCGGGATCTTCCTGGTGATCTCTCTCGTGCTCGCCGGCGTGGAATCGCGCGAGGCGGCGCCGCGCTCGGTGCTCGAGGGGCAGATGCAGGCGCCAGCGCCAATAAACCTGCAGCCGCTCCCGTTGAACGTGGAGCCGGCGCCCGGCACGGAGCAGACCCCGCCGCAACCGGCCACCCCCCCGGGTAATCGATAGCCGGACCGGCGACGCTGCGACCCGCCTATCTGCTGCTGGAAGACGGCGCGTGGTTTTCGGGAACCACGCGCCGCGCGCTTTCCCCGGTGCCGGGGGAAGCGGTCTTCACGACCAATCTGACCGGCTATCAGGAAGTCTTCACCGATCCGTCGTACCTGGGGCAGATCGTCGTGATGACGGCCCCGATGATCGGCAACTACGGGATCAACCTCGACGATCTGGAGTCCGACAAGCCGCAGGTGAGCGGCGTGGTGGTGCGGGAGCTGTCACGCGCGTACTCCAACTGGCGGGCCAGTGGGGCGCTGGAGGAGTGGCTGGCTGAGCGGAACATCCCCGTGCTCGAGGGCGTGGACACGCGCAAGCTGGCGCGCCACATCCGCTCGCAGGGAGCGATGCGCGCGATCCTCGCCGAGGGCGACCGGCCCACGGACGACGCGCGGGCGGCGCTCGACGCGAGTCCGCGGATGGAAGGCCTCGACCTGGCGTCGCGGGCGACGACGCCGGGTGAGCGCAGCGTGGGATTGCCGGACGCCCCGCACCACGTGGTGGCGTACGATTTCGGCATGAAGCAGAACATCCTGCGGCTGTTCGTCGAGGCGGGCTGCCGCGTGACGGTGGTCCCCGCGCACACGCCGGCCGAGCGGGCGCTGGAGCTCGAGCCCAACGGGGTGTTCCTGTCGAATGGGCCGGGCGATCCCGCGGCGGTCGAGTACACGCTGCCGGTGATTCAGCGGCTCGCGGAGTCGGGCCTGCCCATGTTCGGCATCTGTCTCGGCCACCAGCTCATCGGTCTGGCGTTCGGAGCGGATACCACGAAGCTGCCCTACGGCCATCGGGGCGGGAACCACCCGGTACGCGACGTGGCTGACGGGCGCGTGTTGATAACGAGTCAGAATCACGGATTTGCTGTCGTGGGAAGCAGTAAGGAGGTGCCAGGTGCCAAGGAACTTGAGGTGACGCACCTTAACCTCAATGATGGCACGGTCGAAGGAATCAGGCATCGAGAGCTGCCGATTGTCGCGGTACAGTACCATCCGGAGGCTGCTCCGGGCCCCCACGACGCGAGAGGCCACTTCCGCCAATTCGTCCAAGCTCTTGACAGTCAATAGGTAAGCTCCTATGTTGAGCCCCCGGTTCCGAGCCTGAGGCGGCCAAAAGACCGCCCGGTTCGAGTCCTTGCCAGGGGGATCAATGACGAAAGCCGATCTCGTCGAGCGGGTAACCGCGGCGATCGCCCGGACGGCGGGCCCCATGATCTCCAAGAAGGACTGCGCGCGGGTCGTGGACGCGTTCCTCGACGCCGTGAAGCTGTCCCTCGCGGAGCAGCACAACATTGAGATTCGGGGCTTCGGCACGTTCAAGATCCGGCGCCGCAAGACCCGCATGGCGCGCAATCCGCGTACGGGCGACCCCGTGGAGGTGGCGGCCCGGCCGGTGCCGGTCTTCAAGCCGTCGAAGGAGCTGCGCATCATGGTGGCCGAGCCGACGGAGGCAGAGGAGGCGCCGCACCCCTGACGAATCGGCAATGCAAAGGCAGGAAAAGCACCCCGTCGCATCGCGCGGCGGGGTGTTTTCGTTGGGCGGTCCCGTGGGTAGCTTTGGCTCACGATGGCTGCGTTGCGCGTCCGGTGCCGGTTGTTTGCCCGTTACGCCGAGGTGGTGGGACGGGAGGAAGTCGTGCTGGACCTGCCCGCCGACGCGGTGGTGGCGGACGCCATCGCGCTGCTGCGCCGGCAGGTGCCGCGCGGCGACGTCCTGCCGGAGCGCCCCCTCGTAGCCGTCAATCTCGCGCACGTCCTCCACACGGAGCGGTTGCGGGACGGCGACGAGCTCGCTCTGCTGCCGCCGCTCGCCGGCGGGTGACGCATGCCGTTCGCCCTCCGCGACCCGATTCGCGTCGACGCGCTCCTGGCGGAGGTCGTCGCGCCTGAACGGGGTGGCACGGCGCTCTTCCTCGGCACAGTGCGCCGCGGCCCGGACGACGGGCCCGTGGTGCGCATCGAGTACTCCGCCTATCCCGAAATGCTCGAGGCCGAGTTCACGCGCATCGTGAGCGAGGCGCATGCCCGCTGGCCGGAGGCGCGCGTGACGGCCCGTCATCGGCTCGGCGACGTGCCGCTCGGCGAGGCCAGCATCGCCATTGCCGCGGCGGCCCCGCACCGGGGGGACGCGTTCGATGCCTGCCGCTACGTGATCGAGGAAGCCAAGCAACGGCTCCCGGTGTGGAAGCGCGAGGTGCTCGCTGACGGGGCGACCGTCTGGCGGGACAACGCGGGTGGGCGCGTGATGGGTGGCGTGCCGCCGGGAGGCGGCTGATCCATGGCGCTCGGCGTCGCGCTGATCGAGCCCCGTATTCCGCCCAACACGGGCAACGTGGCGCGGCTGTGCGCGGCGACGGGCGCGGCGCTCCATCTCATCGAGCCGCTCGGCTTCACGCTCGAGGACGAGCAGCTGCGTCGGGCCGGTCTGGATTACTGGCCCGACGTGGACCTCTGGGTCCATCCCCACTGGCACGCGTTCCGCGAGGCGGTCGCGCGGGACCGCTGTCTCTACTTCTCGTCGCACGGGACGCAGTCGTATCTCGAGGCGCCGTATGCGCCCAACGCCGTGCTGGTCTTCGGCAACGAGACCGATGGGATGCCCGAGCGCATTCGCGAGAAGCATCCCGACCGGGTCTACCGCATTCCCATGGCGGCGGAGATCCGGAGCCTCAATCTGGCCACCGCGGTCGCCGTCGTCGTCTACGAGGCGGTCCGCCAACTCGGGTTCTCGCTCGACGGGGAGAACCTCACGTCATGATCCTCACTCAGAGAAACCGGATGCTGCCATGCTGAACAAGATTACGGTGGTCGGCGCAGGGCACGTCGGAGCGACGCTCGCCCAGCGTGTGGCCGAGAAAGAACTGGCCCGCGAGGTCCTGGTGGTGGACATCCTCGAGGGCATTCCGCAGGGAAAGGGACTGGACCAGTGGGAGTCGGCGCCCATCGAGGGGTTCGACACCCGGGTGAAGGGCACCAACGATTACGGTGACACGGCGGGGAGCGACATGTTCCTCGTGACCGCCGGCATCGCGCGCAAGCCGGGGATGAGCCGGGACGATCTGGTGCGCACCAACGCCGAGATCGTGAAGGCGGTGAGTCAGGAGATCAAGCAAGCCGCGCCCAAGGCGATGGTGATCGTCGTCTCCAACCCGCTCGACGTGATGTGCTGGGTCACGAAGCAGGTGACGGGGTTCCCGCGGGAGCGGGTGATCGGGATGGCGGGCGTGCTGGACACGGCGCGCTACCGCGCGTTCCTGGCCGAGGCGTTGCACGTGTCGGTGGAGGACATTCAGGCAATGGTGCTCGGCGGGCATGGCGACACCATGGTGCCGTTGATCTCGTACACCACGGTCTCCGGGATTCCCGTGACGCAGCTGATGGACAAAGCGACGCTCGACAAGATCGTGGAGCGCACGCGAAACGGTGGGGCCGAGATCGTGGGCTATCTCAAGACCGGATCGGCGTATTACGCGCCGGCGTCGGCGGCGGCCCAGATGGCCGAGGCGATCGTCAAGGACAAGAAGCGGATCCTGCCGTGTGCGGCGTGGCTCCAGGGCGAGTACGGACTCAAGGACCTCTACGTGGGCGTGCCGTGCAAGCTGGGGAAAGGCGGGCTCGAGGGGATTCTGGAGGTGGAGCTGACGGCCGAAGAGCAGGCGGCACTCAAGAAGTCGGCCGAGGCGGTGAAGAAGACGATGGACGCGGTGAAGCTCTAGGTCTCGTCGGCGGGGGGCGCGCGGCCAGATGCCGCGAGCACCCCCTCCGTACCTTGCACTCGTCGGCGGCGGGTCGCTCGGGCCGCTGCAGCGAGCATGGGTGGTCGTCCGCGAGGACGGGACGTGGCTCATTGCGGCGCGCTCGGCTGCGTCGCCTACTGGCTGCTGACGGGTCGGCTGGTGTTCGAGACGGCGAGCTATCAGGGAATGCTCGTGGCGCACGCCACCGCCGAGCCGCCGCTGCCGTCGCGCCATGCGGAGCAGCCGGTGCCCGAGGACCTGGACGCGATCGTGCTCGCTTGCCTGGCAAAGGAGCCTGACCACCGGGTGCAAAGCGCCGAGGAGCTAGCGGACCGGCTCTCCGCGGTTGCCCTCAGCGCGCCGTGGACTGGTGATCAAGCGGCGGAGTGGTGGCGGCTGCACATGCCCACGAACACCGAGCTGTCCGTGCCGGCATCCGCCACGCGTTGAGGCTCCTCCCACGCGAGGTCCTCGCGCTGTACCACGAGGCCTTCTCAGACCTTCAGGTCAAAGTCGAGATCCTCGCGGAGTCCAAGGACCGCGTGGCCTGGCAGCGAACGCTTCTCGGCGCCCACCGAGGCGACTTCAGGGGTTTCCCAGCCACCGGTCGTCCCATCGCGTGGCGCGACATGGTGACCAGTCGATTCCGCGACGGGCTGATAGCGGAGGACTGACTCGTCACCGATCTGGCGGAGCGGCTGCCGCTGGTAAGAAAGCGGTGACTGGGACGGCGTGCTGCGGGGCTGAAACCCATTCTTGCGCCGCCGCACCCTCGGGGTACGTTTGCCCGATCCCCTAAAAGGAGGCGGTCATGCCTCGGCTCGCGCTGCTCTGCTGCGTTCTGTGCCTGTTGGTGCCGAGCACCCTCAACGCCCAGGGCGTCCTGGTGGTGTCCCAGAACAAGTGCGCGCTGGACAAGCAGGGGCAGCTCCGGCAGACGAACGACTCGCTCTGGATCCCGATTGCCCAGGAGTTGGTGAACGAAGGCAAACTGACGGCTGCCGGATCCGCCTACCACGCGTGGGGCGACGAATGGAACGTCGTCATCTGGTACACAGCGGCCAACACCCAGGCCTTCTTCGCGGCGTTCGGCGAGCTGATTGCTCGCGTCAACCAGCGCCACCCCGGCCTCATCGCACAATTCCAGTCCTGGTGCTCGGAGCACAAGGACAGCATGTACTCCCAGGGCAGGAGCACCACTCCCTCGCCGGCCGCGGCCCCGCGGGACGACTGAGACGGCGCCATCGTCTTTGATGCCAGCGATGCCAGGTCGCGTACCGGCATCGCTTGGCATTCTTTGGCACCACTGCCGTACGTTGGTAGGTCGCCCTATCCGCGTCCTGCACCGCGCGCTTGGCTCGCGCAGACGGAGGGCCGCGCCGACACCGCGGTCGCGCTGATGCGCGAGGCCGCGGCGGTGGAGACCTCCACCCCCAAGCCCGCCGTGACGCCCGGACCTACAATCCCGGCGCACGAGCTGCTGGGGGATCTGCTCATGGCTCAGCAGCGACCGGCGGAAGCCCTGACGGCGTACCGCCGCTCGCTCGAACTGTACCCGCGCCGGTTCAACAGTGTGCTGGGCGCGGCACGGGCCGCGCGCGCGGTCGGCGACGCCGACACGGCGGCCGGCCTCTACCGGGAGCTGCTCGAGCTGGCAACCGCCGGGAGCCGGACGTGGGCGCTGGACGAAGCTCGGGCGTTTCTGGATGGACGGCCGTGAGACTCGGCGCCGCCTTCGGGTGAGCCGCCTCGCTCTGGCGTGCCCCTCATGGCCTCCATAGGATCACATCTCCCGGCGGCACCAGTTCGGGCGCAGGGCCGATCAGGGGGGCCCGCGCGGAGTCGTCTGCCTCCCGCAACGCGAGCTCGTTCCGGTGCCCTCCGGGTTGGACCCCGCCGAGGCCGTCAGCCTCGTGCTGAATTACATCACCGCGTACCAGATGTTGCATCGCTCCGCCAAAATCAGAGCGGACCAGCGCGGCCTCATACACGGCGCCGCAGCGGGGGATCGGTACCGCCCTGCTGCAGTGGGCGCGTCGCGCGTGGTCATGCCGGAGGCGTGACGGGCAGGCGTCAGGCGTGGGACCGTGAGGACCTGACAGAACCCGTGGGTGTCGAGACGCAGGGCTGACGAGTGGACACTGGCCACTCCCGCGCTCATTCTTTGAGAAGGGGACCGTTGGGTTTGTCGGGAAGCCAGGTCGCGGACGGGCGGTGCAGCGATGAAATACCGCAGCTCGCTTCGGTTCATTCTCGAGGGCATCGAGGGCATCGGTGTGACCCTCGCGGTCCTACCCACCTGGCCGATATCGAGGCGTTGGCTCAGGAACTGGGGTTCACGCGCCGAGGAGCGCGAGCGCACATGGGCCGGCGACGCGTTCGTGGGACTGGATCCGCGGGCCTCCACGCGCGCCATCGACGTCGCCGCCTCCTGCTCCGAGGTATGGCCGTGGTTGATCCAGTTTGGGCTGGGACGAGCCGGGTTCTACTCGTACGAGCTGCTCGAGCGCGTGGCGGGCATCCCGGTACGGAACGTGGAAAGCCTCGTTCCACATCTGCAGGGCATCGCCGTCGGAGATGAAATCCTGCTTCATCCAACGGCCCCGGGCATTCGAGTCGCGGCGGTGGAGCCGCTACGGCACCTCTGCTTCGGGGTCCGCGAACCGGCGGACGCACCGACGCACACGCCGGATCCCGGTCGTTCGTGGTCGATGTATCTCGAGCCCCGATCCGCAGCGTCCTGCCGACTGCTGCTCCGAGCGTGCGTCGATCCGCCCCGAAAGCCCACCTTCTTCAAGCGCCTCGCGAGCCTGCTCGAGGAGCCAATCGACTTCATCATGGAGCAACGGATGCTGCGCACCGTCAAGCGGCTGGCCGAGTCCACCACCGCCTGAGGTCGCCCCGCGGGATGCGCGCTCTCATGAAAGCGATGGTGCAGACGGGTTACGGACCGCCCGACGTGCTCGAGCTCACGGAGCTGGAGCAGCCCGTCCCGCGTGGCAATGAAGTTCTCATCAAGGTTCACGCGGCGTCGATCAACGAGTGGGATTGGGGGCGCCTCCGCGGTACGCCGTTGGTGAACCGCGCGATGTTTGGGTTCTTCAGACCACGCGCGAAGCACCGCATCCTCGGATGCGACATCAGTGGGCGTGTCGAGTCGGTCGGCGCGCGGGCGGAGCGGTTTCAGCCCGGTGATGCAGTCTTTGGAGATCTGTCCCGGTCGGGGTGGGGTGGTTTTGCGGAGTACGTCTGCGCCCGCGAAGATGCGCTGGCGATCAAGTCGCCCCGGATGAGCTTCGCGCAGGCAGCGGCGATGCCGCAGGCGGGGCTCCTTGCCCTCCAGGGTCTCCGCAAAGGTGGGATCAAGCGGGGCCAGCGAGTGCTCGTCAACGGCGCCGGCGGTGGCGTCGGTACGTTCGCCATCCCGATCGCAAAGTCCATCGGCGCCGAAGTGACGGGGGTGGATAGCCGCGCGAAGCTGGACGTCATGCGAAGCGTTGGCGCCGATCACGTTCTCGACTATGCGGAAGATGACTTCACCCGGAGCGGAGAGACCTATGACCTCATCTTGGATGTCATGGCACGCCGGTCGCTCGCTGACTATCGACGCGCCTTGAAGCCCGGGGGTATGTGCGTCCTGGTGGGCGGATCCACTTCGGTCATTCAACAAGCCATGATGTTCGGATCCCTCGGCGCGAAAAAGATCAAGCTCCTCCTTCACAAGCCAGATCCGGACGACCTGGCTCACATGAATGCGCTGTATGAGGAAGGCACGTTCGTGCCGAACATTGACCGATCGTATGGACTGGACGAACTGGTCGAGGCCTTTCGGTACTACGAGTCAGGGCACCACAAAGGCAAGCTGGTGGTGACGATGGTTCTGGACGAGCACCGTCCCCGCCCATGACCAGAGACTTCCCGTGGAATAGGGAGTCCATTACTGGCTACAACGTCATCGAGGCGGAGAGTCTTGATGCGGCGGAAAAGCTCGCTCAGTGCAATCCGTTCATTGCGAGCATCCGCAACGACGAGGTGCGGTCGATGTAGACCCCGGCGATTGCCCGAGGGGATGCGACGCGACGTAGACCGGGCCATAGGGCACGGACACGCAGCGGGATTGGACTTGGCCGACTCGCCACAGCCGCAGCGCCAGATCTGACTGAGGCTACGTGCTGGAGGGATCCTGCTGTCGCCCCGGGGGGTAGGGTCGGAGGGGAGCACACTGGATTGTCGCATCCGTCCGTGACGCCACTGCAGGGAGGCCGTCATGCGAGATCCCGCCGTAGTGCCGCCCGCCGCATCGCGGCTCGATCGCCGGGAGTTCGTGCATCTGTCCGCCTGCGCCGCCGCGGGGGCCCTATTGCCGGCCTGCGGGAAGACACCCACGGAGCCCGTCGCGCCCACCGCCCGGGTGGCAGCCGTCCGCGGGACCGATCTCGGCGCCATGACGCGCGACGTGCTGGATGGGATCGGCGGAATTGGGACGGTGGTGCACGAGGGCGAAACCGTGTTCATCAAGCCCAACATGGTCTCGCTGCCCGCCGCCACCGGCAACCGGTTCCTCATGGGCGAGTGCACCAAGCCGGAGATCGTGGTGGCCACGGCGGAGCAGTGTCTCGCGGCCGGCGCCGCCGAGGTGATCATCGGCGACGGGTCGCACGCGCTGGTGCTGCCCTGGGAGCGCGCCACCACGCTCGACGGCTCCACCAACCTCGTGCGTGAAGCGACACGGTTGAGCGCCGCCTGGAACCGGCCGGTGTGGGTCGCCTCGCTGGAGACCGATTCCCCCACCTGGGTGGACGTCCCGTCCGACACGTATCTCGGGTCGATCGCGGTCTCGAGCCTGGCCGCCCGCGCGGACCGCGTGATTTCCATCCCGGTCGCCAAGACACACGCCTGGGCCCAGCTCACGCTGTCACTCAAGAACTTCGTGGGCGTCACCCCGCTCGAGCGCTACGGGGACCTGCCTCGGGGCGTGTACGATCGCGGCGTTGTCTTCGATCACAGCAGCCCCCGCGCGATCGCGGCGATCTATCTCGACGTCGTCGCGGGCGTCACACCGGATCTGGCGATCATCGACTTCTCGATCGGCGTCGAGGGGGACGGCCCCACGCTGGGTCACGGCGGTCGCACCGTGGACCTGCGTGACCGCCACGGATCCTGGTTCCTGCTGGCCAGCACCGACCTCGTGGCCGCCGACGCCACCGCGGCGCGGATCATGAGTCACGACCCGGCGGCGATGACCCAGCTGGTCATGGGGTACGAGCGCGGCCTGGGTGAGATCCGCGAGAACCGCATCGAGGTGGTCGGCGAGCGGCTCGACGATCTGCGTGTCCCGTGGGCACCGGCCCGGTTGCGGAACCGGGCGCAAAGCCACGTGCAGGGCTGTCCAATGCGGGGATGTGAGGTGGGTGCGTAGGCCGGAGCCACGGCGGCGGCTGCGTCGGCTTTGCCGCCGCGGGTGACCACCCGTAGATGATCTTCGGTCGCGGAGCGCGCCGGCGACCATACCGCGCGGCCACAGCACACGGTCCCCACCACTCGTCCGCCATCGGCCTACCCCCAGCGCCCGTTATCCCGTGCCACGGGTGTCATCCCGATGAGTGTCGCGCCCCCTCCGTACCCAGCTCGCCCCGGCGCGTGCGATCCGTGAATCGCGCCAAGCGGGAGGCGCGCCATCTGAAGCTCCCCTTGCGGTGGCTGGATCTGGCGCCAACGGCGCGCCCCCCGGGGAGACGGCACGGAGACGGGGGGGAGACGAAGCCTCCCTATCCTCTCGCCAGCGTGGGATGCCGCGAGGCCCGGCAGACCGCTCCCACGCTCACCCCGTACCGGGGCGCCCAAGTGCTACCGCGTCGCGCAGCGAGAAGGAGGTCCACGATGAAACGAATCTCCCAAGCTCCCCTCCGGCTTGCCGTGTTGCTGGGGTTGGTCGTGTGGCTCGGCACCGGCTGCGAGTCCGTGACGGCGCCCGAGCTGACCGAGCCGTGTGTCTCGTGGTGCAACACGGTGGCGCCGTGGCCGCATGACGGAAAGCCGTTCGAGAGCGAGCTGTTCACGATCTACAGCGATGGCGCCAGCCGCGAG